>ENA-ORXM01000769-ORXM01000769.1-marine-metagenome-genome-assembly--contig:-NODE-769-length-50326-cov-5.303409_pt1 | contig 50326 bp, 42 predicted proteins | sample MGYA00237867_ERZ511480 | MGnify/ENA primary metagenome ERZ511480 (study PRJEB26309, sample SAMN06266103) | marine metagenome | isolation source: Algal blade | place: United Kingdom:Sidmouth, United...
GACGGGCGGTAGTTCTGCAATACAAGCTTTGGCCTCAAGCAACCCGGAGTATCAAAGCCAGTCCGATTCGAGAATCAAGGCCGTGGTCGCCTTCGCCCCTTGGGGCATGGAGCGCGGCGTCTGGGATGCGGAAGGTCTCAAAGGATTAAGAAAACCAACCTTGTTCATAGCCGGAAGCGAAGACGATATTTCGGGCTATGAAAAAGGAATCAAAGCGATTTATGAAGGTGCAATAAATGCAGATCGCTATTTGCTGACCTATATGAATGCGAGGCATAATGTGGCCCCGAATCCTCCTCCGGCCGAATCTTTACAGGCCGGTCTCCATATCGATGAATACTATCGCTATGCGGATTCCACTTGGGATCAGCGTAAAATCAATAATGTGAACCAGCACTTTGTAACTGCTTTTCTAGGCACGCATCTGAAGGATAAGGACTACTCCGAATTTTTAAACGTCACGGAGAACTCTAATGAAAAAGATTGGCCAGGATTTAAGTCTCGGTCCTCTACGGGAATGGAGTTGTTGCATGCGCAAGGCGCGGAGTAAGGTTAAGTTGGCAGTAAAAGTATAAACTGTGCAATAAGTGAAAACTGTCAACTGCGACTTCTTCCTGCTAAAGAAAAAACGGAATAGTTTAGGTCAAATAAATACCCGCTATGATGTAGTGGCTACCAATGTAGTTTTTATTTCCCTCCTCAAATAATACCCCGTAACAATTGTCGCCAAAACATCCGCAATCGGAAACGAGAGCCAGACCCCCAACTCTCCCCAATAATTGGGTAGCACCAAAATCAGCGGAATAAAAAAGAAACCCTGTCGGGTCAATGTTAGTAAAAGTGCAGGAATGGCTTTTCCAATGGCCTGAAAGTAAGCTGCCCCGATCAATTGTAGGGCAATGATCGGCGTAGCGCCAAAGACCAAACGCATAGCCAGTGGAATATGTTCGATAACGTATGCATTGGCAGCGAGGTCGTCCGCAGATTGGTCGGGCCGATCACTTAAAAAGAGTGCCGCAATTTCCTCTGGGAAAACCATTAGACCTAAGAAAACAATTGTAGCCAAAATAGCTGCATATTTGATTGCAGTATTTATCGATTTTCGTACCCTTTGGTATTTTTTAGCGCCGTAATTGAACCCGGCAATAGGAAGAAAACCTTGGGTAACCCCAAACACGGGAAAAAGGGCGAACATCAACATTCTTCCGATAATGGCATATACCGCAACCAACGCCTCACCTCCAAGACCGAACAGTATATTATTCATTAAGAGATATACAACACTAGTCGTAGCCTGTCGCGATAAGGTTACAAAACCTAATGAACCGATTTCTTTTACAATCGGAAAATCAAGCCGAAAACAATTTGGAGTGAGTTTTAATTCCGAATTTTTGGATAGAAAAAAATAGAGTACATAACTACAGCAAAGTACGTAACCAATGGTCGTTGCCCAAGCTGCCCCATGCATGCCCCAGTCAAAGATGTAGATGAAAATATAGTCCATCAAAAGGTTTCCGACAGAGGGCACGATCATGGCGATCATGGCGAATTTCGGTTTTCCTTCCGCACGAATCACCGTATTGCCCATCATGCAAAGTGCGAGAAAAGGAATACCGTAAAGTACAATGGTGTAATAGATTTTGGCAGGGTCGAAAATCGCACCCTTACCACCAAAAGCAGGAATCAAGCTGTCTATAAAATAGAGGCCCAAAGCCGCCATTGAAATAGTAATCAGAAGTGTTAGGGTAATCTGGTTGCCAAAAGTCTTTATGGCCTTTGCTCGATTGTTAGAGCCTAGGGCCCTTGAAATTATACTAGAGCCCCCGATACCAATGGCCATGCCCAAAGCCCCAATAAAAAAGGAAACTGGGAGCACTACATTGATTGCCGCAATGGCTATCGAACCGATCCAATTTCCAACAAAAATGGAATCAACAAGAATATTGAGCGACATCACCAATATGCCTATGGAAGCAGGTACGGCCTGTTTGACCAAGAGTTGGCCGATAGGTTGAGATCCAAGTTGTTCCGCTGATACTTTTGCCATACGTCATTGCGAGCCTGCCTGCGGCAGGCAGGCGAAGCAATCTGTTAAATCTATTACCAAAGTTCAACAGCTTGCTTCGTCGCCTTATTGATTTATTTTGAGTTGAAAAATTTCGTCGGCTCCTCGCAAACCTGCCTGCCGACAGGCGGGGACGTCAGGGAAAAGCACCTTGCAGTTTGCTCGCTGTTATACTGGCAGCTCTCCAGTTTGCTGCCACGCGTTTACCCATTTTGCCATCACCTGCACCCACGCATCGCTGTCGTTCAGACATGGGATGTGCCTGTAATCGGTTCCGCCAGCTTCTTCGAACTGCTCTTTGCCCTCCATCGCGATTTCCTCCAACGTTTCCAGACAGTCGCTTACAAAAGCGGGGGTAATAACGGCCAATCGCTTTTTACCTTCTTTGGCCAAACGTTCAAATTCATAGTCCGTATACGGTTTGAGCCACGGATCGCCGGCCAAACGCGATTGAAACGAAGAGCTTACCTTTTCTTCGGGCAGCCCCAATTCGGCCTTGACCAGTTCGGTAGTTTCGTAGACTTGATGCCGGTAACAGGTATTGTGCGCGACAGAATTGATACTGCAACAGCTTCCATCAATTTTACAATGGTATTTCGTCGGGTCGGATTTTCGAATATGGCGTTCAGGAATACCGTGATATGAAAACAGAATATGGTCATATTCGAAATCTTTCAAGCCTTCGGCAATACGCTGGGAAAGTACTTTAATATAGTCTGGACTCTTATAAAAGGCCGGAAGAGTGGTCAACTGCATTTCTGGGAAAAACTCTTTTTGCACTTCCATAGTCTTAATCACCACAGTTTCATAGCTCGACATCGCATAGTGCGGATAGAGCGGTACCAATAGCACCTCTTTCACGCCTTTGCTTTTCAGTTCTTGCAATGCGTTTTTTATGGTCATCGTGCCATAGCGCATTCCTAACGCAACCGGCATTTCCGAATGCTCTTTTAGTTTTTCTGTGAAACGTTCCGAGATAACGATTAAGGGCGAACCTTCTTCCCACCAAATTTTTGCATAGGCCTTGGCTGATTTTTTAGGGCGTGTTTGCAAAATTATACCCCGTACCAGTATGTTACGCAATACTTTATTGACATCTATAACCCGTTCATCCATCAAAAATTCATCGAGATATGGTTTCACATCCTTCGCGGTCGGACTATCGGGCGAACCTAGATTTACAAGCAATACTCCTTTCATAAATAAGTTACTTTATTTCATTCGCGCGCGCGCGAGAATCTTTCTAATTTTGGGTAAGTCTTTTTTAGGAACTCTTAATTAACTTTTCTTTTCATAGCTTTTTAGAATGACACCTAAGCGTAATGTAAAACGATTTACAAAAATAAGCGATGAAAAGCATCTCGATCGAATATTGGTCGATTAGTTTTTGATGGTACTATAGATTACATCAATTTTATAGGCTATTTAACAACGAAAACTGAACTTTTTTTGCTATTCTTTTGTAATCAAGACGTAGGATTATGATAAATGATTTCTTCAGCCAATACGATAATTCGATTCTTTACTTTTCTGGGGCCTTTATAGCACTATTGCTCGTTTATATCGTACTGTTTCAAATTCTAAAACGGTTCGGCAAAAACCCAAAATATTTAATCCCTCTGGATGCGGTAAAGAAAGTAAGCTTTCCTATTTTCTTAATATTCCTGTCCATTTTAATTCGCATGGAGTCGCTGCGAACAATTATAGGTCTAAGCGAACATAAGTATTGGTTTCGAAAATCGAGCACCTTACTTTTTATTTTTGCTTTTACTTGGCTGCTACTGAACTGCATTAAGATTGTGAAGCATCATATCATGGGCAAATACGATGTTGACACCGAAGACAATCTTCAAGCAAGAAAGGTAACTACCCAATTCAATATTTTGGAGCGCATTATCATTTTCATCGTTATCATCATCGCCGTTGCCGTTGCCCTGATGAGTTTTGATGAAATTCGTGAAATTGGCCTAAGTGTATTTGCATCTGCCGGAGTTGCAGGTATTATCATTGGCTTCTCGGCCCAAAAAATGATCGGCACCATCTTGGCAGGTATTCAGATAGCCATAGCCCAACCCATCAAAATTGATGATGTTGTTATCGTTGAAGGGGAATGGGGCCGTATCGAAGAAATTACACTTACTTACGTAGTAGTCAGTATTTGGGACAAAAGACGTTTAATAGTGCCCACACCCTATTTTATTGAAAAGCCTTTTCAAAACTGGACCAAAACTTCTGCGGATATTTTAGGGACAGTCTTTTTATATACTGACTACAACGTGCCATTTGAAGCCTTGCGAAAAGAACTTACCCGAATTTTAAAGGGTACTGACCTTTGGGACGAAAAAGTAAACGTACTTCAGGTAACCGATTCAAAACCGCACCACATCGAAATCCGCGCCCTGATGAGCGCCAAAGATTCACCTACTGCCTGGGATCTACGCGTACACGTTCGCGAAAAGCTAATTTCCTTTCTCCAGAAAAAATATCCCGAAAGCCTAGCTAGAACCCGATTGAATATCGAAAAACTTGAAACCAAGCAAAATACCGATGGTGAATAGCCGTTATTGCTTGAGAGCAAGTACCTTTTTTAACGGTTTTTAGGGATATATCCATAGGGTTACTTGCCTAATTTTGTATTAGACCGCTTGGCGCCCCATGTAGTTTACGGCTTCATACTATCCTGAAGCTAAAGTCGTTTGGCGCAGAGCCAATTCAACATTATGCGTTTTCTACCCTTACTTATTTTATCGATACTGACTTTTTCGTCTTCGGCACAAGAGGAAAATAGCCTGCTTTGGGAAATTTCGGGCAATGGCCTCACAAAGACCTCTTACCTCTATGGTACTATGCACGTAAGCAAGAAAATTGCGTTTCGCCTAGATGATGTTTTCTATCAAGCCCTTGATAAAAGCGAGAAAATTGCTTTGGAATCGGATCCGGGACTTTGGTTAGAGAATAGTGACATGATGGGCAACGCGGCTTATGGAAATGCAGGAGGATTAGTAACCAAAGGTTTTTATGCCCGTTCGTTTCGGGTAGAAAATCCTCGTAAGGAACTTTTAGCGGCCTATCTTGCTTACGAAGACCGAATCGTCAACAATATGTTGTACCGTACCAACGCGTTTTCCCAAAATTTTGAAGAAGACACCTATCTTGACATGTTCATTTACCAGGCCGGGAAAAAATTTAATAAACCTATCATCGCGCTGGAAGATCTTGAAGAATCGGCGACCTTGGTCGGTAGGGCCAGTATGAACCCCATGAAGTCAAAACCCGACGAATGGCTGCAAAAAAAAATGCAGCAATCAGATCCTATGTTTTTGTTACAGGATGCCTATCGGGAACGCAACATCGCCTTGTTAGATTCCATCGACCGGGCTATGTATACCGACCATTACATGAAAAATATGCTCTTTATTCGCAATGCGAACATGGCGGAGCAAATGGATTCGGTCATGCATACCGGAAAGGTATTTGCGGGTATCGGTGCGGCACATTTACCCGGCGAACAAGGCGTCATCGATTTATTGCGAAAAAAGGGCTACACGGTAAAACCTTTGGTTTCTAAAGCAACTAGCGAAGGAAAGAGATTGAAGCAGAAGTTCGAAGAAAAAAGACGTGAAAACGAATACAGTACCTATGGGCCAGAAGATGACTTTTTTACCATTGATCTTCCGAACAAACTATATCCGGTATCCGATATGGGCAAAACGACCTATATCTCACCCGATCTGGCCAATGGTAGCTTTGTTGTCATTAACCGTATTCCTACCTATTCGTTCTTAAAACAAGATGCCGTCTTTTCCCTTGAGGATATTGATAAATTACTGTTCGAAAACATCCCTGGGAAGATTTTGGAGAAAAATTTCATCGAAAAGAACGGCTTTAAAGGCCTCGATATTAAAAACCAGTTGAAAAACGGCGACCACCAGCGCTACCATATTTTCGAAACGCCATTAGAAATCGTCATTATTAAAATGGGAGGCGAAGGCGATTACGTTACTCAATATTCCGATTCCGTTTTTGAAAGTTTAAAATTTAGAAATAGAGATGAAAATCGAATTCAAGTTTCTTCTAATTTCAAGGATTTCGCGGTACATATGCCACCTTTGTACAATTTTACGAACCAAAGTAGAAATGGTAACCGTCGCATCGAAGGTTTTGAAGAAAAGCGGGATGCATACTACTTCCTTCAAAAAACGGTATTGAACGATTTCGGGTTTATCGAGGTCGATACCTTTGAATTGAAACAGATACAGAGAAGGTTCTATCAAGATTTAGAGTTAAATGCGGAATACGATACTTTTCAAGGCCGTAAACTGACCTCATCGGCCCTATTCGATTCCGTCTCCCAAAAAAGGCTGCACTTAATGACCACTTTTCGCCGTGGAGAATATTATCAATTAGGTATCATAACCCGAAATGAAGAGGATGCGACCGCATTTTTTGATTCCTTTCAATTTAAACCCTCAAAATACGAAGAGCCGTTCAAAATGGTCATCGATACCTCGCTCTACTTTACGACCAAAAGCACGGTTAAGCCTCCTAAGTTTGTCGAGAGCAGTAAAAGTTATTATCCCGGTGCCCCGAAGATCAGAAGCTATGACCCCTATCACAAAAAAACGGTATACCGAAACAAAAATGAAGAAGCCATTACCGTTGAGCTGAATAAATCACATGATTTTTTAATGTTCCGCAATCTTGACTCCGCTTGGGCCCTACGAAAGCGATTGTATGCCGATAAACGTTTCAATATCATTCGGGAAAAGACGGAGACCACACCCGAAGGCCATCACGAAATACAACTGACCTTGACCGACACGGCAAGTACCCGGGGTATTTTGATAAAGAACATCATCAACAAAGGTTTGCTTTACGAACTAAAAGCGGTCATTGATACCGTTGAAAGTCCGAGCCGTTTTGTCACTGAATTTTTTGACAATTTCAAACCCTCGGATACCCTGATCGGAAGGGATATTCTTGAGGATAAAGTATCCGATTTCTTTAAGGCCCTGCGTCGAAATGACAGTATCGCCCTAGATGGGCATCGTTATCTAAAATTTGATAAAAAGCATGCGGATTCCCTGCAATATTACATTTCCAAGTTCGATTTCAACAAAGGGCAAAGGCAGATACAGACCTACCTGATCCAACAACTCGGGGAACTCGAGTTAGACGTATCGAGCTTTTATACCAAATTTTATACCGATTCGTATAATAATTCGACGGCCCAAGCCATGGTCTTACAGGCCATTACTAAAAAATCGGACGAGGTCTCTGTAAAACTCTTGTTGAAATTGTTGGAGACGGATCTTCCCCTGCTTTCAAACACCTTTCAAATCAGTCTTATTTTCAGGCCTTACCGTGATAGTTTGGCCCTAGCTAAAAAACTCTTCCCAAAGTTACTTGACTACAGTACAATTCCGGAGTACAAAGGGCCCATATTCTCTTTGCTCGCCAAATTACAAAGTACAGGAACGATTAAACCTAAACTGTATCGAAAATACAGAACACCGATGCTGAACGATGCCAAAATTCTTCTGAAAAGGCAATTAGGGCGGGATAGATCGGCGGCAGACCACGACTTTTATAATCCCCGAACACCCCGAGCCGACATGCGCATTCTTGAAGATTACGTGACGCTTTTATATCCGTTTCGAAAAGAAAAAGCGGTCCAGAAATTTTTTAATCAACTAATGCTTGTGGAAAATCCGGAAATCCGGACGACCTATTTGGCCCTCTTGGCCAAAGATGGCATAAATATTCCAAATAAAGAGCTTGCAGAAATGGCTGCAAATTTAAATGGACGGCTGCCCTTATTCCGCAAGCTCAAAGCGGTTGGAAAACTAGACCTTTTTCCTAAAAAATATAGTTCACAACGCTATTTGGCCGAAGCTTTATTATTGCAAGGGAACGCTAGTAATGTTGAAAAAGTTTCATTTGAATTCATCACTCAAAAACCTATGGAATATAAGGGGAAAGAATTAACCGGATACTATTTTAAGAAGCGAAACAACGAAGACTACGACAAGAATTTCAATCTGTATCTGCTGGTCTTCGAAAACAGTAAAGGCCTACGGACCATTCCGTTCTACGAGAACGGAGGTATGCGTATCGAAGACACCGATACCGAGGCTGAGGTCATTGGATATGTCACCGAGGAATTTCAGCTTCAAGACCGTCAACGGGCCGCAGTCTATCGACCGAACGGGTATCAAGGTGGGTATGGGTTTCATGGGTATTAAATTGTAGTTTTACTTTAAGAAAGGCGTAAGCAATTTTAGAATCACCATTTCGAAAATTACATAACATATAGACCAATGAAAGTAAAAAATGGAAAAACCTTAGTTTTCTTTGGTATTATCCACACGCTTCTAGGAGTATCCCCGTTTGCTTTCGGAAAACAGTTCGCAAAATTTTCAGGCAAGTTCTTTTTTAAAATCAGCGAAGGCCTTTTGGAGTTTCCATTGCTTAATGGACAAATGAACTATGAAAACTTTGCCGCATTTTGGTTTTTCTATTTCGGTCTCTTGCTAATCCCAATGGGGGTTTTGGTCGGATACGTAGAAAGAACGATCGGCTATATACCGAAAAACTTTGTTTGGGTATATTTGATTGTTATACTAATCGGAGTTTATATGATACCGTTTTCCGGAATGACATTTCTCATGTTACCACACGCACTTTATATGCTTTTTCAACAAAATCGGGCTTTAAACAGTGTGGAGGAGTAATAAATAAGCAGATGGGAAAAAACGAAAATAAGTGAAACCACTCTCTAAAAGAGAAATAGCAATGTACAACAGAATCTTCTCCATGAAAATATTTACTTTAGCATTCTTCACGTTCATTTTGACGAACGTATCACACGCCCAACAAATCACCTGCGCTCCCCAAGACTTGGAGGCCTTTTCTAAGAAAACAACCGAAATAAACGGAATTGAGCAAAAAGATTTGGGCCAAACTTTGGTCGAAGTCGGCAAAACATTCAAAGGCATCCCCTACATAGCTAAAACCCTCGAAGTCGGTGAAACCGAAACCTTGGTCGTCAACCTTACGGGGCTCGACTGCACCACTTTTGTCGAAAACGTACTGGCCCTTGGTCTTTTAGTACAAAATGACAGGCTAGACTATAATTCCTTTACCAAAACCTTGGAAAAAATACGTTATAAAGACGGTCAGCTGAACGGCTACGCCTCGCGTCTCCATTATTTTTCAGAGTGGATTGCCAATAATGAAAAAAAAGGTCTGCTCAAAGATATTACAGCTGAAATCGGGGGTAAAGAAATCACTAAGGACATCAATTTTATGAGCACCCATCGCGACCTTTATCCGTTTTTAAGTAACGACACCAATTTCAAAAAAATTCAGGAATCGGAAACCTACTTGAACGGCCAAGCTATTTGCATTTTGCCCCAAGACCAGATTGCCGCCAACGAGCATCTCATTAAATCTGGAGATATTATCGCCTTGACCACTTCTATTGACGGTTTGGATATCACCCATACCGGTATCGCGACCCGCGAAGAAGATGGCCGTATTCATTTATTGCACGCCTCAACGGGCTCTATGGAAGTTGAAGTTTCTAAATTACCTCTGGCTGATTACTTGAAAGGCATTAATAAAAATACGGGGATTATGGTCGCACGTCCAGCTCCCTAACCTCCGAAGGGGGAACTTTTACTCCTTGCCCCGAGGGTAAGGTTGGGATGGGGCCATTCCCCTTTGGAGGCTAGGGGCGTCAGCGCAATGCCATTTAGTTAAGGAAATTGATCTCTTAGTGTCACATTGAGCGCAGTCGAAATGTACTTGAACCTAAGGCTGCCAATTGTCTTCGACTGCGCTCAGACTGACACCGTGCCCTGAACTAAATGACATTGGGCCTACGGGGCCTCCATCATATATTTTTTCGGTGTTGTACCGTACTTCTTCTTGAAGGCAGATATGAAATGGCTTGCCGTACTGTAACCGACTTTGAGGCCGACCTCGTTGACATTATACTGCCCGCTCTCCAACATTTTTCGAGCATAATCCATTTTATAATCGAACAAAAAGGTGAATACGGGATCGCCGTAAATCTGCTTAAAGCCTTCTTTTAGCTTTTTTAAGGAAAGTCCGATTTCAGTTGATAACTCGGCTAAAGTAGGTGGTTCGGCCATACGGGAAATCATAATGTCTTTTGCTCTGCGTATACGTCTCACGTTATCTTCATCTACCAAAAACGGACATTGTTCGACATCGGTATCATCGCCCTTATTAAAATAGAGGGCAATCAGCTCGTAGACCTTGCCCTTGATGTAAAGTTCCTTTATCGATGGATGCAGGTTATAGTTCATTACCTGACTAAGAATTACTGCAATCGCCGGGCTTACCCCTTCTTGCGAATAGTACTTTTTTTCTTTCTTATCGGTACTTAAAAACGGAATGTAATCTGCCTCCTTGGAAAATAGGGAATGAAATTTTCGTATGGTCAAGACTACCGAAACCAACCAAGAATTCGGATTCAGTTCCAAGTTCATTGGCAAATCGAGCTGGGTATTGTACAACAAGAGCGAGTTCTCTTCGGAAACCTCCAAAGCATAACGTCCTTCGTTAAAGATGAATTTAGCATTTCCTTTCAGACAAAAATGAAACTGAATGAACGAACTATCGATATGGCGAACAACTTTTTGAACTTTTGCCCCATCGTTCTGTATTTTCAGTACGAAAAAACCATCTTCGATAAGTACTTCCTGAAAAGAACCTTGAGCGACACTTTTATTATCCATAATGAACTGAAATATCTGGTTTTTTATTTAGAAACGTTCTAAATAAATAATATATAAAGCGTAGTAATTCCTACAAAAATATTGGTTTTGGACGGATTTTTATGGATATACGGCTAAAAAAACCCGAAACGATACTTATTGTTCCGCTAGCGTTATTTTTAAATGCCTTCGGCTCTTATTTTTGTCTCCGTTTGCATAGCCTTTAATGAAAGACTACCACATTTCAAGACATAATTCATTTTACACCATTGGCCTGAGCTACTTAAAAGCGGATGCCGAGGTGCGTGGCAATTTCAGTCTTGACGCAACTGCCATGGAGCGCATTTTGATACAGGCAAAGGCTCAGGGTATCGATGGCTTGCTCGTGACCTCTACTTGCAATCGTACGGAGCTACATGGTTTCGCCCAACACCCCTTTCAACTGATTAAGTTACTCTGTGACAGTACCACCGGGTCTGTCGAAGAATTTCAAGAAGTGGCCTATGTTTTTAAAAACAATGATGCAATTAGCCATCTTTTTCGGGTCGGTACTGGTTTGGACAGTCAGATATTAGGCGATTTTGAGATTATCAGTCAGCTACGTGCTAGTTTTAACCGTTCCAAAAAAATAGGTATTGCCAACCCGTTCGTTGAGCGTTTATGCAATTCGGTAATTCAGGCCAGCAAGCGGATTAAAAACGAAACGGAAATCTCTTCAGGTACCACTTCTGTTGCTTTTGCTTCCGTACGCTATATTATGGAGAACGTCAGCAATATCTCCGATAAGAATATCCTGCTTTTCGGTACTGGGAAAATAGGCCGAAATACTTGTGAGAACCTTCTTAAACACACCAAGAACAATCACATCACGCTTATCAACCGCACCAAGAACAAGGCAGAGAAAATTGCCGGAAAGTTCAATTTAGTTGTGAAAGATTATGGTGACCTGCAGACCGAGATACGCAACACCGATGTATTGATCGTTGCTACCAGTGCACACTCACCCACGATTTCCAAAGAATTGATCTATACCAAAAAACCATTGTTGATTTTGGATCTTTCCATACCAAAAAACGTATCGAATAACGTTACCGAATTGGAAAATGTGACGCTTATCCATTTAGATCATCTTTCGCAAATAACCGATGAGACTCTAGAAAGAAGGAAAGCCTTTATTCCCCATGCGGAAGAAATCATCGAAGAGGTAAAGTACGATTTTATACAGTGGCTCGAAACACGAAAATTCGCTCCCGTCATTAAAGCGCTGAAGAAAAAGCTAAAAACCATGAAAGACGAAGAAATGGATTATCAATCCAAAAAGCTTTCCGATTTCAACGAGCAGCAGGCCGATGTAATTTCTAACCGTATCATTCAAAAAATAACCAAGCAGTTCGCTAACCACCTCAAAGACGACGATGTCGATGCCGATACCAGTCTCGAACTCATTCAAAAAGTTTTTCAACTCGAAATCGAGACCCGATGAGCAAAACGATCCGAATCGGTACCCGCGATAGTGAACTGGCGCTATGGCAGGCAAATACCGTAAAGGACAAGCTAGAAGCATTGGGCCATCAAGCTATTCTCGTTCCGGTAAAGGCAACAGGGGATCTAGTGCTCGACAAGCCCCTTTATGAACTTGGTATCACCGGTATCTTTACCAAAACTTTGGATGTCGCCATGCTCAAAGGCGAGATAGATATTGCCGTACACAGCATGAAGGACGTACCGACCGCTCTACCCAAGGGCATCGTAAAGGCTGCAGTTCTGGAGCGCGGAAATCATTATGATATTTTAGCCTTTAAAAAAAACGAGGAGTTCTTAGCTGAACGAGAGGCCATAATTGCAACCGGAAGCCTTCGCAGAAAGGCGCAGTGGCTCAACCGGTATCCTACCCATACCATAGTCGATTTACGTGGCAATGTCAACAGCCGCTATGAAAAACTAGAAAGTAACGACTGGAACGCCGCCATTTTTGCCGGGGCTGGCTTGGAACGTATAGGGTTGGAACCCGAAAATACGGTAGGTCTTACCTGGATGGTACCCGCACCTGCCCAAGGCGCTATTATGGTCGTTGCCATGGAAGATGATGAATTTGTTCGCGAGGCCTGCGGGGCAATGAACCATAGGCCTACAGAAATCTGCACACATCTCGAGCGTGACTTCCTCCGTATTCTCGAAGGAGGTTGTACCGCACCGATTGGTGCGTTCGCCAACATCGACGAAAATGATGAAGTATCCCTTAAGGGCGTACTGTTAACCGTTGATGGAAAGAAAAAACTGGAGGCCGAGTTTTCAGCACCTTTAGGAAAACACGAATTTTTGGGCCGCGACTGCGCGAACAGCATTCTAAGTCGTGGCGGCAAATTGGTAATGAACGAAATTCAGGGTGTAAGCCTAAAGACTCACATATTCTCAACAAAGGATTTGACTAAGGGTCAAATACAACTTTTCAAGAATGGTATTCGGGTCAAGTCTCAAGACTTTATCAAAATAAGTCTGAATCGTATTTCGCCCTTCGTTCTGAAAAAAGAAATGCGAAACGTGGTACTCACAAGTCAAAATGCAGTTGAAGCACTGCTACAAAATATTTCTCCCGAAGACCTAAATTTTAAAAATATCTATTGTGTGGGCCGAAAGACCAAACGTTTAATCGAACGACGAATCGGACCTGTAAAACATCAAGAAAAGAACGCCAAAAAACTTGCGGAGTATCTTGTCGACTATATGGAAGGCCTCGAAGTCACCTATTTTTGCAGCAATCTGCGGATGGATGAGCTTCCGGAAACATTGAAAAAAAACAATATCACCGTAAACGAAATCGAAGCGTATACCACCAAACCGGCTCCTATCGAAGTGAATCAAGATGTTGAGGGGGTAATGTTCTATAGTCCGTCAACCATTGAGAGCTATATGCTTAAAAACGGACCCGATAAAATTGCCTATTGTATCGGAGAGACCACCGCATCTGTTGCCCGGAAGCATTTTGAAGATGTTCGGGTGGCAAAGATTCCGACGGCAGAAAGTTTAATTGAGTTGGTAAATAAAAATTATAAGGCCTAACAGGGTTTTGAAACCTCAAGGGTTGAAGTACAAACGTCTTTGCAAGGAGTAGGGTTTGCCAAGAGCAAACCCTACGACGTGGCAAACTGTTGAAGATACTAGAGAATTCAACAGCTTGCCACGTCGAAAATCTGCTTAAAAGCAGATTCTCGCCTCGCAATTTCGAACACGAAAAAACATGATAAAGAACGATTTATTCCTCCGTGCCTTAAAAGGCGAGACCGTAGACCGCCCTCCTGTTTGGATGATGCGCCAAGCGGGGCGTTATCTTCCGGAGTTTATGGAAATCAAAAAGAAATACGATTTCTTTACCCGTTGCCAAACTCCTGAACTGGCCTCAGAGATAACGGTACAGCCCATCCGCAGGTACGGTATGGATGCTGCCATTTTGTTTTCCGACATATTGGTCATACCGCAGGCGATGAATATCGAGGTACAGATGAAACCCAATTTCGGGCCTTATCTTCCAAATCCCGTGCGGTCAAAAAAAGATGTTGATGCGGTAATTGTTCCCGATGTACATAGCGAACTCAATTATGTGATGGAGGCGATTAAAGCGACCAAGGAAAAATTGAACGATGAGGTACCTTTAATCGGTTTCGCAGGTTCCCCTTGGACGATTCTCTGCTATTGCGTACAGGGTCAAGGCAGTAAAACCTTTGACAAGGCCAAGGAATTCTGTTTTACCCAGCCATTAACAGCTCATGAAATGCTTCAGAAAATTACGGATACTACCATTGCCTACTTAATAGCAAAAGTAAAAGCCGGGGTAAATGCCGTTCAGGTATTCGATTCGTGGGGCGGTATGCTCTCCCCGGTCGATTATCAAGAATTTTCATGGCAATACATACAACAAATAATCGATGCGTTAAAAGATGATGCTCCGGTAATCGTCTTCGGAAAAGGTTGTTGGTTCGCTTTGGGCGATATGGCCAAATCGGGCGCTGCGGCGCTGGGGGTCGACTGGACCTGTTCCGCAAGAAACGCACGCTATCTTACAGGAGGAACTATTACCTTACAAGGCAACTTCGATCCGGCAAGATTGCTCTCGCCCCCATCAGAAATAAAAAAAATGGTGACGCGGATGATCGATGAGTTCGGAAAAGACAAGTATGTCGTAAACCTTGGTCATGGTATCTTGCCGAATATTCCCGTAGAAAATGCAAAGGCATTCATCGATGCGGTGAAAGCGTATGTTCCCTAAACGAATGACCTGCAAGGTGTCGTCCGCACCCGGCGGACCTCCTTGTAGGTCTAAAAAGCCGAAAAAATGAAACTGGAAAAATTAGAAAAAGACGGCTACTACCACATTTACAATCGAGGTATTAACGGCAGCCGTATTTTCCAAAATCCCGAAAACAAACGTTATTTTCTAAAATTGATCAAAAAGTATCTTGAAGGAAAGGTGTCATTTTTAGCCTATTGCCTGATGGACAATCATTATCATATGGCCTTACGCGTGGAATGTGATGGCAAAATGGCCGTTCAGGGGTTTTCCAATCTATTAAACGCTTATGCCAAAGCCTTCAATAAAAGATTTGACCGAACAGGTAGCTTATTTGAAAAACATTTTAAACGTATCAGAATTGAAGACGAAGCCTATTTAAAAAACCTCATCGTCTATATACACACCAATCCCGAGTACCATGGGGCTGTGAATGACTTCACAACCTATGATTTTTCATCGTATCATCAATTTTCCCCCGATAGGGAAGTAAATCTGGTATCCATAGAAAAGAAGGAAGTATTATTGCTTTTTGATGATGTAGAGAACTTGAAACATGTTCACGACGAAAAATTGGAAAGGATAACTTTGCAGCGTATTGAGGAGCCGATTTCAACTTCGGAGAGAGACCTACAAGGAGGTCCGCCAAAGGGCGGACGACACCTTGCAGGTCAGAATCTAGCAAAGGGCGAACGACACCCTGCAAGTCCACATCCCTCAATCAAAGATAAATTCTACAACTACATCCAAAACCTCCAGAATACCATTACATCAAAATTGGAAGAGATAGATGGTGAGGCTAAATTTCAAGAAGACGTTTGGAAACGCCCTGAAGGTGGCGGGGGAAAAACACGGGTCATCGAAAACGGAAACGTATTTGAAAAAGGGGGAGTCAATATCTCGGGTGTGCATGGCGAACTGCCAAAAAGCATGCAAGCCTACTTTGGTGTCGAAGATGCTGATTTCTTTGCTTGCGGCCTAAGTCTAGTGCTACATCCAAAGAACCCAATGGTGCCGACCGTTCATGCCAATTGGCGCTATTTTGAGATGTACGATAAAAAAGGAACTATTGTAGACCAGTGGTTCGGGGGCGGTCAAGACCTTACTCCCTATTATTTGTTCGAAGAAGACGCGGCTCATTTTCATTCGGTCTGTAAGAAAGCATGTGACGCGCATCATGCCGATTTTTATTCCCGCTATAAAAAGAAATGCGACTCTTATTTTTGGAATAGCCATCGCGACGAGGCAAGAGGTATAGGCGGACTGTTTTTCGACTATTGCAAAGCTTCCGAGGCAATGGATATGCAAGATTGGTATAACTTTGTGACCGAAGTCGGGAATAGTTTTTTAGATAGTTATATACCAATCGTTATAAAAAGAAAAGAGCTCGATTATTCTCAAGAACAAAGGCATTGGCAAGAAATTCGCCGTGGTCGCTATGTCGAGTTTAATCTGGTTCACGACAAGGGTACTTTGTTCGGTCTAAAGACCAACGGACGTATCGAAAGTATTTTGATGAGTCTTCCGCCGCATGTACAATGGCGTTATGACCATCATCCTGAAAAGGGAAGTGAGGAAGAAAAACTGTTGGATATCCTCAAAAATCCGAAGGAGTGGGTTTAAAGGATTACAACGCAAGCGCTAGCCTATCATCACCCTTACGAAAAAGACCTATCTGGTTTCTAAACCTCACAGGTTTGTTCGTGGTAATTACGCTATTTTCATGCGAGTCGGTCAAAAAATCAAAAAGTGATATCGAAATTGAATTTACCCAAGATACCCTCGAAGTCGGATATACGTATTGGTGGGAAGATTCGGGGCCGTTTATCGGTTACTGCGGAGAAGAGTACGCCTTGGTATTCGTCGGCACGATAAGTCATTTAGCAGAACCTACCAACAATGCAGCACCTTTATATATTTCCCAAAACGGAACCATAGCCATTGACCGGGTTTTCAAGATAAACAACCCGGAGTCAAATACTTACGCCAATCAGAAGTTCTTTGTTTCCGATTGTTTTAATGGTCTTGAGCTGGCTGTGGGCGATCAGGTATTGGTATTTTGTTACAGCTATGAAGGAAATTTTAGTATCCCCGGCGAGCATTCCATCCTAAAAATTGGTGGTATAGATCACCCTTTGGTGGCTTCGACTAAAGCTTATATTGATGCCGATCAAAATCCTTTGAAGATTACAAAGGATACAACACTTTGGTCGGCCTATGGCTTCGGTGATAAGCTGGCTCAACACATACGATGTGCCGAAAATGCTGAATCGACGATAATTCCATAACTTTAGCCCATCTCGACCGTACAAGCGGTCGCAGATAAATAAACAAACTTAGTATGCTCAAAAAGCCCAGACTTTTCTTGGCGGGAATCTATTTTACCTATTTCAAAAAAGTCTTCAAAAAGAACGGACTCACCATTCACGTGCCTTTCGATTTGACGGACTTCAAGTTTAGGGGACGTTTTGTTCTCGACACTTATGAGGAGGAGGAATCAAGGTATCTTTTGCAACATCTTTCGCCCGATGCCAAGGTACTTGAACTGGGTTCGTGTTTGGGTTACGTTTCCTGTTTAACCAACCAATTGCTAAAAAACAAGTCACAACATTTGGTATTGGAAGCGAATCCGCAACTGATCCCATGGATCGAAAAAAACAAACGGGAAAACGATTGTGAATTTGCCATCGAAAACAGTATCGTTTCAAATCAAAAAACCAACGATTTTTATATTCACGACCTCATTGTAGGCGGAAGTGCAAAACGAAAGACCGCCCATAAAATTGAAATCAAGGGCGAAACTTTCGACAGCCTGCGCAGTAGATACGGTATCGATTTTGACACCTTGGTCATGGATATTGAAGGAGGGGAACTCCATCTTTTCCAAAATCATAAAGAGGGAATCGCACAGTTTGATAAGATATTCATGGAAGTACACCCTTTTGCCAACATCTTGACCAAGGAAGAAGCCCAAGAATGTGAAGATATTTTGACCGGGTTGGGTTTTGAAATTATAGTTAGAGATGGTAATTTCCAAATTTGGGAAAAAACTAAAAATTAACAAGAACAGATCTTTATGCACCCATTACGAAGAAATAGACGTTTGCGAACTAACGATGCTATACGTCATTTAGTGCGCGAGACCATTTTGACCCCCAGCGATTTTCTGGTCCCGATTTTTGTAGTGGAGGGTAAAGGAATCAAAGAGGAAATTGCATCTATGCCCGATTATTACCGCCTAAGCCTTGATAATTTGGAAAAAGAGGTCAAGGAACTCTGGAATATGGGACTGTGTGCCGTTTTGCTTTTTGTGAAAGTTCCCGATGATCTTAAGGACAACAAAGGTTCTGAAGCCTTGAACCCAAATGGATTGATGCAATTAGCGGTAAAACATGTAAAGAATGCCTGCCCCGATATGTTAGTGATGACCGATGTTGCCCTGGATCCTTATTCCTCATACGGGCATGACGGTATTGTTTCCGATGGAAAGATTCTCAATGACGAAACCGCTGAAATCTTGGCAGAAATGAGTGTTTCACATGCAGCTGCAGGTGCCGATTTCGTTGCCCCAAGCGATATGATGGACGGGCGTATACTTACCATCCGCGAGGCGTTGGAAGAAGAAGGCCATACCGATACCGGAATCATGAGCTATAGCGCCAAATATGCCAGTGCATTTTATGGTCCGTTTCGCGACGCTCTGGATTCAGCCCCCGTAGACCTAAAAAATGTTCCAAAGGATAAAAAATCGTATCAAATGGATTCGGCCAATCGTTTCGAGGCCATTAAGGAAACCGAAATGGATATTGATGAAGGTGCCGATATCGTTATGGTCAAACCGGGACTATGCTATCTTGATATCGTTCGAGAAATACGCAATGAAGTCGATGTACCCGTAGCGGTCTATCAGGTTTCGGGCGAATATGCGATGCTCAAGGCGGCGGCGGAAAAAGGGTGGCTCGACCACGATTCCGTAATGATGGAGCAATTGATTAGTATTAAAAGAGCAGGAGCGAATATTATTGCCAGTTACTTTGCGAAGGATGCGGTTAAACTAATGGGTTAATTTTGTTACGCTGTCACCCTGAGCGCAGTCGAAGGGTTTTGGAACACGTAAGCCTTTCGACTGCGCTCAGGGTGACACTATGAAAAAAAAATTTGAGAAAGCTTTATTTCATACTTCTTAGTTTATTTGTTTCGTTTTTACGAAGCCAAGAAAATTCTTCGGTTCAATTAGACCTAGAATCCACTACCGCTTTAATTTATACCGACCCCTACGATGTAGGGCTAGATCCAACCTACATCAACAACAAAGTAGATTCCATAATAACGAGCGGTATAAAAAAAGAAGCTTTTCCCGGAGCACAGGTACTCGTGGCCAAGAGCGGTAAAATCATTTTCCATAAAGCTTATGGCTTTCATACCTACGATAGTATTCAACCTGTAGCCTTAAACGATATTTACGACCTCGCCTCGGTCACCAAGATTACGGCGGCACTTCCTGCATTGATGAAACTTGTCGATGAAGGTAAGCTCGACCTCGACGAACCTTTTAGCACCTATTGGACCCGGTGGAAAAACGAAGAAGAAAAGAAAGATTTGACCCTTCGGGAAATCTTGGCGCATCAGGCCGGTCTTGTTCCCTATATCATTTTTTTAAATGAAGTCATCAAGAAAAATGGTAAAATCAAAAAGCGCTTTATAAAGACCAATTCGAACCCTAGGTTTTCCAATCAGGCTTATGACGGTCTGTATGTAAAAAATCGATTTAAGCGGAAGATGTACCGAATCATCGACCGCTCCGAAGTTTCTGAAGAAAAGAAATACAAGTATTCCGGACTCACTTTTCTAATTTACCCTGAACTTGTCGAACAACTGACCGGCAAGTCGTACAATTATTATTTAAAAAAGAATTTTTATTTACCCTTGGGCGCTCCTACTATGGGTTTTAACCCAAAGACCAAAGATTTTCCGAACAAAATTGTACCTACCGAACAAGACACCCTTTTCCGCCATACCTTGACCCGAGGTTGGGTACACGACGAAAATGCATCCCTTTTAGGAGGCGTTTCCGGTAATGCCGGACTTTTCGCTACCGCGACCGATTTGGCAAAACTGATGCAGATGTACATGCAGTACGGCATTTACGATGGCAAACGCTATCTCTCGGAAGCTACTATAAAGGAGTTCACCAAAGTTCAATTTCCTAAAAATGAAAACCGAAGAGGACTAGGTTTCGATAAACCGCTGTTGAACAACTCCGAATTACCTTTGGCAGATGCCTATCCCGCTCCCGAAGTAAGTGCCGAAAGTTTCGGGCATAGCGGGTTTACGGGAACATTCGTTTGGGCCGACCCTAAAAACCAATTGGTATATATTTTCCTTTCCAATCGTGTCAATCCGACGCGGGAAAATCGCAATCTGTATCGATTGAACATTCGCTCTGCGGTGCAACAGGTCTTCTATCAAGCTACTTTGCCTATGGAATAGGTCCAGAAGGTTGTGTATTTATTGGTATCTTCGTTTTTTAAATCAACCTATGGGACTACTGATTTTTTACGCACTGATTTCCATCTTTTTTTCGTTTCTCTGCTCGGTATTAGAAGCCGTGCTATTAAGTATTACGCCCACCTTTGTCAACGTAAAGAAAAAAGAAGGTAAATCGTATGCGGCCACTTTAGAAAAACTAAAGAACGATGTCGACCAGCCTTTGATCGCTATTCTTACCCTAAATACAATAGCCCATACCGTCGGGGCGATTCTTGTTGGTGTTCAGGCCAAGGTTGCCTATGTACAACTATATGGCACCACCCAGCGCTCTATTCTCGGTATCGAATTTACGGAAGACCTTATGGTCGGTGTCGTATCTACGATTATGACCATACTTATTCTGGTCGCTTCGGAAATCATTCCTAAGACTATTGGAGCTACCTATTGGAGAGGCTTGGCCAATTTTACGGCCAAGACGCTTCGAATCATGGTCTTGGCGTTAAAATATACCGGACTTTTATGGATTCTTCAGCTCTTTACTAAACTTGTCGGCGGAAAAGGGCATCATGGTAGCGTTTTAAGTAGGGAAGATTTCACGGCCATGACCGATATCGCCCATGAGGAAGGCGTTTTTGAAAAATCGGAGTCTACAATCATCAAAAATCTACTGCGATTCGACGAAGTCTTGGTCAAGGATGTCATGACCCCAAGGGCGGTTATGAAAATAGCCTCGGGCAAAAAGACCATAAGCGAGTTTTTCCAAGAGAATCCAAAAATGAGGTTTTCTCGAATTCCGATATTTAGTGAGAAAATAGATCATATTGACGGATTTGTTCTCAAGGACAATATTTTGGAGGAAATGGTGAACGAAAATGGCGATACGCCCTTATCCGAAATCAAACGTGAAATCTTGATTACAAAAAGGAATACGCCCATCCCCAAGCTGTTCGATATTCTAATTAAAAAACGCGAACATATCGCTTTAGTAGTCGACGAATACGGTTCGGTAAGTGGCCTGGTTACTATGGAAGATGTTATCGAAACGCTATTGGGGCTAGAAATCATGGACGAAAGTGATAGTGTTGCCGATTTGCAGGAACTTGCCCGTAAAAACTGGGAGACCCGTGCGCAGCGCTCCGGAGTTCTCGAGAATCCATCAAAGGAAAACTGATGGAGTCGGCGTATATACCCACACCCTTAGGTATTGCCAAATTGGAAGGCGATGTAGACGGGGTCTCCGCCATTTCCGTATTGGATAGTGACGAAAAAACGAGCGACCTCATTCCAGAAAACTTAGAAGATGCCGCCTATCAGCTACAGGAATATTTTGAAGGGAAACGCCAAAACTTTACGCTGGAGCTGAATCCGCAAGGAACAGACTTTCAAAAAAGGGTTTGGCAGGCACTTTTGGAAATTCCCTACGGAAAGACCGTTTCTTATCTCGAACTGTCAAAGACCTTGGGCGATGTTAAGGCCATTCGCGCTGTGGCCGCCGCAAATGGCAAGAATCCTTTGTGGATTGTGGTGCCCTGCCATCGGGTCATTGGTAGCGATGGCTCCCTGACCGGTTATGCCGGTGGCCTTCACCGTAAAAAGTGGCTTTTGGAACATGAAAGTCCCGTAAAACAACAATCCTTATTTTGATGTTAGCAAACCGCTCGGTCTGCTCAAAGAGAACTACATTTTTCAATGTGGACACATGCGTATTTCATCGATAAAACCATGTATTTCCTATATGTTTGAAAGAATTCTTGCCCGATTACTCAAAAAGAAACCGACGCAACGGTCGGTTTGGGTATTAGATACTGTTATCTAAAAGATATGCTTAGTCACACGTACTTTCACTCAGTTCATTCGAATCAGCAGTAGCATCCTGTTGCGACATCTCTTTAAAAAGAACAAATTTATCAATGCCATGACCTGAAGACCGTGCGGAAACTTCCATCGTGTACGTGCCTGCGTTTTCGAATACCACAAAAATATCATGTGCGTTGTTGTCGAAAGTTCGGGCCTGCCATTTAAAATCTAGATCATTACCACTACGGTAGATTTTAAACCAACCGTCTTTCGTGGCTCCTTCGGGGTTCGGTGTTTTTCCCGTACCCTCAGGATAAACAATACTCTCGCCATTTTTGGCATAAAAGTCTTGGGCGTCGGCAAAACGCAACCAACTATCGTTATGTTCGGTTCCATTATTTCCGGTCTTCACTGCAGATTTCCAAAGAAATTGATACGTGCCCGGATTTTGAATCTTTAATTCAAAAGTAACAATTCCGTTTCCTGGGTTTCCGAGAGATTGAGACCCTTCCCAAACCATATATCCTTCACCGGAATAACTATCTCCGTCTGACCTTAGTTTCCAGTCCCCGCTAAATTCCGCATCCTCAAACTCTACCGTGAGGAGTCCGTTTTCTTCGGAGAATATAGAACTTGTAGTACCTGAGCAAGGCGACTCTTGCTCCCCATTGTTGCCATTGCCATCTCCCGAGTTACTTTCCTCATCATTTTCAGCATTGTTGTTATCATTCTGGTCTCCACTAGCATTGGCTTCGATTTCAACTTCTTCCTTTGTGGTATCTTTACTACATGCAATGCTTGAAAAAAGTAATAAAATTAGGCTCAGCTTAAAAATAGAATGGAACATTGTTATCGTCAAAGGTTTGTTCATAGCACTTGCTTTAGGGCATTATAACGGCTAAACGGCCAATTATATTGATGAAAATCGCATGATTTCGACGACCTGCATCGACTTATAAATGAAAACTTTCGATTAAAACATGTTTAATGTGTCATCTCGACGAAGAGAACAATATGGTTAGGGCTTAGCCGTTCATAAAATAAATAGTATGCTAAATAAAATCAATCTAGAGCACATTTTGTTCCTCGATATTGAAACTGTACCCGAAAAAGAGCATTTTGAAGCGCTCGATGACGAAAAAAAGCTGCTTTGGGAACAGAAATCGCAGTACCAGCGCAAAGATGAGTATACACCGGAAGAGTTTTATGACCGTGCCGGTATTTGGGCGGAATTTGGAAAAATCATCTGTATTTCCGTTGGATATTTTCATTTAAAAGGCGATGTCAGAACCTTTCGTATCACCACCTTTCATGGCCCTGAACCAAAGCTTTTAAAGGAATTTAAAAATCTGCTTAACGGCCATTTCAGCTCTCCCAAACATCTGTTGTGCGGGCATAATGCCAAAGAATTCGACTTTCCTTATATCGCCCGGCGCATGCTCATTCATGGTATCGAACTGCCTTACAAACTCAATCTCTTTGGAAAAAAGCCATGGGAAATACCCCATCTGGATACCATGGAGCTTTGGAAGTTCGGAGACTACAAACATTTCACCTCCTTAAAGCTAATGGCCAATATTTTAGGCATTCCTTCGCCAAAACAGGACATCGATGGGAGTATGGTTCGCCAAGTCTATTACGATGACAATGACCTTGACCGTATTATTACCTATTGTGAATTGGACGTTGTCACCACTGCACAGGTATTTTTGCGGTTGCGGGGCGAAGAACTTATTGCCGGGCACGATATCAAAAATGTGTAGAAACGCAAGGCAAATTATCTAGAACCGCGCAGCCGTATATGGTTCTTTTTCTATATTTGCCATTCAAAAAAATGCTATGAGAATACTTTTGATGTTTGTATTATTTCTCTCCCTAGTTTCCTGTGGGGACGATAACAAGTCTGAAAACCCAGAGCCCGTCGATTTTCGCACACAGAATGAGGAAGATATACAAGCTTATATTCAAGAAAATGCCTTAAGTGCCCAAAAAAGTGATTCGGGACTATTCTACGTTATCGACGAACCAGGCACTGGCGCAGCGCCCACCGCAACATCAGATGTAACGGTCGCCTATAAAGGTTACTATCTCGATGGGGCCGTTTTCGATGAAAGCGAACCTAGCGGCATTTCGTTCAATCTTCAACAGGTCATAGAAGGATGGACGGAAGGCATTACCTATTTCAAGGAAGGCGGTAGCGGATTGCTATTGGTACCCTCTCACTTGGGCTACGGTAGCTTTGACAATCGCGGCATACCCGGAGGTTCAGTACTTATTTTTGAGGTCGAATTGATTTCCGTAAACTAAAAGACCGTTTCTGACATTTACCCATTGTACTTCAGCTGAATGTATACCGGGAAATGGTCGCTATATCCCCCGATATATTTACGCCCTGCATAGGTTCTATAGGGGGTACCTTCGTAACGGCCCTTGAACTCGGTCAAGAAACGCTCGTCAAAAATATTCGCATGGGCAAAGCTATGGGTGCCTTTTTCAAAATTCAAAAGGTTGTGCGAAATCATAATCTGGTCAAATAACATCCAGGCCCTTTTGTAATTGGCACTGCCCCGTTCGGCGGTCAGCAGTTTTTCCATTGGATTATACAAATGCTCTGATTTTACCAAGGTCTTTACACTCTTTGAATATGGGCCGTCGTTAAAGTCGCCCATTACGATATAATTGGGGTCTTCAATCTCGGTCTCAATTTTAGCCATAAAATCCAAAAGGGTTCGCGCCGCTTTTATTCGCTTATAGCTAGTTTCTGCATCGCCATCCCGTCTTGATGGCCAATGGTTCACAAAAAGATGCACTTCTTCGGCGTTCAATTTTCCTCTGACATAAAGAATGTCACGGGTAGTATCTCTTCGGCCATCCTCTTCAAAAACCATCAAGGTAATCGGTTCTGAATAAAGCACCTCAAAAAAACTTTTATGATAGATAAGCCCACAATCGATTCCCCGTTCATCGGGTGAATCGTAATGAACGTAGCCGTAGTCGATATTTCGTAAAGGTTCGGAATTAATAAGGTCTTCGATAACCGTCTTATTCTCCACCTCAGCTATACCGACCAGCACTGGCGGACTTTTGGTTTCGTGATTTCCAACTTCTGATATCGTTTTGGCCAGTTTGTACAGTTTTTTTTTGTAGCGTTTATTCGACCATTTTTTACTTCCCTGAGGCGTAAAATCGTCATCCAAAGTATCCGGATCGTCTACGGTATCGAAAAGGTTTTCTAGATTGTAGAACGCTATAGTATTGAGGTGTCTTCCCTTTCTTTTCTTTTTTAAGAATGAAAATATCATGAGTATGTAGGATTGGGTTATTAAATTTACGAAAATAGGTCGGTCGGTATTGAACTCATTTAGACTTTTTGTTTGGAACCGTTCCGATAGCTATCGGAATCGCTTTTGTAACCAGATGAAGCTATTTTTTAATGGCATAACAGCCCCGATAGCTATCGGAGGCTTTCAAAAATCGTAAAATATGGGTGTAAAATGGGATATTCGTAGGTAAAACAAAAAGTCTAAACGAGTTCATTGCTTAAATTTGCACTTTAGGAAGATATGTTAGAAAAAAAGACCATTGAGCATGAAAAGGCCGTTTTAATCGGGGTTATCAACCGTGAGCAGAACGAAGAAAAAGTGACCGAATACCTCGATGAACTCGAGTTCTTGACCTACACTGCTGGCGGCGATGTCATAAAGCGCTTTGTTCAACGTGTAGATGTGCCGAACCCCAAGACCTTGATCGGAAGCGGTAAGATGCAAGAAGTCGAGGTTTTTGTAAAGGAACACGAAGTGGGCTCCGTAATTTTTGACGATGAACTTACGCCCGCACAGCAACGTAACATCGAAAAGCAGCTGCGATGTAAAATTGTGGACCGTACTAGTCTTATACTCGATATTTTTGCCCAACGGGCCAAGACCAGCTACGCAAGGACCCAAGTGGAATTGGCCCAATACGAGTATCTGCTGCCCAGATTGACCGGTCTTTGGACGCACTTGGAACGGCAACGTGGGGGTATCGGAATGCGTGGCCCAGGGGAAACCGAAATCGAAACGGACAGACGTATCGTTCGCGATCGTATTTCTTTGCTAAAGAAGAAGCTCCAAAAAATCGACCGTCAAATGGAGACCCAGCGTGGTAACCGTGGCGCTCTTGTTCGGGTAGCTTTGGTAGGTTATACCAACGTGGGGAAATCTACCTTAATGAACGTCATAAGTAAAAGCGATGTTTTTGCGGAAAATAAGCTATTTGCTACTTTAGATACGACGGTGCGCAAAGTAGTCATCGGTAATTTACCTTTTCTTCTGAGCGACACGGTGGGTTTTATACGTAAACTGCCCACACAATTGGTGGAGAGCTTCAAAAGCACCTTAGACGAGGTTCGGGAAGCAGACCTACTTTTACATGTTGTTGATATATCTCACCCGCAGTTTGAAGAACACATCGCATCGGTCAGTACGATTTTAGATGAAATCGACAGTGCCGATAAGAATACCATAATGGTCTTTAATAAAATCGATCTGTACAAACATGAAACCATAGATGCAGATGATCTCGTAACGGAAAGAACCGAGAGACACTTCAGTATCGACGAATGGAAAAACACTTGGATGCAGCGGGTCGGTGATAAGGCCCTTTTTATTTCTGCCCTTAACAAAGAGAATCTTGACGAATTTCGAAAAAGAGTCTATGATGAAGTACGCGATATTCATGTTACCCGCTTTCCTTATAATAACTTTTTGTATCCTGAGCACTTAGATCAATATTGATGGGCCGTTACAGTTCAAGAATTTGCCGTTCATCGAAGAAACAAAGCCCTTCGTATTTTTCACAACATCCTAGCACAACTTCACAACAAAAGTTTAGCGCGTTCTGAAAACTGGCGTAGATTTACAGTGTAATTAAGTGATAGTGTTGACCCCAAATCGCTCTTTGAACTTAACCGAAAGTACTGACCCCAAATTGGTACTTGACCTACAAAAACTTATCTCGATAGCTATCGAGCCCAAACCTAAAACTGTGCCGAGCGCAGTCGAAGCATTGAACAAACCTACTTCGATAAAATTACCCTCTAAATGGAGGGTTTTTTTACGCCTTTAGATAAAGCTCCGCATTACATCCTATGCATACGCTTAAATCTTATAATTTCAACGAAAAATCCATTTTAACGTAGTTCACAACAATATTGGGTAAGTTCACAACAAAAATTTAACCGTGCTACACTGTCCTACTAAATTCGTTTTGTATTTGAGATTTAGTGTTACGTTCCAAATCAAACACTTAACCTAAAGTTTGATTTTATTGACTGTACGACCAAACTTAACGAATCCTACTTAACAAAAAAACGCCCCGACAGCTGTCGGGGCGTTTTCCGTTATTAGATCTATATAAATGCTTTTTTAGAACGCGTAATTCAGCCCTAGAAGATAATAACTCTGTAAATCGTTGTCAATATTTTCAAAAGTCGGTGTCGGGGTCGGAATAGGATCTAATGCCAAAGCATTGCCCAACGCTTCTTGTTTGTTGTTACGTAGACCGAACTCAAAACCTAAACCGATACCCTTCCATAAGGTATAGCCGAAAGAGTTGATCCACGTCCAGTTGGAGAGGTCGCCGCTTTTATAACTCTGGAACGTTGAAAAATTGGTCTTAAAGTTTATTGCACCAATTTTTTTTGTGTAGTCGACCACAATTTTGGCACCCGCAGATGACTCATAGGCAGCATCGTTCTCGGCAAATACAAAGTTGTAGTTCAGCGGGTGTATTACAATAACCATATCTGTTATGGGTGTCCATGTAGCACCAACTCCAATATCCAAATAACCTGGATCATTAAAATTATTGATTATGGAAGTACGGTACTCGCCCAATGCTGAAATTGCAAATTTGGGGCTCAGCTTATATCCGTAAAGCGACACGATATTGAAGACATCTGTAGTTCCATTAAAGGAATCATCGTCTGTATCGATGTCTTTATTATCCAACTTCACCCACTGTAAGTTTATGTTACCTGAGTTTCGCCAGAAAAACTTTTCTCTATCAAGATTGGCAAAGCCATTGATAGTCACCCCGATATTTCCCGAAGAATTGTTGGGTATACCTTGTGAATACCAGTTATTGAAATTGGAGATGTTGGCGCCGATGGTACCAAATGCACCTTTTTTCCATCCGGGGAAAGCATCGATTTGGCCTTGTAACGCATCGACCCTACCTTGAATGGCGCTTATAGAATCTTTTTTTGCCGCCTGTTCGGTCTTTAATTCTTCAAGTGTTTGCCCAAAACCTGTAGAAAAGGCTAGCATTGCCGTAAGAGTTAATAGTACTTTTTTCATGGATTTAGTGTTTTTTATTTAAGACACGCAAAAGTAGTAATTGTCACTAATTTTAGTAAAAAAATTACTTTCTTTTAAAAAGGGGTACCGAAGAGCAGGCCTCGCCGTACATGAGCGACTTTACCACAGGCTGTAAAAGTTCGGTTATCAACAAATAGGCATTCTGCGGAACAGGCTTATTACTACAACCTTTTACGATGACGTATTTATCTTTAAAAATAGAAACATCAAGACCCTCCAATACCTTTTGGTATAATGCCGTTTCCAACTGCTCTAAAGTGCCTTGTACCGTTCTTTTGGCGTAGGGTCGAAGTTTGGTTGCCAAAAGCATATAGGCCCACCCTGGCACAATGGCCTCGGTAGCGCAGTACAATGCGACAAAAGCGTCTTGATACTGGGACCAGTCATGTTCGACTGCACGCGCCCTAAAATCTTTCTCTCTTAGGATAAAGCCTTCATAGAGCCACTCGGAAACGTCAAAAAGAACACGTTTACCTTCCGGATAATAATCCTCAAGATCAAAAGTTACGAGTTTACTTTGGGCAACTCTATTTAATATGGGTTCTAGGTTCTGTGCCATTTAACTTTCGATACGATTTACAGATTCCCGCCTTCACTTCGGCCACGCTCAGTAACGAAGCTCAGTGAACGCAAGCGAATTACAAATTTTATTTATAGAAGACCGAGTTCAAGTTTCGCTTCTTCACTCATAAGGTCTTGGGTCCAAGGGGGATCAAAAGTGATTTCTACCTCGGCGTCCTTAACCATGTTCAAAGACTTCACTTTTTCTTCCACCTCGACCGGCAGTGTTTCAGCTACCGGACAGTTCGGAGAGGTTAAAGTCATAAGTATCTTGACCTCGTTATCTTCATTGACCAAAACGTCATAAATTAGACCGAGTTCATAGATATCTACGGGTATCTCGGGATCATAAATAGTCTTTAAGACTTTTACTATTTTCTCGCCCAATTCTTGGGTATCTATAGCCGTTGTTTCTTCGCTCATTTTACAATGTCTTACTTTTATGGGGACAATAAATTCATGAGTGTTTTTCAGTTACTCTGAAACTAGGCTAAAGCCCAAAATCAACCCATAAACTAATTCAACTGCGTTTGGTATGCTACTGCATACAATTTCAGCTGTTTGATCATACTTACCAGACCGTTCGCACGGGTTGGCGATAGATGTTCTTTCAAACCGATGTCATCGATAAACTCAGTATCGGCCTCAATTATATTCTGAGGTTTTTGGTTACTGAATGCGCGTATCAAAATAGCGATAATTCCTTTTGTAATAATTGCATCGCTATCAGCCGTAAAAACCAGTTTGTCTTCCTCAAGTTCAGCATGTACCCATACTTTACTCTGGCAACCTTTGATAATATTATCGTCGGTCTTGTATTTCTCATTGATCAAGGGAAGCGATTTCCCAAGCTCGATCATATATTCATAGCGCTGCATCCAATCGTCGAACATTGAAAATTCATCGACGATTTCTTCTTGTATTTCCTTTATTTGCATACTACGATTTTATACAAAAATACGATAAGTAACCTTGCTTATCAAAGGTTTAAGAAAGTTATGGGATTTTACCGATTTAACTATGCCGAAGTTATTGAAGCATTTTTTTGGCCCGTTTCACGCCTTCGACCAATACATCGACTTCTTCTTTCGTATTGTAAAAGCTAAAACTGGCGCGAACCGTTCCAGGAATCTTATAGAAGTCCATAATCGGCTGTGCACAGTGGTGTCCGGTACGAACGGCAATACCCAATTTATCTAAAATCGTACCAATATCGTAGGGGTGGATACCCTCGATATTGAATGAAATAACCGAAGTCTTGTTCTTTGCGGTTCCGTAGATTTTTAGGCCATCGATTTCCAGAAGTTTTTCAGTGGCATAATCCAAAAGCTCGTGCTCATATGCCGCGATATCATTGAAACCAATAGTTTTCATATAGTCGATTGCCGAGCCGAAAGCAATACCTCCACAAATATTGGGCGTGCCTGCCTCAAATTTATGGGGTAGATCGGCATAGGTCGTCTTTTCAAAAGTGACCTCGGCAATCATTTCTCCTCCGCCTTGATATGGAGGCAGTTTATGGAGCCACTCTTCTTTGCCATACAGCATACCAACACCGGTAGGGCCACACATCTTGTGCGCTGATACCGTGTAGAAATCAACATCTAGTGCTTGCATATCGGCCGTTACGTGCGGTGCTGCCTGTGCGCCATCTACTAAAACTGCCGCCCCTTTTTGATGTGCTTTACTGATAATTTCTTCAATGGGATTTATTGTACCCAAAGCATTGGAAATGTGGTTACAGAAGACCAATTTGGTATTGCCTGTGAGTAGGGCATCGTACTCTTCCATCAAAAGTTCGCCTTCTTGGCTCATAGGAATGACTTTCAATACCGCTCCCGTACGTTCGGCCAACATCTGCCAAGGCACGATATTCGAATGGTGTTCCATCGCCGATACCAGAATTTCATCGCCTTTTTTAAGCAAAGAAGTGAATCCGCTTGCAACGATATTAATACTATGGGTAGTTCCCGAGGTAAAAATTACTTCGTGAGACTTCGCGATGTTAAAATGTTCCTGAATCTTTTGTCGCGCCTGTTCATATTTGTCGGTCGCCTCTTGCGACAGTGCGTGCACCCCTCTATGAATATTGGCATTATAATTTGAATAATAGTCTACAATTACATCAAGCACCTGTTTCGGGGTCTGTGAAGTAGCGGCATTATCTAAATATACAAGCGGTTTTCCGTTGACCTCACGGTTTAGGATAGGGAAATCTTTTCGGATTTTCTGTACGTCGAACATAGCACTAAAATTGAATTGCAAAGATACCCGATAGCCCTTACAAATGATAAAAAAAGGACTTATATCTACGGAGTATCTTGGAGTAGAAACACCCTAGTAGAAAAGATAGTTCAAGGATAGTTGAATGGCGACATTGAAATTCTGTGCGGTTCCCTCGGCACCGTTTAATCGGTCGCGGAGCCCTAGATAAAGCCTTGGTGCCAAAGAAAACTGTTCATTAAGTTTGATGTCAATGCCAGCGGCAAGCCCATAATCCAACTGAAAATTTCCGGAAGTCGTTAAGCGGCTTGTCGCATCAGCACCGTCACGCTCGTCTAAATTCTTGTTCTTGATTACTTGGTTCAATAGAAAACCGAACTGGGGGCCGAACTGCAGTACATAGCTTTCGCCCAAGGTAAAATTACCTAGTAGCGGTACCGTAAAGTAATTCAATTGTACGTTTGTTCTGAAGTCGTTACCATCTACAGGATTAGTATTGTCAATCGAAAAAAGGTCAGAACTGAATTGAAAGCCTTGCGAAGAATAGACTACTTCAGGCTGAAATGCAAACTTTTCGGAAAACTCGATATGAAGAAAAACGCCTGCGTGCCCTGAAAACCGGAACTTGATACCGTCGGTCAACTCTCCTACTATTGAAGAGTAGCTTGGACCAGCTTTTATACCAAAACGGGTTTCTTGAGCTAGCGTATCGACCCTGACACAAAGCAAAAGAAAAACCAAAAAAGTCAGCCTCGTCGCGATGCAGGTTCTAAGCATTTTGTTTTACAGATCAAAGCCTAAATTTACACCCAATTTCTTGGCAATCAATTTATTGATACGGGTTTTTAATTCAGGGATACGTACGCTTGCCAATACGTTGTTCGCAAAAGCGTACATGAGCAGGGCGCGTGCCTCCTTTTTGGGAATGCCGCGGCTCTGAAGATAGAACAGGGCATCCTCATCCAATTGTCCGATAGTACAACCGTGTGAGCATTTTACATCATCGGCGAAAATTTCCAATTGGGGCTTGGTGTTTATTGTAGCCTTATCACTCACCAAAATGTTATTGTTCTGCTGAAAAGCATTTGTTTTTTGGGCTATTTTATCGACGATAATCTTACCGTTGAAAACGCCCGTAGCGTTTTCGCCATAAATACCCTTGTAGTCTTGATGGCTCTCGCAATTCGGCTCGATATGATGAACCAAAGTGTGATGATCCACATGCTGCTTTTCCCCTAAAATGGTCACCCCCTTCATGGTAGAGTCGATATACTCGCCCTTCTGATAGAAATTGAGATTATTTCTGGTCAATTTACCCCCGAAAGAAAAAGTGTGCACTTTCACGACACTTTTCTCTTTTTGGTCGATATAGGTGTTATCGATCAAAGAAGCTTTGGCAGAATCGTTCTGGATTTTATAGTAATCGACAATGGAATTTTTCTCTGCGTAAATTTCGGTAACGCAATTGGTCAATACTTCGTTCGAAGTCAGACTCTGGTGCCTTTCGATTATCTGTAACTCTGCGTTTTCTTCGACGATAATCAAGTTTCTTGGTTGCAACATTAACGTCGCCTCGTTACCTGTAGCAAAATGAACAATTTCTACCGGTTTTTTGGGCATTTTGTTCTTCGGAATGTAGATATAGGCACCCTCTCTGCTAAATGCCGTGTTCAGCGATGTTAATGATTCGTCTTGTGAAGCGATTTTATTGAAGTACACATCGATTACCGGTCGATACATCGGCTTGGTCAAAGCAGAACTCATTAAACAAATATCGACCCCATCATGTGTTGTTTCGGAAAGAAAAGAACTGTAGATACCATCTATAAATACGATTTTATAGGTATCGATCTCGTTAATGAAATATTTCTTTACATCCTTGTATTCCAAGGCATTGACTTCCTTCGGAAATATGCTGAAATCAACTTTTTGAAGTCCTTTTAAAGAAGTATATTTCCAAGCTTCCTCTTTTTTAGAGGGAAAGCCTTTTAATTCAAAGTTTTTCATCGCTTCCGTTCTGACATCGTGCACCGGATTTTCGATGTCGACGTTGCTTTCGAAGGCCATAAAAGATGATATCAGTTTGTCTTTTAAATCCATAACTATATTCCATGTCATTCCCGCGAAGGCGGGAATCTTTTAAATGTATCTATAAAGCGTGTTGAACAGATTCCCGCCTTCGCGGGAATGACAATATGTTTGTTACACCGCGGCCTCTTGTTTCAACCAATCGTAACCTTTGTCTTCAAGTTCAAGGGCAAGTTCTTTACCTCCAGACTTTACAATTTTGCCATCGTGCAATACGTGTACGAAATCGGGAACGATGTATTCTAAAAGTCTTTGGTAGTGGGTTATGACTATGGTCGCCTTATCGTCACTTCTTAATTTATTGACCCCGTTAGCTACGATACGTAAGGCATCAATATCCAAGCCAGAGTCGGTCTCGTCAAGAATGGCCAGTTTTGGCTCCATCATTGCCATCTGGAAGATTTCGTTACGTTTTTTTTCGCCTCCCGAAAAACCTTCGTTGAGAGATCGTGAAAGAAACCTTCTATCGATATCCAACAACTCTGATTTCTCACGGATCAGTTTCAACATTTTATTGGCGGGCATATCTTCAAGTCCCCTCGCTTTGCGAGATTCGTTGATCGCAGTTTTCATAAAGTTCGTTACGGAAACCCCGGGAATCTCGACAGGATATTGAAAGGAAAGAAAAACTCCTTTGTGGGCACGTTCTTCGGGTGCCGTATCTTCAAGGTCTTCGCCGCTCAGCTCGATAGAACCCTCAGTGACCTCAAATTCTTCCTTACCGGCTATGACAGCGGCCAAGGTGCTCTTACCAGACCCGTTCGGGCCCATAATGGCGTGTACTTCGCCGGCATTTACTTCGAGGTTGATACCTTTCAATATTTTTTTGTCCTCTACACTGGCGTGTAGGTTTTTGATTTTTAGCATTGTAATCTTTATTTTGAATCTCTTAGACCCGTCAGGTTTTAAAAACCTGACGGGTCTAACCTATTATGTTTCTTTTTACCCTACAGATCCTTCCAAACTTATTTCCAATAATTTTTGGGCCTCAACAGCGAATTCCATGGGGAGTTTATTCAGTACTTCTTTACTGAAACCGTTTACGATCAATGCAATCGCTTTTTCGGTATCGATACCGCGTTGGTTGCAATAAAAAATCTGGTCTTCGCCTATTTTACTGGTCGTGGCCTCATGTTCTATCTGTGCCGTCTTGTTCTTTGCCTCGATGTACGGAAAAGTGTGCGCACCGCATTCATTACCCATTAAAAGTGAGTCGCATTGCGAAAAGTTACGGGCATTCTCGGCGCGGCTGTTTACCTGTACCAAGCCACGGTAGCTATTTTGAGACTTTCCAGCGGAAATTCCTTTAGATATAATCGTGCTACGTGTATTCTTGCCCAAATGCACCATTTTGGTACCGGTATCAGCCTGTTGAAAGTTATTCGTAACGGCTATGGAATAAAATTCCCCGATCGAATTATCTCCTTTGAGTATGCAGGACGGATATTTCCAAGTAACGGCGGATCCCGTTTCGACCTGCGTCCATGAAATTTTTGCATTTTTCTCGCAGATACCACGCTTGGTAACGAAATTAAATACACCGCCCTTACCTTCCTTATCGCCAGGGAACCAGTTTTGTACCGTGGAATATTTTATTTCCGCATCCTCCAAAGCAATTAATTCCACCACGGCCGCATGTAGCTGGTTCTCATCTCGTGAAGGGGCCGTACAGCCTTCCAAATAACTGACATAACTACCTTCATCGGCAATGACCAAGGTACGTTCGAATTGCCCCGTGCCAGCCTGGTTGATTCGAAAATAAGTCGAAAGTTCCATCGGGCAGCGAACGCCCTTAGGAATGTAACAGAAAGAACCGTCTGAAAACACGGCGGAGTTCAAGGCTGCATAAAAATTATCACGTTGAGGTACTACCGATCCAATATACTTCTTGACCAGTTCGGAATGCTCTTTAATAGCCTCGGAAATGGAACAAAAAATAATCCCTTTTTCGGCCAAGGTCTTTTTAAAGGTTGTCGCTACCGAGACCGAATCCATGACGATATCGACGGCAACACCCGCCAACTTCTTCTGTTCATCTACCGATATGCCCAATTTTTTGAACGTATCGAGCAATTCTGGATCTACCTCATCCAAACTATCGTATTTGGGTTTTTTGTTGGGTGCAGAATAATAGGAAATGTTTTGAAAATCAGGCTTTTTATAGGTGACGTTGGCCCATTCGGGTTCTTCCATCTCCTTCCAGTAGCGGTACGATTCTAAACGCCATTCGGTCATCCAGTCCGGTTCTTCCTTCTTTTTCGAAATGGCAATAACAATATCTTCGTTGAGACCAACCGGAAGCGTATCCGATTCGATATCGGTGTAGAAACCGTACTCATATTCTTTGGTCTCGAGTTCTTTTTTTAATTCTTCCTCTGTGTAAGCCATAAGCCCCCTTTTATCCCCCAAAAGGGGGAATTTGATTCTAACTTATTTAAATTTTATTCTAAAAAATCAACCCTTTTATTCTAAAAATCCACAAATTTCATACCTGACACCTAGTTTCCCCCTTTGGGGGCTAGGGGGCTTAAAGAGAAAAACTCTCTCCACATCCGCAGGTACGCTGCGCATTAGGGTTGTTAAAGACAAAGCCTTTTCCGTTCAGTCCTCCTGAATATTCCAAAGTCGTTCCGACCAAATACAGAAAGCTCTTTTTATCGACTATAATACGGACGTCGTTATCTTCAAAAACTTTATCGGATGCCTCCATCTTATTGTCAAAGTCGAGTTCGTAAGACAACCCACTACATCCACCACTCTTGACGCCAACGCGCACGTAATCGGTTGTTGCGTCATAGCCTTCTTCGGTCATTAAAGAGACTACCCTTTTTTTAGCTGTTTCAGAAACCTGTATCATTGTTTAATCAATGTTCTAAATAGTATGCAAAGATAGCGGTTTAGTAGGGTTTCACCACAAATACTAACATTATTATAACGTATATAGCAATAGGCCCTATTTATGGCCTTTAGTATAGTACGAACCCTTATGCCACTGGCGATATCGGGCGTATTTCATAGTAAAAAAATATAAAACCTATTATCGTTTGCGATTATTGCAAAAAGATATAGCCGCCCCAAACTACTGGATATTTTGAGTGCAGCCTCAAAGTGTTGAAGAAAATCAGCTATTCACAAAAGGTAAAAAAACCAAACAGCCCATAACGCTCAGTTTTGTGGGCCTGCTATCATACGAACCTGAATTAATAGTAGTAAGGGTCTTCATAACCACCGGCAATCATGGCCAAGAAAAACAAAATACCCATTAAAATACCAAGACCAAGCAAAATGTAGCCGGCCGTTTTGTTTTCTTTGGTGTTCAGGGCCATTATTCCCGCAATAATTCCAATTAAGGGGATGCATAAAGTTCCAACGCCAAGTAAAATGAGCAATCCTGTATTCCAGGGTTGTTTTTGCGTATTATCTCTTCGCACGGCTGTTCGTTGCGATACCGGCTCATGCTGGGCACTTGATGAACCCGATGAAATGGAATTCGTATTAGTGTTTTTTTGTGTTTCATTTCGAGGCTTCTCTTTTTCAGTTCGGGTCGGTTCTTGAGTTTGCGCTCTCTTCAACAGATGATCTATATCTTCTGCCGTCGCCAAGAGTAAATCATCATGTTTTCTTAGACGCTTTAATAAAAGAACAACATCGGCATCGTCTATTTGGGGGTCATTCAATTTAGATTCAAGTGTCTTTACCAAGCTGATCTGTTCATTTCTGCTTAATTTGGGTGCATCGACTTTCTCCTTGAGCGTATCGAGGTATGATATCGGTATTTCCGGAGGTTCGGGCAGCGGGTCAGGTAGCGTTGTTGTCGGCGTTATGGAACTCAGTGATTTGATCAAATCGATAATCGCCTTTTTATGGTCGGATTTTGTATAGTCGGCATATTGCACGTTAGAGATGTATCTTGGGGCCAAGGGTAGGGAGAAATCATTCTTTATTAAAACCGGCAACGGAGCTTTACCCAAGGCTTCGGCATACTTTAACTCGCGCATACATGCCGTGGAGTCTATGGCATCTTTGGCCATGGAGAATACGTAGACTTCACAATTTCTTATTTGACTTAGAATGTCGTCCCACCAACTTTGGCCACCGCTTATATCTTTATCGAACCAGACCTCATGGCCTAGGTCTTCCAAATCTTTTACTAAGGCTGCTACTTCTGGATAACACGACCTGCTGTAGGTAACGAATATTTTCATGGTTTCTTGGGTAATACCTTGTTTTCTGGTTTTCTTTCTTGAATATCGGTTCGGCACATTATAAAATGCCTAAAGGCTGTTTTATGGTCATCTTGACCACAAAAATCGGGTTGCTAAAATTGGGGGATTATGTACAGGATCGAATGAAAATTAGCTATTTCCGATAGTTTGTATAAAAACAGAATTTCATTCAGGGCATAATTTAAGAAAATTATGTAGATAACTAAAGTAACGTATTTCACACATAACTATCAACTATTCTTGCATGGTTTGCTTTGAAAACCGTGTAGTTGGCAATTAAACTCCATACAAGTCGCATGAACTCGGTATTTGAAATACAGATTTAGATTGATTAATGAGTAACCTAGTCTTGAAATTTCGGGTCGTTGATAAAAGTGTTGTCCGAAAGCGACAATAAAAATACCTTAAGGTCGGCCTTATCCTTTTCAGTCAGACCGACCCCTCCCTGAGCGACTTTTTTCATCAGGGGGTCAATGGTAGGTGAATCTTGAAGCCCTTCGCTATAATGGTCGATGACCTCTTCTAAAGTTGCGAACCTACCGTCGTGCATATAAGGTGCGGTAAAGGCTAAATTGCGCAGTGAGGGACTCCTAAATTTCCCATTATCGGCCGGGTCACCTGTAAGCGCCCCTAGGCCTAAATCGGCAAATGTACTGTCAAGCCCGTTGTTATGAAAAATGTTATCGGTCCACAACGGATTATTCGGATTTCCATGGCAGTGGAAACAGTCGCCCCGGGCGTCATCCATAAAAACGGCCAGACCGTTCTCCTCTTCTTCAGATAGATCAGCCTCACTTGCCAAATGTCTATCGAACTTTGAGCTGCCGGAAATTAGGGTGCGTTCGAATTGTGCGATGGCCTTTGCGACCTTGGTCGAATCGATTTCCGAATCGCCAAAAGCAGCTCTAAACAGTTCGGGATAGTCGGAATCGGCTTCCAACGAGGCTACCACATTGGCCCAAGTGTTGGCCATTTCTTCGGTATCGGTGATGGGGTGAAATACTTGGTCTTCGAGACTGGTGGCCGATCCATCCCAAAAAAAGCGTTCCTCATAATTCCAAGCCAGATTGAAAAGCGGCATGGAATTTCGGTCGCCTAAAACACCATTTACGCCATCGCTAAATTGATCAATATCGGTAAATGCGTTCGAAGGGGCATGGCAATCGGCACAGGAAATGGAATTGTCTATAGATAACATCGGGTCGAAAAAGAGCTTTTTGCCCAATGCAACCCCTTCTTCGGTAAGTGGATTGCCCAAAGGTATTACAGGAGCCAAAATATTCGCTTCGAATAGTGGGGGAATCTCTAACGTCAAAGGAACTGGGGTATATTCCTCAGTATCTTCAGTTGGGTCGTTATCTTTGGAACAAGAGACTAACAATCCAATAAAAAAGAAAAGATAAAGTATTCTTCTCATAGTCTAAGAAATCTATTGAATGGTTACTTCTCCCAGACTGAAAACACTCTTGCCATTTTGAGAAATCATCTTCTGAGCCTCAAAATTGGGCATCATCATAGAATGGAGTTCATTCAAGTCCCATCTGACCGGGTTCTTGAACCATTCCGCAATATTCATGTTGATTTCAATACTTGTGCTTTCTCCAATTTCGATAGCCCCAAGGTCAACGGTGAAAAAAGTATCTTCAAAAACCAAGTTTTCGCCGGAAGTATCGACCGCTCGAATCGCATGATACTGATAACCGGTTTCGGTCTCTGTGCTATCTATAAATTTTCCTTCCAATTGCATGTAGTGATATCCACCGCCCAACATTTCGGGAACATTCCAAAGTACCGAATTCAAGTCAGGGTATGCGCCGTCAAGGTTATCTTCATTGTCGAACCCGAAAATAAACGATACATTGGTATAATTTCCTATCGGGATACTATCGGGAAGCGCATCCGAAAGCCCCGTACCTTTGGTCAAATCGACCAGATTATAGCCATTAATTGAAATCGTCTCGCCATCGGAGCGCTCAAACGTAAAATTCGAAACCAAGTATCTCAACCTTTCGACGCTCATTTGTTCCCCGTTCTCGTTTTGATATTGAATGGTATTGAAATCGGAGGTTTCGACTATGGTATCATCCCAATGATGTGAAAAAGTCAGCGCGACTTTCGCCGATTCGGCGTCTAGCTCGTCATCATTGTCTTTCTGGCAAGAACAAAAAAAGGCACAAATCAGCAAGAGGAGCATACTATTCTTAATCATATTTTCTTTTTTAGCAATTTTCTTATGAAATCCTATATGATTTGGAATCAATCTTCTTTGATGGAAATCGTAAGCATATCAGTAAACCCTTTGTTCCCTGGAATATCAAAGTCCGCACTTGCCGACTCGCCAACCGCAATCACCGTTCCGTCGGCCAATTCAGTAACCCCGTGGGCAAGATCGATTTGTGTGCCCCCAACCGTTTTTTGCCATTCTAAATTGCCCATCGCATCAATTTTTAGTATCCAAGCATCATTCTGGCCCCTGTTTTCAGACAGGTCGCCATCGCCACTACGGGAATTTCCGGCAAGAATAAAACCCCCGTTTTTTACACGGACTATTGCCCTTCCGGCATCAAAACCTGTACCACCATAGGTTTTTTCCCAAATGATTTCTCCATCCGCATCAATTTTAACGACCCATACGTCGGCGGCCCCGTTAGTCAAAGATATGTCGCCAGTACTACTACGGGTATTACCTACAATAAGGTAATCGCCATCACCCGAAGAAACAATGCCATAGGCCTCGTCAATTTCATCGCCTCCATAATTTTTTTCCCAAACCAATTGACCGCTATCGGATATGCGTACAACCCAGAAATCGTAAAACCCCTTATTGGAACTAATGTCTACGTCTGTGCTATCGGAAGATCCAACGATGATAAAACCGCCCGCTTCAATTTCGACGACGTCGTAAGCAGTATCGGTAAAGGTGCCCCCAAAATATTGGCTCCATTGCAGCGCACCATCGGCCGTTAACTTAATCGCCCAATAATCTCCGCCTGCGTGTCTTTTTGCCGTAGAATTTCCTTGGCCTTCGGATGCCGTGACGTCGATAACCCCGACCAGTAAAAATCCCGAATCTTTGGTCTGTATCAGTGCGATGCCCTCATCCCTGCCTTTAAAGCCAAAAGATTTTTGCCACAATAGATTCCCCGAGGAATCGGTCTTTGCAAGCCAATAATCCAACGATCCGGCATTTTCGGAAATGTCGCCATCGCTACTCTCGCTAAAGCCCAAAATGGCATAACCGCCATCATTGGTCTGAACAAAATCGTTTCCACGGTCATTCGAACTTCCACCATAGCTTTTACTCCATTGTAAGCTGTTTTCACCGTCGAATTTCAGGAGCCAATAATCAAACCCGGCATTCTGTTTGTCACTTACATCTCCATCTTTGCTTTGGGTATGGCCCAAAACAGCATAGCCTCCGTCGGCCGTTGCAACGACTGATTTAGCCTTATCATTCTGGGAGCCTCCATAAGTTTTTATCGTCGCGTCGAGATTGACTGAGGGTACTTTAATATCGTCGGGAGCATCATCATTTTTCGAACAGGCGAGTATACCAATAAACAGCATACAAAAAGACGCAAACAAGTTTCCGCTAAATAATATTCTTCTTCGCATGGATGGATGGATTGCTATCGAAAAAATCGGTATTCGGTTGGCCGAGTGATTCTGTGAGGTAGGGTCAGTTGCTTTTCTTGATGATAAAAAGGCCGGAGTTGATGTCACTAACGACAATTTTTCCACTTGAAAAATAGGGATAATTGCTCCAGACCCCGTCAAAATTCGCGTTATCAGAAGTCGGATAAGTATCGAAAAAGCCGGTTTCTACGATAGACTTATCTGCAATGCCGGAGATATCCAATACCCGAATGCCCGCGGTATAATTCGAAAGGTAATATTCATCGCCCATTACATATCCGTTATGGTCTATGGCATCAGTAGGCCCTAAGTAGGTATCGTGCAAAACGGGAGCATCTAAATCGGTGAAATCAAAAATCAAGGTACGTGATTTAAATCCTAAATTTTGTTCGTCTAGTTCATCGCCCAAAATAAAATACTGCTGGTCTTCGGTAAACCACCCTTGATGTGTGTACGCGATATTTGGATAGGAAACTGTCGCAATTTCAGCCGGATTGTCTTTATCGGTGACGTCGGCGATTATGACCTGATTTTCGTTAGAACCGATAAAAATCTCTCTTCCGGCATAATCGGCATCTGGACCGTTGTAGGTCACCACTTGAGCGTCGTGGGTATAGCCGTTATCGGCATAACCCCCAGCTGCGATGGGGTTTTTGGGGTCTTGAACGTTTACGAAATGTGCCCCTCCCAAAAACTCATCGTTACGGGCCGTGCCCACCGCGTAGGCAAATCCGGTTTCTTCGTTGACTACAATGTTATGGGCATTGCCAAAACCTGTATAGCGCACATCGGCATCAAAAGTTTCGGGCGGGTCGTTCACATCGCGCAACCGGGTGAGGTCAAAAACTTGCATACCGTGATTGTTCGCTTCAGAAACAATAAAGGCATGGTCGTTATAAACCTTAATATCGCGCCAAGTAATGGATTCGGTCGCCGTAGGTAGTTTTCCCAAATAAATCAAATTCTCGGTATCGGTAATATCGACAAAGACTGTTCCGTTATCAAGGCCCATTATGGCATATTCCTTTCCGGTCATGGTATCGGTCCAACCCCAGCTATCGTTGCCCGAATTGCCGTCAAAGGTCTGTAGTGATATCTTGCCTAGCAGGTCATAGCCATTACATGGATAAATACCGGCCATACCGTTTTCACATGGTGTAAATGTGCTTACGTCGACAATATTGTCATCTGTCGGATCAATACTATCGTCCGGTTGCCCTCCGTTCGGGGCATTATCATCAGAGGAGCATCCCCAAAGAAAAAGAAGTATAAACGGGCAAATAAATAATCTTTTCATAGCATTTTATTAGATTACCAATCATAAAGATAATGAATAAGCAATATTCCATGGTTTTAATTACACTAGCATTACCACGAATCAAATAATTGAACTAAATTGTAATTCATTTTTTAAAATTTAAAACTCAACGTAATATGCCTAAAAAGAAGCTATCCCTCAAAAATACATCGAGAAGAACTTTTATTCGAAACAGCGGCCTAGCGGCATCGGGCCTTATGATCGTACCCAGACATGTATTGGGGGGGCCGGGTTTTGTACCACCAAGTGACAAACTTAATATTGCCGGTATCGGTGCTGGCGGTAAGGGTACAAGCGATATTGCCTCTTTTGCCGAAAGCCCCAACGTAAATATCGTTTCGCTCTGTGATGTTGATGATCGGCAAGCCGTAAAATCAAGGAACTCTTTCCCAAAAGCGAGCTACTATCACGACTTTAGAAAGATGCTAGATAAAGAAAAAGATAATATCGATGCCGTTTCCGTATCGACGCCAGACCATAACCATGCCGTAGCAGCGTATCAGGCCATGCAAATGGGCAAACATGTGTATGTTCAAAAACCGCTTACCCATGACATTTGGGAAGCACGAATGTTGACCGAAGCCGCTAAAAAATACAAAGTAGTCACTCAAATGGGCAATCAAGGAGGCTCGGGAGATGGAGTTCGTAAAATGAAGGAAATTTATGATACCGGCATTATCGGGGATGTACACACCGTAAAATGCTGGACGAACCGTGCCATTTGGCCGCAAGCCCTTGAAACACCTACTACCAAAAATAAAATACCTAAAGGGTTAAACTGGGATTTGTGGCTGGGTACTGCGGAAAAGCGTGATTACAACGATGCGTACCTACCTTTCGATTGGAGAGGCTGGTCAGATTTCGGCACCGGTGCCTTGGGCGATATGGCCTGTCATATTATGGATCCCGTTTATCGCATTCTACCCATTCTTTACCCAAATACTGTAGAGTGTAGTGTTTCCGATGCGTTTAAAGGAAAATTCGAGACTGCCGATTATCCGGAAAGCTTCCCGAATTCTAGTAAAATACATTTGAGCTACCCCAGAACCGATGGTAAGGGTACTATTAAAGTGACTTGGATGGACGGTGGCCTATTACCTGAAAGACCAGATGAAATGGGAGATGACGAGGCCCTAGGAAATTGGGATGGCGGTGTTCTTTTCATCGGAACAAAAGGCAAACTGATGGCCGATTGTTATGGTGCGAATCCCAGGTTACTGCCATTAACCCTGAACGAGCAGTTCGAAGTAGAGGAAACAATTGCCCGCGTTCCAGAAGGGCATTATTTGCAATGGGTAAATGCCTGTATGGCCGGATATGGAAATGCGGAAACCAGTTCATCTTTCGATTATGCCGGTCCGTTTACCGAAAGTATCCTGATTGGAAACCTAGCCCTAAAGGCCTACTTTGAAGTCGACCCGAATGCCGATAATAAAGGTTTTTGGAGCGGAGGTTCTCAATATTACGGTAGAAAACGTTTGCAATGGGATGCCGAGAACATGAAAATCACAAATTTCGAACCGGCCAATAAATACGTAAGGCGTAACTATCAGAATGGCTATTCTTTAGGCTAGGGCTTATTATTAGCACCAAGCCTAAAAGAGGGTGGCTGAAAAGTGTCCATTACGGGTCATTACGAGCAAAGCGAAGTAATCTTTTTGTTATCGAATACTAAGTTACAGATTGCTTCGTACCTCGCAATGACGGTTAAAAATACTTTTCAGCCACCCTCTTTTTTTACAATGAACAGATGAATTTTATTTATGCTTGAAGATAAGAACCAAGAACGGACACCCTTGGAAAAATTAGGTGAATTCGGACTTATAGACCACCTGACCCAAAATTTCTCAATTGTTCAAAAATCAACAGTGAAGGGTATCGGCGACGATGCTGCCGTACTTGATGCTTCAGATAAAAAAATAGTAGTTACCACAGATCTTTTAGTGGAGGGCGTTCATTTTGACCTCAGCTATATGCCCTTAAAACATTTGGGGTACAAAGCGGTAATGGTCAACCTTTCGGATGTTTATGCCATGAACGCTAAAGCTGCCCAAGTAACCGTTTCGATAGCGGTATCTAGCCGTTTTCCGTTAGAGGCCCTCGAAGAGTTTTATGCGGGCATCGCCCTGGCGACAAAAATATATCAGGTAGACCTTATCGGAGGCGACACCACTTCTTCTACCTCTGGAATGCTGATAAGTATCACCGCTATCGGCGAGGCCGAAGAAACCAATCTTACCTACCGAAGCGGTGCAAAACCGAACGATCTTTTAGTGGTAAGCGGTGATATCGGTGGAGCCTATATGGGCCTGCAAGTACTTGAACGCGAAAAAGAAGTGTTTAAGGTCAACCCGAACAATCAACCGGATCTTTCACCTTACTCTTATATCGTGGAGCGCCAATTAAAACCTGAGGCCCGAAAAGACATTGTCGAACTTTTAGAAGAACTCGAAGTACGGCCGACAGCCATGATCGACATTAGCGACGGACTTTCCTCTGAAATTATGCACCTCTGTAAGAACAGTGGGGTAGGCTGTAACCTCTTCGAAGAGAAAATTCCTTTGGATCCAACGGTAATATCCGCTTGTGAGGAATTTAAAATGGATAGTACCTTGGTCGCCCTTAGCGGAGGGGAAGATTACGAACTTTTGTTTACGATAGCCCAAGACGACTTCGATAAAATTAAAGGTAATCCAAACCTGACTGTCATCGGTCATATGACCGACGCCAATGAAGGGGCACATCTGATTTCCCGAAGCAATACTAAAATTCCGCTGACTGCACAGGGGTGGAACTCCTTGAATGCTTCGGAGCAATCTTAGGCCATCAATGAAAAAAATCAAAAAAGCCTTTAGCGTTTTAGTAGCACTGATGGCAGTTATTTTCTTTAGTGCATCGCCATATACCTGCGCATCGGTACCAAAATTACCGGAAGATACCCTAAAGACCATCGAAAAAGTGATGGATGAACCCTTGCCTGAACTGGTTAAGGGTGAGACCGGATTTGCAGTTTCCGGCAACTGGAAGGTATGGTATGAGCGCATCTCGCCAAATGGTTCGCCAAAAGGCACGATTCTTTTGGTAATGGGCGCTGCCAACGATGCGTTGGCCTGGCCGCAGCGGTTTATTTCGGCATTTACCGATGCCGGGTATCAAGTGGTTCGCTATGACCATCGCGGTACAGGCCTCACAGTCAAGTTAAAAGGTAAAAAATCATATACCTTGAAGGATATGGCACTCGACCCCGTAGCTATTCTTGATTCCCTGAATATTCAAAAGGCTCATTTTGTGGGTGCTTCAATGGGCGGAATGGTGTCGCAACTGGTCGCCATAAACCATCCGGAGCGAACCGCGAGCCTCACCTCTATCATGTCTTCCGCAAATTTATTTGATACGGTATTGCCAACCCCTTCTCCTAAAATTCTTCCTAAAATGATTAGCGCGGTCATCAAACACGGGATATTTAGCGGAAAAAAGGGGAAAGTAAAACTTCAACTGGTTCACAAAAAGATTTTAATGGGTGAGGCCACAGGTGATATTTCGATAAGACCGATAGCGCAATCAGCCTTGTATACTATCGAAAAACACAATGGATATCACTTCAGTGCGGGAAGGCTACACCAAAAAGCTATTGAGGGGGCCGAATCTCGATATAATGCCCTTTCAAAAATAAAAATACCCGTGCTTGTCGTTCATGGAAAGCAAGACCCGGTAATACCGATAGCCCATGGCAAAAAAATGGCTGGAATTATTCCCAATTCCGATAGTCTTTGGTTAGACAATATGGGGCACGACCTACCGGATGCACTTATCGATTCCCTATGTGGTAGAATCATGGAAAACTTCTCAAGACGGACTTCCGTAAATTAAAACTGAGTAAAACCAAAAGTGTATTCTCGATTGCCATATTCAACTCCTTTAAGGTTAGCCCTTATAAAGATTAACACTTTAAAAATCCATATTTTATATTTTTGGTTAAAGAGTCTGTTTAGGGTTATTCTTTTTCCCAACTAAAGCCGTTTAATCCAAGACCGAGTATCAGTCTGAGCGCAGTCGAAGACCCTTATGTGTTCCTAAGCATTTTGACTGCGCTCAATGTGAAATAAGTATGAATTCGCCTAATCAAATGATATAGACTTAAAAAAGCTTATTCTTTATTCACGCATCTTATGTAAAAAGTCGAATTATGGGTTTTTGGGAGGTATTTTTACTCTTTTTTTCTTTTCAGGCCTTTTTTATAGCCGTGGTTTTCTTCTTTCGTAGCAAGGGCGATAGGGTGGCCAACCGTATTTTTGCGATTTTACTTTTACTCTTTTCGTACCATATCTTTCTTGATGTTCTCTACTGGTCGAGATTCGACCAAATGCTGTTGGTCGATTTAAGTCTGACCTTAATAAATACCCTAAGTCTTTACGGACCGTTGTTCTATTTGTACATCAAAAGAACGGTCACTTCAAAACGCCTTGAACTTACAGATACCCTCCATTTTATTCCGCTTCTAATAGTGTTTTCCGTAAGGCTTAAATTTTATTTCCTTCCGCAAGCGACAAAACTGCAAATCATTCTGGAGGGTCAGATGGCCGAGTACGTTTACTTTTTTCCAGGGGAGAATCTAATATTGGCGGCCGGTATGTTGCTTTACGCTGCGATGGCGTATTTTCAATTTCTTCGAAACTACAGGGCCGACATCGAACTGAAAATCTGGTTGAAGGCAGTGTGTCTTTCGTTTACCGTGTTTGCACTTTCCTGTGCCGTATTTTTTGTATGTATTGCATTTTCTTGGTCTTCACAACAGCAAGAGTATTATCTGATATTGTTGATGGCCATTTTTATTGGAATAGTCTCCTATTTCGTTTTCGCCCAGCCCGATATCTTTAACGGTCGACCGGTATCTAAAATGATTCCTTTCGTAAAGTACGGGAAAACGGGGCTTACCGAAGATTTTTCACTAGAACTAAAAGAAAAATTACATCGTATCATGGAAACTGAAAAGCCCTATCTCGATCCCGATATTAGGCTTGACACCATTGCCAAGTTGATGGATGTTTCGCGCCACCATGCATCACAGGTCATCAACGAACACTTCTCGACACACTTTTTCGATTTTATCAACCAATACCGGATCCGAGAGGCAGAGCGTTTGCTTACCGTCGAAAAATCGAAAGAGTCGATAAAAAATATTGCCTATTCCTCGGGCTTCAATAACCGGATTTCGTTCTACAAAGCCTTTAAAAAAATGGTCGGTACGACACCGACCGAATACCGGAAAGACTATCTCACCTCTTGAAATAAAAAATTCCCGGATAAGAGCAGACCTAACTTACTGTTGTGGGGCAAACGACAGTGGAGAACTAGGTAGCTACTTAAATATCCGGGAATAAGATTAAAATCCTGATACCCCTTAAGGTTCAGGATTTGTGCCAAAGCATAGGTAACGCTGAAACAAGTTCAGGGTTAGGCAGCGTGATCGGCTGCCCTATGTCTTTTCTGAAAAATATTTTCCAAGGTTTTATTGATATCTTGCAATTCTGGGGTCAAGGTCGACAGGTTTCCACTAACGTCAGTGGTTACTTGTTTTCCACAATGTATGCATTTGTACTCTTTGATATGAAGGGTCACTTTTTTGGACACCGAGTAATGGTGGCCGAATAGGTTACAAAAAAATCTTTTCATGCTGGTAGGTTTATAATGCTTTGTCGGTCTTTGGGAACCGGCTTTGCAAAGTCAAAAATTTGGGTCTTTATTTAAAAGTGTTTTGTGCCACTTTTTAACTTCAACGCAGGTATAACTTTGTTTATTGGATAGGATTCTTCGATAAGCCCCTTTTTTCGATGAAATACATTTTTTTCGATGAACGGTAGCGCTCAACCCCAAAAGAAGCGTTTGGTATCAAGTGATTTTACGGTATCTTTCGGATGAAATGAACGATTTCACTATTTCAGGTTTTTTTGAAATTGTATTCCCGATCCTTTGGATAAACTCCACTTTTATTTAACGTTTTTTGTACAATAAAAGAGAATTGAGAATAGTGTTCGACCAGATTTTCGAAGTATGATCGCTAGTAAAACCAAAGAAACTTTTGTAACGGCCTTCGCCCTTTTTTCGCTTTTTTTCGGAGCCGGAAATTTGATTTTACCACCCTTACTAGGCTTTCAGTCGGGAAACCTTTGGTGGTCGGTCGCCTTGGGCTTTTGTCTTTCGGCAGTTTTGATACCTATTTTGGGGATACTGGCCCACGCAAAGTTACAGGGAACCATTTTTGACTTCGGGAAAAAAGTATCACCGGCCTTTAGCCTAATCTATTCGTTTGTAATCTATGCCATCTCGATCAGCCTTCCTTCGCCGCGTACCGCATCGGTAACCCATGAAATGGCCGTACAACCTTTTTTCGATACGCCATATTGGTCGACCAGTGTCGTTTACTTTTCGTTGGTCTTCGTTTTTGTGATGAACCGTTCAAAGCTTTTGGGCATTTTGGGGAAGTTGCTGACCCCGGCCATTATCCTGATTCTACTATTGATTATTGGTACAACCCTATTTTCGTTTGAATTCGTTTTTGGCGATACCGTTTTTGAAAGCCCTTTTTCAGATGGTATTCTCGAAGGCTATCAGACTTTCGATGCCATCGGTGCCGTCGTTGTGGGTGGGGTCATCATTGTATCCATCAATTTAAAAAAGAAAGATGCGCCCTATGAAGAAAAGAAAAACCTCATCCGCCGAGCGGGGTGGTTAGCCGGGCTGGCCCTCTTTCTTATCTATGCCGGACTTATCTTTACGGGAGGCCTAATGTACAATAGCTTCGATTCGGATATTTCCAGAACAGCATTGCTCAACGGAATCAGTATAAAAACCTTGGGCAATACCGCGAATCTCTTTCTTAGTATTCTGGTCAGTCTTGCCTGTTTTACCACAGCGGTCGGTATCGTTACCGGAACGGCCGATTTCGTAAAACATCGTTTCAATAATTCGCAAAACGCCTATTTGGCCACTGCTATCATTGGCTGTCTTTTAGGGGTTGTCATGGGGCAGTTCAATGTAGACTATATCATTGCCGTCGCCTTGCCCGCGCTGATGTTTATCTATCCGGTTACGATTGTATTGATTCTTCTAAATGTGGTGATAATTCTCACGACATCACTGATCCTACCTGTCGAAGAACCTCTTGCAAGGATGGCGCTTGCTACTGCGCTTTTGCCAGTTTTAATTTCAACGGCTCTTTCCTTTTTCGTATTCTCGGCAGAAGTACCATACCATATACGGCGATACTTCTTCGGGGAAGCGGCTAGAGAGCCTTGGATACTGAGGGTTCTTTTGCCGTGGCTAAACCGGAGAAAACGAAATGGCGACCCCTAAGGCCGGTTTTAGGGTAGAAAATTAGGCATCCTTACCGTGTAGGGTAAATCGTGCCGAGAGAGTCCGATCTTTCGAAGCCAAGAAATTCAAAGGCAGCTTTGAGAAATCTGCGGTACAGCACTCGATTGCCTCTCCCCGATCCGGGAATGGGTCGGGACATGTCCGCGCTTGCGATTTT
>ENA-ORXM01000770-ORXM01000770.1-marine-metagenome-genome-assembly--contig:-NODE-770-length-50317-cov-4.432404_pt1 | contig 50317 bp, 60 predicted proteins | sample MGYA00237867_ERZ511480 | MGnify/ENA primary metagenome ERZ511480 (study PRJEB26309, sample SAMN06266103) | marine metagenome | isolation source: Algal blade | place: United Kingdom:Sidmouth, United...
CAAGCCTGCGGAACACCCGTTATCGCTTTTGGCAAAGGTGGCGCACTCGAGACCGTCCGAGGTCTGGACCACGCAGAGCCTACAGGTGTCTTTTTCTCAGAGCAGTCACCCGAATCTATCATCAGCGCAGTTCACACCTTTGAAGCTCAGCAGCAAAAATTTGATCCCCACGCTATTTCTCAGCATGCAAAGAGCTTTGATAAAGAGCATTTTGAAGTAGCATTTCGGACTTTAGTAAATCAATACTGGGCAGACTTTAGCGCGAAGAAACTAACGTGCTCTTAGAACCTTCTCAGTAAAGAATAGGTATCATTATTAGCTTTTTTCAACCGCTCGAGTATACAAAGGTCTGGTTCTGGTTATGGGTCGTGCCGGCCGTTGTCTTAACGGTTCAAGAAGCTATTATAGGTGACTGGCAGACCGCAACTGCCTGGCTGTTACAGTGCCTATTCGGTTTTGCTATAGCTACACTTAGGGTACCGCGCCGATTTTTAAGGTGGTTTGTCACAATACTGATAGGATGTTTTACTTTAGCCTCTATAGCTGAGTTTTACCTAGAAACAACTTCCTGGAGTGACGTAAACGTCAGCAGCTTAAAGAGTAGGTTAGTTAGCCCTAGACAGGGCAAAGTTCATACAAACTCAAGCCTCTCTTGGAATATTCCTCAAAATGCAGATTCACTCGAGCTGAGCTTAGAAGCTCGTTTGCTCAAAGGTCAACTCGGATGGGATTGGTTTCGCTCAGTAGAGAGTTTTGTCCTTCAACCTTTAGAAGAGAAAGGGGAACGTTTTACCCGCGTAAGTAGTCCCACCAGGAGAGACCCTTATCTTATGAGGACATATGACGCGGGTGAACCTTTAGGCGGAAGAACCTTCAGGTTTGAACTCGAAATGCGTTCACCCTTGGAAGACTTATCCCCTCGAGGGTGTAGGGGTTTATCCCTACAAACATGGGAAGGGGGATTTGAAAGAGCCTGCCAGCCAGTTGCATTGACACGTGATTGGAACCTTTACACCCTTGACTGGACTGTACCAGAAACCTCCGGTGCCCATATTCTACGTTTGGTGCTTAACGATTTTAACGGTTTGAGCTACGACATGCGGCGCATGAGTTTGTACGAAAAGCAGCAAGATACTTGGATTCGTGTAGAACCTCTACGCCAAGAAAGTGTAAGCATAGGTTTCGAAACATCGGGGGATAGCAGACCCAAACCTGTCGAAATACTCCCTCTCACAAGCGAATGGCAAAAATTCACCTTATTTGTATCAGACCTAAAAGGTTCAAAACAAATCACAGCCCACCTCTCTGTTGGCAGTTCTCAGGCTGAGCAAATCACTATCGCACTTAGAAACACACGGTTTAGAACGTCATATGGACAGCGACTCAAACCCAGTTTGACTCATAAACGTGCTCAGTTATGGTTTAGTCATCCAAACTTGGCTGCTCACACGGTACTTTCGGTAGGTCTGGTCGCGCTCAGTGTAAGCCGTTCCACCAGAAGTCTACTGCTTATCTACGGAGTTACTGGCGTCTTGCTGCTTAGTACAGGTTCAAGAGCTGCTTTACTGGCTTTTGCATTGGGCATGACAGGATATTTATGGCTATCTTACCGGAAGAAAAGGTGGGTGGCTACTTTGGTTCTAGTGAGCTTAGCGGCAGGAGCAGGTTTAAGCCTAACGGACCAATTCGACACTGGCCTGCTCTCTCGAGAAGGTGCCAGTCGATTTGAAATCTGGCGACTCGCTGGTGAGGCATTTCTAAACGAACCTTGGCGGGGTGTCGATTTCCCAACCTATTGGCAAACTGCTTATCAGGGTGCAAGCACTGAACTTGTTACGCACGCTCATAATCTCTGGCTTCACTTTGCTTCTAGCTACGGTTCCCTTGGACTTATCGCTATCTTATGGCTAACAGTTGGCTTCTTTTACATAGCGTGGATTTGGGGACGCTGGCGCGGTCTAGCCTTAGTTATCCCTATTTTTATTATGAACTTGTTCGATGTCACCCTTTTTCATACGGGCGTTTTGCTGCCTCTTATCTTTGGTTTAAACGTTTTACGCGTAATCCGAGCGCCTCATTTACCAAAGAGTCTGCCATCTGAAGAGTAGATTCTTTTGAGAGAAGCACCTAAGCAAAGCTTGTCATGTCCGGAGTCACACCTATGGCGGGGACTGTTTGCTCGAGTAAAGTGATTATTTCGCACGTTTACTGCGGAGGTGCTTAGATCTCGCAAAAGAAAGTTGGAGACAAACATATCGACTTCCAATTTCATAAACATGTTCCCTACTTAACCCCGCCCCAAACTGGGCGGAGTACACTATTCCCATGAATCCCCTACGCACCCGCGACTTTCTTATTCCCTTCAACACGCTAAAAGCAGAACATATCGAACCTGGTATCAACACCGCCTTAGAGCAAGCCCAAAACGACCTGACAGCCCTCCTAGAGAACGGTGACACGCCAAGCTATCAAAACACGGTTCAAGCTCTAGACGACTTGACCGAACGCTTAGGCCGCGCTATGACGCTGGCCTATCACCTGACGTCGGTGCAAACCTCACCCGAAATCAGGGCTGCTTTTAACGCTGTGTTGCCCGCTTACTCAGCTTTTTTTGCGACCCTGCCGCTTAACGAAAAACTGTGGGAGCGCCTCTCGAGCTTCGCCAAAACAGACGAGGCTAAAACGCTTAAAGGCGTTCGCAAACGTCACCTCGAGAAAACCCTTCAAGACTTTGTCAGGGCGGGCGCCGATTTGCCGCCTGAGAAAAAAGCTAAGGTAGAGGCTGTCAAGGTTGAGCTAAGCCAGTTGCAAACCAAATTTTCGGAGAACGTTCTGGACGCGACAAACGCCTTTGAGCTTGTGGTTAATGACGAGGAGAAACTAGCAGGGCTACCGGACTCGGTTATCAAACAAGCCCAAAAAGATGCCGAAGCTAAAGAGCTTAGCGGTTACCGCTTTAGCCTGCAAGCGCCGTCGTACTTGCCGTTTATGAAATACGCCGAGGCCAGGGATTTACGGCAGCAACTCTATGAAGCGTTCGTAAGCCGCGCGAGCGGCGGTGAACTGGACAATCGCCCCCTCATCAATCAGATTTTGGCGCTGCGTCAGGAACTCGCCGAACTGCTCGGTTATAAAGATTTTGCCGATTACCGTTTAGAGGTCAACATGGTCAAGTCCGGCAAGGCAGCGCTCGATTTTGAAGAGGAAATTTTTGATAAAACCCTGGCGCACTGGAAGCTCGAGGTCGCCAACTTAGAGCGCTTTGCCGCAGACAAGCTGGGACTTAGCGACCTTGCTCCCTGGGATTTAATGTTCACGGTTGAAAAACTGCGCAAGGCTGAGTTCGATTTGGATGATGAGGAACTGCGCCCGTATTTCTCGCTCGACAGGGTTTTATCGGGGCTGTTCGAGATGACCGAGAACCTGTTTGGGGTCAGTGTCAGCGAGCAGGCGAACGACAAAGTCTGGCATGAGGACGTCGGCTTTTACGAGCTACATGACGAAAACGGTGTGCACCTGGGTTCTTTTTATACCGACTGGTTTCCGCGTGAAAGCAAACAAGGTGGGGCCTGGAAAAACGGCTTTATTATCGGCGGCCCCACGCCCGAAGGCTTTGCACCGCACCTGGCGGTTATTGTGGCGAACTTTACACCGCCGCAAGATGGCAAACCTGCACTCTTAACCCACCGCGAGGTGCAAACCATTTTTCACGAATTCGGTCATCTGTTGCACCACTGCTTATCCAAAGTCGAGGTGACCGAGCTAGGCGCGACCAATGTAGCGCGCGACTGGGTTGAGTTGCCTTCGCAGATTCTCGAGAACTGGACCTGGGAACGTGAGGCTTTAGACCTGTTCGCCCGCCACTTTGAAACGGGTGAGCGCATTCCCGAAGCACTTTACAAAAAAATGCTAGCGGCTAGAACCTTTATGGAGGCGAACGCCCAAATGCGTCAGCTCAGCCTCGGCACGGTCGATTTGAAACTGCACATCGACTATGACCCTGAAAAAGATGGCGACGTTATCACTTACAGCCACCGCGTAATGGAGCGTTATACCTTGCGCCCCGAGTTCGCGCATAACAGTTTTATCACCGCTTTTAGCCACGTATTTGCAGGCGGCTATGCAGCGGGCTATTACAGCTATAAATGGTCAGAGGTTTTGGACGCCGACGCCTTTACCCGCTTTAAGCGTGAGGGTATCTTTAACCGCGAAACGGGGCAAGCCTTTGTTGATAGCGTGCTCTCACGTGGTGACAGCGCCGAGCCTGCTGAACTTTTCAAAGAATTTATGGGCCGCGACCCCGACGTAACTGCTCTAATTGAGCGTAACTTAGGCTCCCTCGAGCCTGTAGCAGGCGACTGATGAGCGTTTTAGCCCGGGCTGACGTTCCCAAAGAAGAGCGCTGGAACGCAGAGAGTGTGTTTGCCACCGCAGATGATTGGGAAAACGCTTATGAAGACTTAGAAGCGCAACTCACTCGCGCTCAGGATTTTAAGGGAACGCTCTCTACGCCCGAAGGTCTCATTGCCTGGCTCGAGTACAGCGAAAACGTCCGGGCAGCCTTGGGCAAGCTCCGTACCTACGCCACGCTTGACTACAATACGAACTCGCTAGATGAGGGCGCAGGGGCGCGGCAAAACCGCATCCGAGGTTTAGCGTCACAAGCAAGTGCCGCTTTTGCCTTTGCCCAACCTGAACTCTTAGACGTCGGGACAGAGACACTTAAAATCTGGACTGACGAGCATGCTCAGTTAGCACACTATGAGCACGCCCTTGAACGCCTGGACAAAGCAGCCTCACACATCCGCTCGGCAGAGGTCGAGGCGCTTTTGGGCGGACTCACTGCACCTTTTGGTACCGCCGTTTCAGCCCACGGGGTTTTGGCAAATACCGACCTGCCCTTCAAAGACGCCGTTGATAGTGAAGGTAATACGCATGAGATTACCCAGGGCAATATCCGCAAGCTACTCTCGAGCCATGACCGAACATTACGCCAAAGTGCCTTTGAAAATTACGCTGACGAGCACCTGCAAACCAAAAATACAATGGCGACAATTCTTAGCGCGGGCATTCAACAAAATGTTTTCTTAGCCAAGGCCAGAAATTATGACTCGGCACTGCAAGCCGCTTTAGAACCCGATAATCTACCCTTATCTGTTTTTCATTCGCTTTTAGAGACTTTTAGGGCCAACTTACCGACCTGGCACCGCTATTTTCGTACCAAGCGCGATTTACTCGGTATTAATGACTTTCACCCCTATGACACCTTTGCACCGATGACGCAGAATACGCCTGAAATCTCATATGAGCAGTCGGTGGATTGGCTTTGCGAAGCGCTGAAGCCATTGGGGTCTGAATATATTGACACTATGCGTAAGGGCTCTCTAGAACAGCGCTGGGTGGACCGTAGCATTAACAAAGGCAAGCGCATGGGCGCGTTTTCATCCGGCGTGCAGGGTACGTATCCTTTTATAATGATGAGCTACACCGACGACGTATTCGGCATGAGCACGCTAGCGCACGAACTCGGGCACTCGCTGCACTCGTACTTTGCCTTTAAAACGCAGCCGCAAGTTTATAGCGGCTATAGCCTCTTTGTTGCCGAGATTGCCAGTAACTTCAACCAGGCGGTGCTGCGCGATTACCTATTCAAACAAAACGACGAGCGCGACTTTCAAATTGCCCTGATTGAAGAAGCGATGGCAAACTTTTACCGTTACTTTTTTGTGATGCCAACGCTGGCACGCTTTGAATTAGAAATCCACGAACGCACTGCACGAGGTGAATCCCTCTCAGCCGATAGCCTCATTACACTGATGAGCGAACTGTACGCCGAGGGTTATGGCGACGCCGTCGTGATGGACAAAGACCGCGTTGGCAGTACCTGGGCGCAGTTTCACACGCACCTGTATTCACGCTTTTACGTTTATCAGTACGCCACGGGTATTTCAGGTGCACACGCTCTTGCTAAAGGCATCATTGAGGGTGAAAGCGGCGCTGCTGAGCGCTACTTAGAGTTTTTAAAAGCAGGCGGCTCTAAGTATCCTCTGGACGCCCTAAAAGATGCGGGCGTAGACCTCTCAGGACCAAAACCTGTTGAAGAGACATTCGAGGTTTTATCAGGTTTAGTGGACAGGCTCGAGGCGCTCAGCGAGTAGAGCGACCCTTCACAGGGCGAACCCCTACTTACTCCTACGGTAAGCTTAAAACCTTTAGGTCAGTGTGCTGAAAATCCTCACCCACAAACGCGAGCGTTTCGCCCGTGGCTTTGGCAAGCGCGTAGCTCATCACGTCGCCGTAGCTCAGTTTGGCGGTGTGTCCTTGACCCCTACCGTAGCTTAGGTACGCTTCGCGGGCAAGGCGGCACTGTTTTAAGCTTAGAGGAACGACCTCTAAATTCGCCTCGAGAACAAAGTCGTCTAAACACTTTAGAGCTTCACTTGGGCTCACTGACTGGTCGCGCGATAAAACCGCTTGTACCTCAACGAGCGAGGCTGCCGAAATGCGGCGTACCTTCTGCCTTTTGAGCACTGCAATACTCTCCAGCCAACCCGGTTCTCTTGAGATAATGTGGATGATGACGCTTGTGTCAAAAATCATCAGGGCATTCCCAGCATTTCTTCTATTTCCTCTTTACTAGGGGCTTTCCCGAGCGCTTCAGGCTTCATCATCGTATGTACATTTTCTCTAATAAAAGTAATTAAACGCTCGAGTTCTTTATCTTCCTTAAGACTTCTCTGATAGTGCTCGAGGGCCTCTATAACAAGCTCGGTTTTCCCTTTGCCCGTGCGCTTAATAAGATCATTAAGAAGCTCTACAGCGCGGTCATTTTTAATACTGAACTGTTGCATAGGGTTAGCTTAACACAAATTGTAGAAAGAAAAAATTTTTGTAGAAACAGAGAAGCAGAGAGGGGCAGGGGAGAAAAGGGGAAAGGGAGAGAGTCTCCTTCAAGTGTCATAACTTTGTAAGAAGCTACAATCTAAACTGGTTTACCTGACTTCGTTCAGGCTGAATCTGGAGGCTATGACGTTTAGGTTGCATGTGGGCGCTTGACCTAAACTGAGCCAGTAGCGCAACCGACCAGAACTCGCTTCGTTGTGAGCCTTTCTTACTCGGTTTGGTGCCTGTTTTGAAAAAGGGCGGCGTATACCCGTGAATTCTGTAGTGGTTGAAAAACAACCTATTGGCGAGCAAGATCAGTCTCAGGAACTGCAATGCCTTCTTGACCAGGCCGCTAGTTTCTCAGCTGATGACGAACGGCTGCGCGAAGTGGCGCGGCAGGCCAAAACACTCGCTGAACGCTTAGATGAACCAGCGGCGATAGTGCAGGCTTGCCTTTTATTGAGCGACTATCATCTGGCTAAAGCTAATTACAATAAGGTCGTCGAAACTTTAGAGCCCTTACTGCAAGAACCTTTAAGCATAGGTCAGCAAAACTGGGCGCGGCTTCTTTTCACGCTCGTTAAGGCCAACTCTAACCTGGCTGAAATTGCCGAGGTGCTTAGCTACGGCGCAGAAGCGCTCAAGCTGTACCAAGTAGAAGGCGACACCCACAAACAGGCCCAATTACATTATTATCTGGGTGACGCCTATATACGTATTTCTGCTTTTCACGAGGCTTTAGAACACTATTTAGCCCAGCTCGAGCTGCTCAAATCCTGCGGCGCTAACTTAGCCGAACCCTACGCTGGCATCGGCTGGGTTCACTGCCAGTTAGGTGATTTTAAAAACGCACTTAAGTTTTTAGCCGAGGGTCTGACTAGAGCGCGCGAAGAGAACAACGTTGTAACTGCCGGACGTTGTCTGGGCAATATGGCGAATGTTTATGACCGCATGGAAGACAGCGCCAAGGCGCTACACTATCACCAACAAGCCACCCAACTATTTGAAGCGCATGACAATTTGCGCCGCGCTATGGTTGGCTACGGCAATATAGGCAAAGTCTATCTTAATAGGGGCGATACTGCCCTAGCACTTGCCTATTTTGATAAGACCCTGGCGCAGCTCAAGCTTACGCCTAACCAGGCGTTTGAGGGTTGGATTTATATTCAAATGGCTACCGCGCTTTTAGAAACGGATGCTTTAAGGGCTGAAAGGTATTTGCTAGACGCCCTGGCTCAAATGTCCGAGGCAGGCGTTAACGAGGGTGCGGAGCGGGCCCACCAGCTCCTCTCAAAACTTTATGAGCTTCAGGGCAGCCCGGTTAAAGCCCTCGAGCACTACAAAATTTACGCGGGTATGGAAATCGAAGAGCTTAAAAGCATAGGCGAAAAACGTACCCAAGCACTCAGCATTCAGTTTGAGGTCGAACACTTGCAACAAGAGCAGGAAATTTATCAGCTCAAAAATGTCGAACTCGCTCAGGCGGTTGAAAAGCTCGAGGAGCTAAGCGTACGCGACGCCTTGACGGGTCTATATAATCGCCGTTACCTGGATACTTATTTGAGTCAGACTTTCCTCACGGCGCAAGCGCATCAAGCCCCGCTTACGGTGCTTATGTCCGATATCGACAACTTTAAAGCTATCAACGACAGCTTTTCTCACGCTACGGGTGACGCGGTTTTAAAAAGAGTGGCGCGGATCCTTAACGACCACACCTGGGGTGCAGACGTTGTGGCGCGCTACGGTGGTGAAGAGTTTGTGATTGTATTTAAAGAAACACCTCTAAATGAGGCCTTGGGCGTTGCAGAAAAGTTACGCCGAAGGGTTGAAAGCCATCCCTGGCATGAGCTTCATCCCGAGCTTTCTATAACTCTTAGTACCGGCCTATGTGATGACGTTTCTCTAGGTGACCACGAACGCATGCTCTCGGTGGCAGATAATAATCTTTATGAGGCCAAACGCACAGGGAAAAACAAAGTTGTCAGCTAAGCTCGAGCCGCTCAAAAGGGTTTTCGCAAGGCGGTCCGTCGCTAAGCCACATCACTTTATCGTCTAAATCCATTAAAACTGAGGTCACCGAAATATAGTGTTCCTCTGGGCCAAAGGCATGGTCCTCATGGCGACAGACCGAATTGGGATAGTTCGCATGGTCACGCAGAAACGTGTGAAGGTCATCCACACCCAAGGTTGGTTTAGACGCCAGCATCTCGTCCATACGCGCACGGCGCTTACAAGAATTCTCCCAAAACTCATTTTCGATTTCAGCCAGTCCCATGCTCTTCGGATTGGCGAAGTGGTTCGTATGAGTTACTGCGCCGTTTTGAGGCTCGAGCACACTCGCAACCCTGGGCGCAGACTCGATATTGATAACATTGTCGGGTGACTGAGCGATCAGAAAGTTGGCTGAGCCTGGACGCTCATGGTCTAAAATAATGGCCCTGGCATCCTCAAACCGTCTCTGCCTGAGAATGTCGTGACAGCGTACGTGAAAGGGTTTCTCGAGCGTAGTCCAGTCGTCCATCAAACTCGCTAAGCCGTTGATGCACAAACCCACCCCCGCGCTGTTCAGACCGATTTTTCCGCCTACGATTCCCGCCTCGGTAAAGCTAAGGGTTTTGAGGCCGTCCGCCTCCTCGGTTTGTAGAACCGCACCTTTGACCTGCGGAATCCAGTCCCAGCTTTGCCCCATCATCAGGTGGCTATTAGCTGTACGTGAGGGCAGAATAGCGAAGCTAGTGCAGCCGTCGATACCCGCCCGCTGGTCACCTACGCCGAATTCATAATAGAGGATTTCGTAGCGTACGTTGAGCGCCGCGATATCTTCAAAACTTAAAGCGGCGCCTTCAGCAACACCCTGCATCGCCGCGTAATAGTCGGGGCTCTGCTCTTTAATCGCTGCGGCGTAGAGGTTCGCACGGCGCAGCACTTCGGGGCGCTCGAGAAAGACCTCCGTTTTAAAGCGCTCGTAATAAACAGCTAAGTTGTGCTCAATACGCGCCTTTAGCCTCTGTCCATGTTGCAAACCCTGCTCAAAAGGCGTACCGCTCAAGCTGATAACAGGCAAAGCCAAAGTCAGCCTCCCTAATGTTTACAAGCTTAAAGCATTTGTAAAAGAGGTCGGCTTTGAGCGCTTACAAATGGGGCTGAACTCAGGGTTGCGTCACCGTCACCGTAACGCTGTCTTCGGCGGTTGCACCCTTATCGTCGGTAACGCGCAGGCGTACGTCGCGGCTTCCCACTTCAAAGCGAAACTCGAGTTGAGCCCCCTCACCCAAAACTGTACCGTCCTCGAGCCAGATATAGCTCACAATCTCGCCGTCACTATCTGAAGACGCGCTGCCGTCCAGCGCCGCAGTTTCAGAGCCGTTCCCGTCGTCATCAACCACCGTAAGGTCAGGTCCGGCCTGGGCAATCGGCGGTGTGTTATCCGGCGAGGGATCAGGGTCTGGTGTTGGATCTGGTGTTGGATTCGTAGGCGGTTGCGGCGCAGGCGGTGCGGGTGACGCGAGCACCTCACTGATAAGCGTAAAGCTGTCGGGGGTGCGCCCCTGAATGTCTTTGAAATAGCACTCGGCTCGGTCCGGCTGATTATTCACGTTAAAGGTGCAAAACAGAGCGCCGTGGTCGGCGTTTTGCGTCGCCGTATAAATCGACGCCCACCAATCACCCGAGAGCTTTTGCTCACGCACTTCTCGCCCACCGAGCCCTGATACAAACGCAAAGCTGCGGCCTTTTTCAAGCACTAATGTATTCGCCGTTGAAGCAACCGTTTGGGTTTCAAAGTCGGCTAGCAGGTGGGTTCTCGAGTAACTGTGTTCGTGCGCTGTGGCAATAATAGCGCCGTTAGCGCGGCAGGTTTCGTAAACCTCCCAGCCGGTTTCGTCCCTTTTGCCGCCCACCTGCATACGTTGCTGATTTTTATGCCACGAGCAAACGCGCCAGCGAGCCTCTGTACCAGCCAGGACTGTCTGCATGAAAGCGGCGTGGTCATCACCCAAGGTGCCGACACCCGACAGCACAAAAAAGAGCCCACGGTAAGTGCAAGCCGCGTTGACACCAAAGTCACCGATACACTGCGCGTCGGTTTTCGCTAAGCGCTCACGTAGTAACTGCTGATAGCCGCCGGGTGTTGCCCACTTGTCCTCCTCAATATCATGATTGCCCACTGAGGCGAACAGCGGGAAAGTTTCACCCAGTATTTCGCTCACCTGCGCGTCCCAGGCCGCCGGATTATGCTCATAGTCAAAATCGCCTTGGTGCAGCACCATATCTGCGCCTTCGGACCTGATAAGCCTGAGAACAGCTTCAGACCCCTCACCTAAACCCTGGTCACCAATAAAGGCCACTTTGAGATTTGGGTCCACCTCATGCTTGGTAGATGGTTGAGGCCCTAGAAACGGCAAGCTGTCGCAGCTCACTAGAAAACCTAGTAAGCACATAACTAAAAGCAGTGGTAACGTTCGCATGACTCACTCCCAAACATTGCGTCTAAACATAGTGCCTAAACATAGTGCCGAACAGCACCCTAAAGTGCAGCTCTTTGAATAACCAATACCTAAGTAACCAGTATTAGACGGGTTTATTAGTGACTTATTAGGGGAGGATGTAGAGGGCGAGGCTTATAGGTAGACATTTAGCTAGACTCGGGGTTTAGAAAAGCCCAACACTTGATATTTGGAACGCAGACCATTAGTGTTGTCAGCACCTTGTAGATAGGTATTGGCGGGGCTACAAGTTTCGGTAAGACAATTCCTCAAATCAAGCTTTTAAGGCGAGAAAGAGGATGGGGGCTTAATGAATATCTCTAGAAGGGCTCGAGGTCTTCAAGAGGTGTCCGGCTGACATCAAACAAGTTTCAAGCCTGCACATTTTCTAGCTTGTGTTGACGTTTACCCTTCTGTCTTACTCCTTATTTCCTGATTCTTGCTTCTTACCTACAGTACGGCAAAAATCACGGTGAGCAATCCAAAAAGCTGACGAACCCTAATCTCCAACCCTCAAAATCCCCTTTGACTGCGCCCTTAAAAGCAAATTGATAGTGCGCGAATAATCCGCGACCCCCTCTTCAACCCCCTGCGTTTTTAAATAGCGGTCATAGCTGCGGCGCTGAATGTCAGTGATAAAGCGCGGCGGCTGGTAACGCTGATAAGGCTCTGCCATCGCCTCCAAATCGCGTTTAGCACGGTTAGGTAACGCCTCGTAATAACTGTTCTGGGCTTCGGGGGGTAACTGCGCCACCGCCGAGCGCCACAGCCTCAGCGCCACGGCGTAACGCGCAAAAGGGTCCGTCGCGCGTAAACCCGCCAGGGCCGAAATAAAGTCGGCATCGGCCTCGCCTGCAAAACCTGCAATATGCGCAAGTTCATGTGCGCCCACAGCCACATAAGACACGTCGGGCAGTGCGCCGTCAATATGCGGCTCGAGGGTCCAAGGTGACGCCACACCCGACGCGCTACCAAGCAAAATAAGCGACCCCGCAGGAGCGCGCTTGACTCTGTCAGGTAGGGTCGGTGTTACCTCTGTTAGTTCAAATACAAGTTGCCGCATCGCCGCTGCCACCGAGGCAAGCGCAACATCATCACGTCTGGGCGCGGTTGCACCCTCTTGAATCGTCGCCATAAGCGTATCGGTGAGCACGACTAAATCATCTTGAATAGGCAGGGTATCAGGTAGTGCGAACAGCGCTTCAATGGGTAAGCGCCTGTAATTAGCGCCCCATAAACTCACGAAGAGTAAAAAGATAACCGCCGCCCCTACCGCTGTACCCCATAGACTATTAACTAGCCAATGCGAACCGCTGGTACGCCGCCGCCAGCGAATGCGCAACCAAAACAGCCACAGAAGCGGGAGTAATACAAGCAAAATACCTGCTAGAGAAACAGGAAAACTATTCGTGATTGGCACGATGAGTTTGGCAAAAGCAGGGTAAAGGCTGCGGCTATAGAGAGCTTCAACCCCGGCTTGAGCAGGGCTCGAGACAAGCCACCACACACTCAAGCCAAGCATTAGTGCACCGAGCAGAAACGACCTCATTTTTCTCGCCTCATAGTCTTTAGAGTAGCAACTCGTTTAGCTTATCAATGTCCTGGGTTTGTAAAATTGTTTTGAATATTTTTACTATCTACAAAAACTTTCAACGTCAGCAACAGTGCGCGAAAGGTCACATGTGTATACGTTTATCTCATCTATTCCGCAAGGGCGTTAAGGGGTAGCTCGAGCCACCCCTTAAAATCCTCTCTACTTCTCACACACCTGCTGGTCCTCGAAACTCACGTCAACCCCCTGCGCTTGAAGCGTTTCTATAACTTGCATGGCGTCGCCAGCCAAATCTAAGCAGTTCGCCTTCAAGCTCACCGCTGTTAAAGAGGGGGCGCTCAACAGCGGGCTAATATCGCTGAGCCCGTTGCGGCTCATCGACACGCTGCGCAAATTGGGTAGCTGCGCCAGGGCGCTAATATCCGTCAGGTTGTTGTCAGAAAGCCCCAGAGACTCGAGTCCTGGATAAGCTACAAGGGGTCCCACCTCAGTAAGCTCATTGCCCGTCAAACTAAGCTCGGTCAGGTTCGGCAATTCGCCCATCGTACTCAAATCGCTCAGGCCGTTACGGTCCAGACGAAGCTCGTCTAAAAGCGGAAAACGTGACAAGTCACTAAGGTCGGTCAGGGCGTTTGAGGACAAGTTGAGTTCGTCTAAGCCTGTCAGGGCGTAAAGCGGACTCAGGTCACTCAGTCCAGACCTCGAGACGTCAAGCGCAGTCAGGTTACTTAAGTTTTCCAAGATAGAAAAGTCGCTCAGTGGATTACTACCCAAGGATAAGTCAGTCAGGTTACCGAGATTCACTAATGGGCTAATGTCCTCTACAGCGTTACGCTCGAGACTCAAATCAGTGAGCAACGTCAGGCCGCTTAGGGGCGAAATATCTTTAATTCCGTTACTGCCCAGTCGTAAATCCTCGAGCTTGTTAAGACCTGAGAGCGCGTCGACATTTCTCAGGTCGTTTGAACGCAGGTCGAGGGTATCGAGTTCGGTTAGGTTCGCTAGAGGAATAATTTGTGTAAGTTTGTTTCGGCTTAGCAACAGGTCGGTCATGACTGTGAGATTTGCAAGCGGACTGATATCGGTAATTTCATTACGACTTGCGTCTAGCTTGCGGAGCAGCGGCAACGTTGCTAGCGGTGACAAATCACTTATCTGGTTGTTACCAACGTTGAGTTCGTCAATATTAGTTAAGCCGCCGATGGGCGCGAGGCTGCGTACCCTATTACTGCCTACGTGTAGAAACTCGAGCTTGCTCATACCGGAAAGCGCTAAGAGGTCGTCGATTTCGTTGCGGTCTAAACGCAAGCGCTCTAAGTTAGACAAGTTTAGAAGTGGGCTTATATCGCTGATGGCGTTGCTGTTCAGCTCGAGGCGCTCTAAATTTGTCAATCCTTCAACAAAGCTAATGTCACTAATACCCGTATCGCCTAGCAAAAGCAGTTTAAGCGTCGGCATCTGCGCCAGCACGCTTGCATCACCAATAGGATTACCACTTAAAAAGAGCGTGCGTATAGGAGTTTGTGGTAACAGACTTATATCGCTGATTTCGTTGTTGACGATTTGCAATACGTCTAGACGCTCTAAACCAAGCAAGGGCGAAAGGTCACGAATAGCGTGCCTATTAACTCGCAAATTACGTAGCCGCTCGGCACCTGCAAGGTCAGCTAAGGTTTGCGCCGTTCCTAACTCAGCTGGAATGGTTAGGTTCTGAAGCCGCGACAATTCTCGGCAAGTTACCGGACCATCATCTTCTAATTCAGCTTTTACAGCCGCTTCAACCACGGGGTCGGCAAAAGCAATTTGCGCACCAGGCGAACTGCATTCGGCGCTCGTCGTTATCGACGGGGCGCAGGCTGCCAAAAGCAAACTTAACGCCAGTAGGGCTTTCAAACTATTCTTCACAAAGGCTCCCTTCGAAAAACCGTTAATCTTATCCCTAGTCTAAGAAAGCTTAAGACCCTTGAGTGTGAGATGCTTCTAAGCTTAGCCTTAAGATAATTGGATTTTGCCGAGGTTTCAATTCCCACAGTTCAGCTTTTGATGTCCAGCACGCAAATAAACAGTCGTTAACATCGCTTATCTATAAACTGAGCAGCTAGCTCTAACCTCGAGCACTGCCATAGTTTCTAATCTTCAATCTTCAGTCTTTAATCTTTAATCATCCTTCACCTCTCCATCTTTTGAGGGTGGTAGCCCAAGCGGGGGCGTGTAAGATAGACAGGGATGAAGGAGTTCTATGCCAGCTATTACAGCGCAGAATTTGAGTAAACGCTATGGACGAGCAAAAGCCGTAGACGACGTGAGTTTTACGATTCAGCAGGGTGAGATCGTTGGCTTTTTGGGCCCAAACGGAGCCGGAAAAACCACGACCCTAAGGATGCTTGCGGGCCTAATTCGCCCGACGAGTGGTCGCAGTCAGATTTTAGACCGCCGCGTACCAAGCGCCACCTTACTCGATGTCGGCACGATGATCGAGGAACCCGCATTTTATAAATATATGACCGGACGCGATAATTTGCGCCACGCTGCTAAGCTGCACGGCGGCGTAAGCGATAAGCAAATTGACGACACGCTGGCCTTTGTCAGTATGGACCAGGCAAAAAACAAAAGGGTGGGCGCTTATTCTCAGGGGATGCGGCAACGTTTGGGGCTCGCCCGTGCGCTTCTGTGGGAGCCCAAAGTTTTACTCTTGGACGAGCCTACGAACGGCCTCGACCCGGTGGGTATTGCCGAAATTCGTGAGAACCTGCGCACAATTGCGGGACTCGGCGTGACCATTTTAATCTCGAGCCACATTCTGGCAGAAATCGAAAAGCTGGTCGAGCGTATTTTAGCGATTGAAAAGGGAAAATTGCTGTTCGATGGCCCTATGCAGCAGCTTCTCTTGCGTATGGATGAGCAGTCGAATATTTATATGCTCGAAGCGGTTGACAGAGGTTTGCTGGAAAACGTTCTAAGAACTTTGGGTTACGAACCCCAGGTGCTAGACGGAGGCCGCGTGCGGGTGGGCGTACCCTCGAGCGACGTACCCAAACTGCTGAGCAAGCTTGTGAACCAGGGCGTCGACCTGATTGAAGCACGCCGCGAAACGGATAACTTAGAGGGCGCTTACTTACGCCTCTTAAAAGAAGATGGGAGACCGTCGTGAAGCGCAGATTTGAGAGTGCCCCCCTTAATGAGGGGGGTTGGGGGGATTTGCTTTTGTCAAGCACTCGGTGTGTAGTAAGCAGAAGCAAACCTCCCCTAACCCCTCCTATTAGGAGGGGAAATGAAAACTTTGCCTTCACTCGAACTGAGGCCCAACCATGACCGCTTTCCTAAACGTTGTCGAAGCCGAGCTTTTCAAAGCTGTACGTAAAAAACGCACCTACATTCTTGCTGGACTTTTGTGGATTTTGCTACCCGTTCTTGTCCTGATTGTTGGGCGCGTCTTGCAGCTTAATTTGACGGGTTCTTTCGTTGAAGATACCGTGTCACTCGAGACGATTTTGCAAGCTATCGCTTCACCTTACGGCATTGCCCGCGTTAGTTTAATGCTTCCGGCACTACTCAACCCAACTTATTACATCATCGTTATTTCGCTACTCGCGGCACTGTTTATCGGTGAGGAGCGCAGCCAAAACATGTGGAAAACGGCGCTGGTCGCGCAGCCGAACCGACTTGCGGTGCTGTTCGGCAAGTTTGCTGTGGCAATGGTGCTGTTTGGTGCGCTTCTTTTAGGCAGCTACTTAGTCAGCTTTTTATTTGGCGCAATTGGCATGCTTTATTTACCCACAAGCTTCGCGGGTGAATGGGTTTCTCTACTCGGGCTTTACGCCTTACAGTGGGTCTTTGGCGTTGCCGCTATGGCCTTTGCCTTTTTAATGATTTGGCTGCTCCGAAACGTTTCGCTGGGCATCGTCACCATCTTTTTCTTACCTGCGCTCTTAGAGGGTCTTTATACAATTTACGCAACGGCGGTCGGGTTTCAGCCGCTCAACCGCATCAACGCTGTTTTTCAGTTTTTGCGTTTGCAACGTACCCTCGAGGAATTACCGCGCTACTTTTTCACCCGCAATCTGTACGCCCCTTCCAGAGAACCGCTGAGCAGCGTCGTGAGTCTTTTGGGGGGCGACCCCAGTTCAGACGATTTAGGACCGCTAACGGACCTGCTCGGGGGGAATATCGAACTCGAGCGTGCCGCTATCGTCCTAACCGTTTACACAGTCATTTTTGGTGGCATTTTGGTCTGGAGTTTTATGCGCCGGGACGTGCAATAGGCTACAGAGATTTAAACGCCTGTAACAGCTCCCAACAGCTGTTACGGGTATGAATCGACTTATACAGCGTCGGGCCAAAAGTATTCTGCGTCGTCGTATTCAGTAACCTACAGCGTGGATAAGGTGTAGGCAAAAGTTCGTTAGGCAGCTATGAGATTAATTCTTAGCCCCTCTATCTAAACAACCTAAACCTCGGTTTTATAGAGGATTTTGTCGGCTCGAGTCACCGCTAAAACTTTCACTTCATTTTGAGTATCCACCCTGAAAAGTACCTGGTCATCTTTTTCAGGTAGCTTCAGAAGCTCTCGAGGGTTAGAGTGGACCGCCGCGACTATGGCTGCGACAATATTCAGCACATCGCCCGAGTTGATGCTCATAAGGTTGTTCACACCGTCCAGAAGCGAACTCGCTGAGCCTGCTAAATATTGGGTGCCGAACATCGTCAGGCGGTTATTTTCGTGCAGTTCAACCTTGCCCCCCACAGGCGCAGTGTAAACACCCGCCGCCATCCCCGCTAGAGCAACAGCGTCACTGGTCAAGATAAGCCTATCTGGGCCTTTTACCTTGTATAAAACCCGCATAACGCTGTCAGGCAAATGAAAGCCGTCGAAGATAGCGCTGGCGTAAAGCTGCGGCTCGGCAAGCTGGTCCCAAATGACATTGGGATGGCGCGGCATCGTCGCGGGTGCGCCGTTACCGAGATGGGTTGAGAGGGTTGCGCCTGCACTGACAGCTTCGGCTATTTGAACCGGGGAAGCCAAAGTATGACCTAATGCAACGGTAATGTTTTGGTCAACCAAATACCGAATAAAGGCAAACGACCCAGGATGCTCTGGTGCCAGGGTGACCAAATCTATCATGCCGTTTGCCGCCTCTTGAAGCCGTTCAAACAGGTCAATCGTGGGCGCTTTAACATGCTCGAGAGGATGCGCCCCCCGCGCCCCGTCTTCAGGTGAAATAAAGGGGCCTTCTAAATGAATCCCCGCAACGGCTTCCTTCACCAGAGGCGAAGCTTCACACGCCTGAACAATAAGCTTAAGACAGCGCTCCATGTGTTCGGCAGACTGGGTAATAACCGTGGGTAGAAACCGCGTCACGCCAACCTCATGGAGTTTTTGCGTCATGAACTCGAGCTTGTCTAGCGTCATCTCACCACTGTTCAGGTCAACCCCCATGTAACCGTTGACCTGAATATCTATCCAGCCAGGGCTTAAATAAAGTCCCTTCTCAGGAGGTTCTTGGGTTGCGCTGTAGGAAACGCTGTTACCTCCAATATCGACAGAAACCGATGCTTTTTTCTCTAAGTCGTAAGCAATCATTTCAAGACCTCTTCCACGAGCAGAATCATTTCACGCTGCATAAGCTCGCCTGCTTCGGCGGGAAAAGGCCCAGCCTGTCCGTAGTATTGGTATGCCTCGTCAACTTCATAGCCGCCCTCTGCATAGGCTGTTTTATAGGGGATGTAGCCAGGTGCGCTGTTGGCATAAGACAGAGTCATAATAAAGGTGTTAGCAAAATTCGCTTTTAAATTTAGGGCAAACTCTACAAAAATTTCACCTGGATACATTGCCAGGACAACCTCACCGAGTCGCATCACCATAATCTCAACCTCGACATGGTTCTCTGCTGGGGAACTTTGCCAGTGTTGTGCCCAGGCGAGTTTGGCTTCTAAAATAGCGCGGTTGGCGGTGTCCTCTTGGGAGAGGTGCTCGAGTTCATTCTGCCAGTCTTCTACCTGAGCGCTATCACCTTGACTATTTTGAAGAGGCAGCGCTACCTTCTTCTGCAAAACTTTGAGGGGAAGCGCCTGGATGGGTTCGGTTTTTGCGGCGGCTTCTGTTGTAAGTTTGACCGTTTGAGCTAACAGCTTTCCCAGTCGCTCAGCCTCTGCAAAGGTGCGCCGCGCCGCCCCACCTGAAACTAAGCTGTCGCCCGCCTTATGACCTGTATTGAGTTGCCCACAGCAACCTGTCGCAAAGGCGGCAAAGGTATCTGGGTAAGCCTTCTCGAGCGCGTCAAGCGTAGCCCCCGGATAATCACGTGTGAACTGAAGGTTGTCAGGCCCTAGCGTAACGGGGTGGCAGGCATAACTCGTCAGAAGTCCAGCCAGACCCTTAGCTGTATCAAAGCATAAAACAGGAACATCGGGGTCGATAGGGCCATCTGGATTGCGTCTATTTTTTGCGATGGAGCTTTCTTTCCCCCTGGCTACTTTCAGCGTTACGGGTTGCTGTTTGGCAAGCGCCCGTTTGACCGCCCTCGAGACCCCCTCGACTACCACGTCCAGGTAAGCCGCATCGACGTTTCCTAACTGAGACCGACTCAAAACCGCAGGCCCCCCGTGCGTGTGCGTCGCCAAAATAGCAACGTGTTCAGCCGGGACAGAGCTGTTTTCTGTAACGCTCTGGCGAATTTTTTTCGTCAGCTCGGCGTCCGTTCCGATGAGGTCTAAAATGACGAGGCAAACGGTTGTTTCCCTATCACTGAAGGTAAGAACCCTAACGTATAGCGGGTCATGAACACCTTGCGACAACCCTTGGCGAATAACAAAACCGGATAACTGGGCCGGGTCTTGGGGACTTATATCTTCGGCGGCGAAACCTGCGAATAATGTCGTCACACTACCTCCTCTTGAAATGAACATTTGCATTTCTTCAAAACCTATGATAACTTAGTTTCTACCTGGAAGAAACTAAGTGAGAGGATAGATCTTGGAACAGCTTGTCGGCAAACCGAGTTTGTTGCGTGATATCAATTACCGCAGCGTGTTTGAGCACGTCGCGGCGCGTGGTCCTATCTCGAGAACCGAGATTTCTGACGAGCTTAACTTGAGCCCCGCTTCGGTGAGCCGCCTGATTGACGACCTGCTTAAGGCTAAGCTTATTCTCGAGGGTGAACGGGTCGCCGCAGGTATGGGGCGGCGCCGCACCTTGCTTGATATTAATCCTCAAGCTGCGCTTGTAGCGGGGCTGAGTATTCGTTCGCAAACAGTTAGGCTTGTCCTTGCAGATTTGCAGGGAACCGTTCTTAAGCAAGATAAGTTTACGCTCAAAACGACCAAACCCAAAAAACTCGTGAGCCGCATTAAAAAGCGGCTGCTAGCTGCTCGTGATGAAGTCGCTGCAAAGGTACCGCTAGGCTCCGTAATCGTCGGCGTCCAGGGTGCCTGGAACCCGACCTCGCAGCACGTTTATGCTGCGCCCCATCTCTCCTTTTTAGAAGATGTAAATTTATTGGCACAGTTTGAAAATGCTCTAAAAACCTACGTTTTCAGTCAAAGCGTAAGCGTCGATAACGACATCAACTTTGCGGCGCTTGGCGAAGGCAGTTACGGCGCAGCGCAGGAGGTTGACAGCTTTTTTTATCTGCACCTTGGCTCGGGTGTCGGCGGGGCCGCCGTGACCCACGGCAGTTTGCGCCGGGGTGTCGACGGCTTCGCAGGCGAACTAGGCTACGTACCCATTTATATGGATGGTAAGGCGCTGCCACTCGAGCAAGTTGTTTCAAAAGCGGCCTTAGAGGGCTACGCTCGAGACCTGAAGCTGGGGTCACTCGAGGCTTTGTTCGCCCAAATGGAAAAGGGTAGCAAGAAAACCCAGGCCATAATGGAGCGCACCAGTGAAGCCCTGGCCCTAGCCGTTGCAGCAGTGGTTACAACACTTAATCCTGAGATGATTGTCTTAGGTGGCAGCGTGGGCCGCTACAGTAATGTTTGGATTCCCGCTATTGAACAGAAACTTTCAAACTTTCCCATCCCGACTCGGATTGTCAGTACCCGTTTAGGCCCCAATGCGTCACTGCGTGGCTCGGTCGCTTATGGCCTGAAAGTCGCGCGGCAGGCGCTCTTAAGAGAGGAGGTTCTTTAGCCCATCCAAAGCACATTTAAATAAAGCCAATGCCTCTTATTCAGAAAGGAATTCTAAATGACCAAACGTTTTATAACCCTTATACTTACCGCGCTCCTGGGCGTTAGTTTTGCCCAAACCATAACCGTGTGGAGCGGCTTTCCCGAAATGGAAGCCTTTTATAGATACGTCGCAGACGACTTTGAGGCCGAAAATCCTGGCGTGACCATCGAAATTTTGACGCAGCCGCTACGCGACTTCGAGCGCAAAGTAACCGTAGCGCTGCCGTCTAACTCTGCGGCAGACATTCTCGAGATCAGCTCATCTTTTGCCGCGCGCCTGGTTCAAGGTGGTCTTATTCCTGCGCTCCCTGATAACCTAGCTGAGTATGTACGCAGCGAAGCGTACAACGACTTTTTTGTCGAGAACGCCTCGTTCGATGGCAACGTTTACGGCGTGCCCCTATTCCGCGGTCAGGGCGCACTTTTTTACAACACTGCTATGTTTGAAGAGGCAGGTTTACCTGGGCCTCCCCAAACGATGGAAGAGTATATCGACTACGCTAACCAGCTCACCGTGCGTGACGACAGCGGTAACCCGACCCGTAGTGGTTGGAGTTTGCGTTTAACCGGCGGCGGTAGCGGTGTGGCTGAAAAGTTCTGGACGATTATGCACCAGTACGGCGGCAGCATTGTCGAGCAGACGGCTGACGGTCTGTGGAAAAACGGCTACAACAACGAAGCGGGTCAGCAAGCCGTGCAACTCTATGTCGACCTGGTCAACAAAGATAACGTCGTCACACCTGAACTTAAAGGTGACGCTGAAGGTTTTGAGCTTGGCACAACCGCTATGTTCATCCGCGAATCCTGGGTAATTGGTGATATTGCGTCTAAAGCGCCAGACCTCGAGTACGACACCGCCCTTTTACCTGAAGGCACCATTGCCCTGCCTGTCAACCTATACGTCACCAACGACAATTCTGAGGCTTACGCCTTTGTTGAATACGCGCTAAAGCCCGAGTACCAACTGTGGCTATTTGAAAATGTCGGCTGGCTACCTAACCGTCAAGATGTCGACTATACACCTGTTATCGAGGCGATTCCGCAGGTCGAAGCGTTCTTGAATGTACCTGAAGAGCACAACCTGTTCACCGTACCCCCGATTGCACCCATCGACGAAATTCAAACACGCTTTGCTGAGCGTTTGGTGCAAGCGTATACCGATGAAAGTCTGGTCGATAATCCTGAGGGCATTGCCGAGTTCTTAGCCGAAGCCGCCGCCGAGACCGACGCGATTCTCGAGCGCGCTGGTCTTTTAGGCGAGTAGCACGGTAGGGGCGCACGGCCGTGCGCCCCTACACCCTTGCTCTTCCCCCACTATAACGAGGTTATCTTATGACTTCCCCCATCACCCGTAAACGCTGGTTTTTTGCCTACGCGGCCCTAGCGCCAATTCTGGCAATTTACCTATTTGTACGTATTATTCCGATTGGTCGCACCTTTCTAATGAGTTTTCGTAATTGGGACCTTATTGCGCTTAACAAACCGTTTATTGGGATGGCGAATTATCTCGAGCTACTCAAAGACCCCAGTTTTCAAACCTCGTTAGTCAATACAACCGTGATTGCCTTTGGCATCGTTATCTTGAGCGTACCCGCGGCGCTACTTGTCGCTGTGCTACTGTCGCGCCCTCGCAAGCTATCTGCCTTTTACGAAACCGCTTATTTTTTACCCGTCGTGACCTCAATGGTGCCTGCAACCCTCGCCTGGAAATGGATTTTAGACGCTGACTTAGGCCCCTTGAACCAGTTCATAGGCTTTTTCGGCATGTCCCCCAAAGCCTGGCTCATTGAACCTGGCTTGGCCATTTTTTCCATCATCTTACTAAGCGCCTGGAAAGTTTTGGGCTATAACATGATTATTTTTCTAGTAGGCATTCGCAATATTCCAGCCACCTATTACGAGGCGGCGACGATTGACGGCGCGACTAACTTGCAGCGTTTTCGCTATATCACCTTGCCCCAACTGCGGCCTATTCTGCTTTTTGTTTCGGTTATCACGGTTATTCAAAGCTACAACGTTTACACCCAGGTTTACGTGCTCGCCTCCGACGCGCAGGGCGCACCTGGCTACGTGGTGCGTGTGCTCGTTTACGACATGATTGAAAACGGCTTCCGCTTTTTCCGCATGGGTTACGCCTCGGCAGAAGCGATGGTACTCCTACTGATTGTCATGACCCTGACCCTGTTGCAATTTGCTTTTCTTAGGGAGCGAACATGAGTACCGTTAGCGCAGAGCGGCAAGCCCAGGCAGCCAAGCAGTCACGCCAGCTCGGCACCTTGCTAAGAGAAACCTCGTCTGAAATCGTTCTGTTTGTCGGCGCGATTGTCATGATGATGCCCTTTTTATGGATGCTCTCAACGGCACTAAAAACACCCGCCGAAATTTTGACCTGGCCCCCGCGTCTAATTCCCCAAGAAGCTACGCTGGCTAACTTCGTGACGGTCTTTACGACAGCCCCCTTTGGCCTCTGGTTACTCAACAGCTTGATTTTAGCGGTTGTATCTACACTGGGTATTTTGCTCACCTCATCGGTGGCAGGCTACGTACTGGCAAAGTTTAGCTTTCCAGGTCGCGCGGCCCTCTTTACAATTATTTTGGCAACGGCGATTGTACCGTTTGAAGTGTATATGATTCCGCTTTATTTGGCAGCTCGAGACTTAGGCGTTATCAACACCCTCCCTGGCATACTGCTGCCCTTTGTCATCATGAGTTTTGGCATCTTTTTTATTCGGCAAAACGTCATCGCCTCGATTCCTGACGAGCTTATCGAAGCAGGGCGCATCGACGGCGCTTCCGAGTTGTGGATTTTTGGGCGCGTGGTAATGCCGCTTTTAACAGGGCCGCTAAGCGCACTGGGTATCTTCGCTTTTATGCAAGCCTGGAACCAGTTTGTCTGGCCTCTGCTCGTTGCCAACAGCAAGGCGCTTTACACGGCTGAGGTCGGCTTAGCCCTGTTTCAAACAGGCTTTACCATTAACTTTGGCGCAGTCAGCGCAGGCTCGGTGATTAGTGTGTTACCCATTCTGACGGTTTTTATTATCTTGCGCAAACAAATTATCAACGGTGTAGCCCTGTCAGGGCTGAAAGGTTAGGGAGGATTCGTTTGACCTTAGCACGAGATTACTTTGAACGCGTTACAAGCCTTATGCGGCGCATTATGGACGAAGAACAAGAGGCTATTTCCGAGGCTGCAAAGTTGGTTGCAGACACGATTGCCGCCGATAAACTTTTACATATTTTTGGCAGCGGCGGTCACTCAGCGATGAGCGCCGAGGAACTCTTTTTCCGCGCAGGTGGCCTGGTGCCTGTCAACGCCATGTTAGACGGGGGTGTGCTTCTTGCCAATGGTGCCCTGAGGTCAAATTATATTGAGCGAACACCTGGTTACGCCCACGCGGTGCTCGAGTATTTTGACGTGAACGGGGGCGACGTACTTATCATCGTCAACGCCTACGGTATCAATACTTGCACTATCGACGCGGCGCTAGAGGCCAAACGTCGCGGCTGCACGACGATTGCCGTCACTTCAAAAGCGTTACAAGAGGAACTTCCTGAAGGTCACCCTTCACGCCACCCATCCAACCAAAATCTTTGCGATTTGGCTGATGTTGTTATCGACTGCAAGGTGCCGATGGGCGACGTACTTTTGAGCGTTCCTGGCGTGTCGCAAAACATCGGCGCGTCTTCCACCTATCTCAACGCCCTCTCGCTCAACCTGATTGTGATTGAAGCGGTTGCGCTTTTAGCCGAGCGCGGTATCGACCCACCCATTTGGCAAAGTGCCAACAGCCCCGGTGGCGATGCAGCCAATAAAGGCCACATCGAAACGTATAAACAGCGCATCAAATTACTGTGAAACTTATTGTGAGGCATCTATGACCAACCCGAAACATACCCTGAGCTATGGCGATTTGAACGTCACCATTTTTGAGACCGAGGCGGCGCTGGGACAAAGCGCCGCTGCAAAGTTTGCTACAGATGTCAACGCTGCCATCTCCGACAGGGGCAGCGCCAATGCGATCATCGCCACGGGCAATTCACAGCTTGCATTTTTCGATGCCCTCAGAGCGCGCACAGATATCGACTGGGCAAGCATCAACATTTTCCACATGGACGAATACGTTGGCATGAGTGAGGGCCATAGCGCAAGTTTTAGAGGCTTTGCCAAACGTGAAATTGTCGAGCCGCTCGGCGTGAAAGCCTTTTTTGGCATTGAGGGTGACGCTGCCGACTCCGAAAAGGCTGCCAAAGACTACACGGCACTGCTCGAGCAATATCCCCCCGACATTTGCTGCATGGGCATCGGCGAAAACGGACACATTGCATTCAACGACCCACCCTTTGCAAAATTTTTCGATCCCGAAATGGTCAAAATTGTCGAGCTTGACGAGGTCAGCCGTAGACAGCAAGTTGGTGAAGGTCACTTTCCCTCTCTCGAGGAAACCCCAAAAGCTGCTATTTCGCTCACCATCCCCATGCTCCTACTCGCCCCAAGTTTACTGGTTATCGTGCCAGAAAAACGCAAGGCGGCCGCAGTGAAACGCGCACTCGAGGGCGACATCAGCGAAGACTGCCCCGCCTCTATTTTAAGAAAGACATCTAAAGCAACCCTCTTTTTAGACCAAGATTCCGCCTCGGAATTAAACTTCTAGCTGACGATGCAAACCAGAATGCTGCCAGAAAATAGCGCCGACTTATTGGCCTTTTACACGCAGCATCTCGAGCAGCAAATTTTACCCTTTTGGCTTAAACAGGTTGACCATGAACACGGCGGCGTTTTTACCTGTATTAGCAACGACGGACGTGAGCACATCAGCAATGATAAGTTCACCTGGTCGCAGGGGCGCTTCGTCTGGATGATGGCAAGAGCCGCAGCGCTGAGTCAGAAAGGTTTGCTCTCTAAACCGAGCAGTACCTATTTAAAGATAGCCGAGAAAACCGTTTCATTTTTGGAACAGAATGTGATTATGGAAAATGGTCACTGCGCTTACCTCTTAGATGCTAAAGGCAAGCCAAAAGAATTTCTGCCGGGCGAGGGTCACGACATCAGCTATTTTGCAGACTGCTTCGTCATTCTAGGTTTTAGTGAATACGCTCGAGTCACAAAAGATAATCGTCTGCTAGAAAAAGCTTTAGAGCTTTACGACACGCTCAAATGTCGCCTGGAAATGGGGCAAGCACGTAGCGAACCCTACCCTATACCCGAAGGTTGTCAGGCGCAAGCACGGTTTATGATTATGCTGAACGTAAGTCAGGAGCTTGAAGCTGCCCTTTATGATCTCGGTCACCTCCGCGCCAACGAGTTGACGGCAGACAGTCTGGACTATCTCGAGATGCTTTTCGGCACATTCCTTGCTGAAGATAACAGTCTCAAAGAAATTATCTGTGCGGATAAACGCGGTACTATTCTCACCAATCACCGCACTCCGGGGCATGCAATCGAGTGTATGTGGTTCGTTATGGAAACGGCGCGTCAGCACGGCCTAAAGGGTAGGGTCGAGCAGGCTATCAAAGTCGTCAAGCGCTCCTTTGAACTCGGTTGGGATAGCGTCCACGGCGGCCTATTTCGCTTTGTCGATGCTCATGGTAAAGCGCCAAAAGGCGACGCCAAGACACGCTTCGAGCAGCTTATTCTCGAGACCTGGGACACGAAAATTTGGTGGCCCCATTCAGAAGCGCTTTATGCGAGCATGCTTGGGTTTCACTTAACGGGCGACCCTGAGCTTTTAGAGATGCACCAAAAAGTTCACGACTATACCTTTGCAACCTTTCCCCATCCTGATGAAAAGGTTGGCGAGTGGATACAGATTCGGGACCGTCAGGGTAAACCGCTCGAGAAAGTCGTCGCCCTTCCCGTCAAAGACCCTTATCATATTGCTCGGAATTTGCTTTTGATGGTAGAGCTTCTTGCTGAAAAATAGTTTTGTCAGGCATCAACTTCATTTGAGGTCATACAGTAACTCAGGCGGTGTGACCGTCCGAAAACCGAGCTTCTTACTGACCTCTAGTAAATGCTTGTCTCTACTCACAAGATAATCCGCACTCGCCTCAAAGGCGAGGTCGAGTAGCCAGGCATCTTTAGGGTCTTGCAGTGAAGGCCAGTCTAAACGTTTGGGGTGAAAGAGTTGTCCCATAAGACCGAGGGCCAAGGCAACTTCAAAAGCGCGCACAGGGCGCTTGATCTTCTCTTCTATCTCAGGATAAGCGAGCACCCGAACGATTTCGCGCAAGCCGTCATCACTTAGGGCAAGCTGCAACTCCCCCGTAGCAATCTTGTGAACGAGCTGGGCATCGGCTGACTGAGGCTTACCGATAATCGCACCAAGCAAAATAACGGTGTCCAGGACGATAAGGAAACGGGTCACTTACGGCGCTTACGAACCTCAACCGCAGAAGGCGCTTCAGCTTCGGGGACTCGAGTCGTCTCCTGGCGGGCACGTTTCACAAGACGCTCTGCTAAGTCGAGGGCCTCTTCTTCATCTAAGCCACCCGAACCAACAATACTCGTCAGCGCTTCTACAGGCGCAAACAGCTCTATAAAACGTTCTTTGCCGAGCCAATGAACCAGGTCACCCGTAGTGATACGGTACTGCCGCCCAATCTGAAGCGCATTCAGGCGTTCGCGTCTAATTTCACGCCGAACCGTCTCCTCGTCAACGCGTAGGATATAAGCGATTTCTTTAGGGGTGAACACACGCTGTTCCATCATTGCCATCACAAGCATCATAGCACAGAATTTTTTATGATAGGGCATAGGGCGTGAGGGGTGACAAGAAGAGAGGCTATACTCACCTTCATGAATAACCCCGTTGCGCTTGCCTCGGTCAATGAACTCGAGCAAACCCTTGCTACACCATCTAAAAACCTTATCGAGGACGTAGCGAATCTCGAGGGGGACATCATGTTACTTGGCGCGGGCGGCAAGATGGGCTCGAGTTTAGCGAGGCTTGCGCGAAGGGCTATAGAGGCGTCAGGCGTTAGAAAAAAAGTTATAGCTGTCTCGAGGTTTTCCAACACATCTTTAGTCAGTGAATTACAGGCCGATGGCATCGAAGTTATCCAGGCTGACCTTTTAGAAGATAGGGCTTTAGATGCCCTGCCCGGCGTCGCCAACATTATTTATATGTTCGGCATGAAGTTTGGCTCGAGTGGCAATCAACCCCTCACCTGGGCCATGAATACTTTTTTAGCAGGTAAGGTTGCCGAAAGGTTCAGAGAGTCGCGTATCGTCGCCTTTTCAACGGGCAACGTTTATCCACTTGTTCCGGTTGACTCAGGCGGCGCAACAGAAGACGGGGCTACCGGGCCTGTCGGTGAATACGCGCAGTCGTGCTTGGGACGCGAACGACTGTTTGAATATGGCTCACAACGCTACGGAACGCAGACCCTTTTATTCAGACTCAACTACGCCAATGACTTGCGCTACGGAGTGCTCTTGGATGTGGCGAGGGCTGTCTTTGAAGGCCATCCCATTGACCTGAGTATGGGCTACGCTAACGTTATCTGGCAGGGCGACGCAAATGAAGTCGCGCTACGTTCACTAAATCATTGCAACTCACCCGCAGAAATCCTAAACGTGACTGGACCAAAAACCGTAGCCATTCGCTGGCTAGCCAAAGAGTTTAGCAAGCACTTTTCGAAAGAACCTATCTTCGAAAACACCGAGCAAGAAACAGCGCTACTCAGTAACGCTTCGAAAATGACTAAGCTGTTTGGAAAGTCCTCAGTAAGCTTAGAACAGATGATTACCTGGACAGCGCACTGGCTAAAAATAGATGGTGAAACGCTAAGCAAACCCACGGGCTTCCAGCAAAGGGAGGGCAAGTTTTGAAACCTTTTTATTTGCAACTAAGTAGCGGGAAATCCTCTCCCCCTCTCCTTGTTACCTCCTCTCCCCCTCTCCTTGTCACCTCCTCTCCCCTTCCAGAGCCGAGTAACTCATGACCCTCTCCCCAGACAAAAACACGCTTCTACACGAGGGCACTGTCATACCCGCGCATCCGCTAGCCTTGAATGAAAAGCGTCAACTCGATGAGCGGCGTCAGCGGGCGCTCACGCGCTATTACCTTGCAGCGGGCGCGGGCGGCGTTGCGGTGGGGGTGCATACGACGCAGTTTGAAATTCGGGAGCATGGGCTGTTAAGGCCAGTGCTCGAGCTAGCCGCTCAAACAGTTGATAAAGAAACAAACCGTCCCGTTCTAAAAATTGCAGGCATCTGCGGCCCCACCGAACAAGCTTTAAGGGAGGCTCAGTTAGCCGCGTCCCTCGGCTATGACATGGGTTTGCTAAGCAGCGGGTTGGCGGATTGGTCAGAGGAGGCGCTGTTGGATAGAGCTAAGCAAGTCGCTGACATCATTCCCGTGTTTGGTTTTTACTTGCAGCCTGCCGTCGGTGGGCGCGTGCTCAGTTATGACTTTTGGCACACTTTTTCTGAAATTGAAAACGTCATCGCTATAAAAATGGCCCCCTTCAACCGCTACCAAACGCTGGATGTCGTTCGGGCTGTTTGCGACTCTGAACGCCGCGACAACATTGCGCTTTATACGGGGAATGATGACAACATTGTTACGGATTTACTAACGCCTTATAAATTTAACGTTGAAGGCGAAATCATTCAAAAGTACATCGTCGGCGGTTTATTGGGGCAGTGGGCTGTTGGGACAAAGCGTGCTGTCGAGCTTTTGGATGAGGTTAAAAGGTTACGCCAAAAAGAAACCATTCCTACCGAGATGCTTACACGGGGACTCGAGCTAACCGACGTCAACGCAGCCCTGTTTGATGTAGCAAATAACTTTCGCGGCTGTATTGCAGGCATTCACGAAGTCTTAAAACGGCAGGGATTACTCGAGGGCACCTGGTGCTTAAATCCTATTGAGTGTTTATCACCTGGACAAGTTGCAGAAATAGACCGTGTTCACAAAGCCTACCCGCATCTTAATGACGACGCTTTCGTAAAAGCGCATCTTCATGAATGGCTCGGCTAACGCATACCTTCACTTGACGCCCCATTTTCAAGATGCAAGGATGTGCCTACAGCAAAAGCTGAGTTAGCCGCGGCACCGTGTAGTGCAAGGGTTAGTCCAAGAGTCTATAAAGAAGGGAGTGCAAACAAAGACATTCCAGATTTTCAAAGTTTGTATATTCACATCTAGGGAGATGCATAATGAAGAAACTATTCTTGGTTCTTATAATCGCTTTTGGCTTTCTTTTAACAGCCAGCGCTCAAGATTACGCTTGGCAACCGGATAAACCTGTCACAATCATCGTGCCTTGGTCAGCAGGCGGCTCGACCGATCAGATGGCGCGACTCGTCGCCTCGGAACTCGAGGGCATTCTCGGGCAGAGCGTGGTCGTCGTCAATCAAGAGGGCGCTTCGGGCTCGATTGGTACGAAAAACGCGCTTGAGGCTGAGCATGACGGTTATACCTGGACAGCAGGGGCGGCAGGTGACTTAGGTACTTACGTCGTGCTGGACATGCTCGACACACAACTGGCTGACTGGAACCTTTATTTGACCGTAGCGAACGCTTCGGTGGTCGGTGTCAATGCCGACTCGCCTTATGAGACATTCGATGATTTGCTCGAGGCTATGGAGGCCAATCCTGGCGAAGTTTCCGTAGCAACGGCGGGCCTGTCATCGGCAGGGCACAATGCAATGGAGCTAATAAGTCAAGCGACAGGCGCAGAGTACAAACACGTCACCTATGATGGCGGTAACCCTGCGGTCATCGCCACCGTTTCAGGTGAGACCGAAGTAACAACCCAACTCGCTGTCGAACAGGCCGAGATGATTCGCGGCGGGCGCATTCGCCCCTTAGCTGTACTTAGCGACACACCTCTATCCATCGACGGTTACGGCGAAATCCCACCGCTTACCAACTGGCTACCCGATATTCAACTTGCAACCAACTACTTTGGTATCTGGGCTCCGGCAGATATTCCCGCTGAAGTTGCTGAAACGATGAATCAAATCTGGGAAGATCATATAAGCAACTCCGAAGTGCTACAAAGCTACGCCACCGAACGCGGCGCTCTGTTCACGCCTGCTTACGGTCAAGAGGCGCAAGACTTAGCCCTAAGCCGCGTCAAAGCGCAAGCTTGGACCCTGTTCGACAGCGGTAAAGCGTCCATTTCACCTGACAGTGTTGGCATAGAAAGACCATAAGAGAGAGGGAGAAAAGGAGAGGGGAAGCAGGGGTGAAAATCTCCTTTTTCCCCTCTCACCTTCTCCTCTCTCAAACCTAATGGCTAAACAAGACTTCTACACGTCCCTCGTCCTAATTATCCTTGGCATTATTGTGCTGGTGGAGTCATTGCGGATGCCACGTCTAGAGAATCTGGGTATCAACCCTTACACAGTGCCTGGGATTGTGCCGGGTTTTCTTGGGGCGATAATTGCGCTGCTTGGATTGCTGATGATGGTGCGCTCGAGACGGGTAAGAAAGCACGTTACCGACGCCGAGGACTCAGGTCCTACACAGCTCAAAAGTGAGAGCACACGCCGTCTGGGCTTAACCTTGCTATTGACTCTAGGTTACGCAGCGTTTCTGGTAGGAACATTGCCCTTCTGGTTAGCGACCCTTATTTTCGTTTTCTTATTTATTACCATTTTCGAGTGGCAAGCCGAGGCGACTTCTGCGCAGAGGACGAGGTCTCTGGGAATTGCGCTGCTTCAGGCGGTTTTGGTAGCGGCGGCGGTGACGTTTGTGTTTGAGCGTGTTTTCTTAGTTAGGTTGCCGTAGTGACTCGAGGCTATTGTCAACATTTCTACAGTTTGACCTCTCTATTATGAAGAACTATCAGAGAGATGATATTGGAGCCATAACTTTAGAATATCAAAGAGCAAACAACCCACAAGACCGCTATGCTTCTTTTGACTACTGCTTTTATTATTTTCGACAATCATCATCTACAGCTCTTTTGGCCGACATAGAAAAAAGTTGTCTAGTTCTCGGTTTCTATCTTGCAAGTTGGGGAATGCTAAGAGGATCTAGTTTTTTACTTAACAAAAGTGCGAAATACTACGAGCCACTTATTGAATATATAGCAGGGTTGGATAAAGCTATATGGGAGATAGACGTTGACAGCTATAACAAGAAGAATATCGAAACGATTCTCGAAGTTTACGATCAAATTAGAAGTGTCTTTATTATGAATAAAAGTGCCCATATAACTCTAGTGACGAAAATAATGCTTGGCGTCTTTGGCATAATTCCTGCATTCGACAATTATTTCGGAAACACCTTTAGAGGCTTATTTACTGATTGTGGATTTAGAAGCGTAAACAAAAAGTCACTTGACTGCCTCCGAAAGTTTTATGAGCACAACAAGGATGATATCGATACCTTCTCAAATCAAATATTTGTAACAGAATTTGTCTCCGGAGAGAAGAGTATCATCAAATACAAAAAAGCAAAAATTATTGACATGTACGGATTCACTAGGGGTCTAAACAAAAGTTGAACTCATGACAATCACTCTATCAACGTCTTTAACCGCAATTTTCTGGGATTCACATGTTTGAAGGTTTACAATTCTTCCTTGAGGCCATATATAGCCTCCTCACCTGGAACGCCCTGTTCAGCATTCTCTGGGCAACCCTGCTGGGTATCGTCATCGGTATGCTGCCAGGGCTCACTGCCACGCTGGGCTTAGCGCTCATGACCACGCTTACTTTTAAACTGGCGGCGGGCGACGCTATTCTTATTTTGATTTGTCTTTATGTTGGTGCTATTTACGGCGGCAGCCGCAGCGCTATCCTCTTAAATATTCCCGGTACACCTGCCAACGCCGCTACTGCGCTCGATGGTTTTCCACTGGCACGAAAGGGCTTAGCAGGTAAGGCGATGGGCATTGCCACTACGGGCTCAGTGTTGGGCACGATTATCGGCATGTTTTTCTTAGCTATCTTCGCGCCCCTGCTGGCAGAAGCTGCCCTAAAATTTCAGTCTTACGAATTTTTCTGGCTGGCTGTGTTCGGCGTGGTTATCTCGGGACGTTTAACGGCGTTCGATGACCCCTTAAAGGGTTGGATTTCGGGTTTTTTGGGCTTACTGGTGGCGATGGTCGGGCAAGAGGGGATTCACGCCTATGCCCGTTTTAGCTACGGCAGTACCGACTTGGCAGGCGGCTTTGGTTTGCTGCCTGTGCTGGTCGGCATCTTCGGCTTTACTGAGGTTTTAGTGGTCATGAAAGACCCTGTTTATGAAGCGGTCAAGAACGCCTCAGACTCTGTCATTCCAAAGGTGAAAGAGGTCGCGCAGTACTGGTTTAATATCATCCGTTCGGGCATTGTCGGCACGCTTATGGGGCTTGTTCCAGGCGTCGGTGAAGACATGGGGGCTTGGGTGTCGTACGCGCTGGCTCGCAACTCGAGTAAAGAAAAAGAAGAGTTCGGTAAAGGCTCCGTAGCTGGGCTCATGGCAGCAGAAACAGGCAACAGTGCCGCCGTGCCTGGCGCAATTATTCCTGTGCTGACACTTGCCATCCCAGGTTCAGCGCCAGCCGCCGTTCTACTCGCCGCCCTCTTCATTCACGGTGTGCGCCCTGGTCCCCTCATCATGATTGAAACGCCGAGTTTTATCTATGAAATCACGGCGATGATTTTCTTTGCTAGCCTCGCTATTTTAATGTTTGGCCTTTTGTTGACGAAGCCGCTACTTCTCGTATTACGCGTCCCCCACATCAGACTGATGCCCGTTATTTTTGTGCTTTGTGCCATTGGTTCGTTTGCGATTGCCAGTCGTACGTTTGATATTTGGGTCATGCTCGGCTTTGGCGTAATTGGGTTAATTTTGCGCGAACTCAAGTTTCCGATGGCGCCGCTTATCCTCGGGGTCGTGCTAGGCCCTATTCTCGACCTTAATTTACGGCGTGGACTGGTGCTGTCTGACGGCAGCCTCATGCCTTTTTTAACGCGGCCTATCAGTCTGATTTTGTGGTTGACAATTTTTATTACTTTTCTACTGGGCACACCGCCCGTTATGAAGGCGTTTAGGACACTAGGAAAGCGGTTTTCGAGATGAAACTTCTTCTTTGTAATGAGGTCATCCGCGAGTTGGACTTTGCGGAGCAGTGTGACTTTGCTGCCAAGATAGGTTATGACGGCCTCGAGCTAGCCCCTTTCACCTTAAGCGAAACGCCACATCAATTGAGCGATAAAGAAATAAACAAGGTCAAGCAGGCGGCAAAAGATGCCGGGATTGAGATTGTGAGTTTGCACTGGCTCTTGGTGACGCCAGAAGGCTTATCCATCACGAGTAAAAACGACAAAACGCGCAAACGCACAATTGAGGTTATGCGCGGACTCATTGACCTTTGCGCGGCCCTCGGCGGAAAGATACTCGTTCATGGCTCACCGCAACAGCGCAAATTAGAGAATGCAGACTCGAGACAGCGTGGTATCGACAGCTTTGCTGCCATTGCTGACGAGGCTGAGAGAGCTGGTGTCACCTATTGCCTCGAGCCCCTCTCAAAAGAAGAAACTGACTTCATTAACAGTACTGATGAGGCTGTTTCTATTGTCAAAGAAATTGGCAGTCCCGTTGTCAAAACCATGCTTGACTGCCGTGCAGCTTGGTTAAGTGAAACCGAGTCGGTTGAAGCTTTGCTCAAGCGCTGGTTGCCGACAGGCCATATAAAGCACATTCACCTAAACGAAACCAACAAGCTTGCACCAGGTCAGGGTGAGCACAGTTTTTCTCCCATCTTAGAGAGTCTTATTAAACAAGATTACCGTGGAGCTATCGGAGTTGAACCATTCGTTTATGAACCGGATGGACCGAGTTGTGCCGCTAGAGCCATTGGCTACTTGAAGGGGATACTCGAGACGCTCGAGCCCAAAAGAGGCACATAAAAAAGGCTCGAGACCTGAGCCTCGAGCCTTTTAACTCTTTCTAAATTTTACTCGTCGTCGATAAGCTCAATCAATCCTTCTTGAGTAGCGTCGCCGCGGCGTTGACCAAGGCGGTAAACGCGGGTATAGCCGCCAGGACGGTTGGCGTAGCGTGGCGCAATCTCATCCATAAGCTTACGGAGAATGTCCTGGTTTTGAATTTCACGTCCGACCATGCGGCGCGAATGCAGGTCGCCACCACGCGCCGTGGTAATCAGTTTTTCAACGTAGGGCTGTAAGTTCTTAGCCTTGGCTAATGTGGTTTTGATGCGCCCGTGCCGAAATAACTCTGTCGCCTGGGCGCGGTTGAGTGCAATGCGGTGGCTACTGTTGCGGTTGAGCTTGCGGCCGCCTTTAGATAGGTGTCTCATCGTCTTACTCCTTTAGATCGTAGCCGCGCTCTTTGAGCTGGTCGATGATTTCTTCAAGCGACTTCTCACCGATACCGCCGACCTTTTTAAGGTCACGCTCAGATAGGGCTAGAAGCGCATTGACAGAGTCGATGCCCTCTTCTTGTAAAGAGTGCAGAACACGGCTCGAGAGGTCTAGATTATCTAGACTAATGTGCGCTTCTTGAGGTTCCGCAGGCGCGGCCTCTTCTTGACGTAGTGTACCCGCTGCCATGACCGGCACGCGCTCTTCGCTTGCGGGCATTTCGGCCTGACTGCCTCCGAAAACTACAAGCTGACTGCGCAAAATTTCTACGGCTTTGGTCAGCGCGTCTTGCGGGTCAATGCTGCCGTCAGTCCAAACGCGGAAAGTCAGCATGTCAAGGTCTGTTTGTTGACCCACACGGGTATCTTCAATACGGTAAGCAACGCGGCGTACCGGCGTAAAGATAGCATCGACTGGAATCGAATTGATGCGGTCTTTGGTGTTGTGAATATCAGCGGGCACGTAGCCAACGCCCGGTTCAACCCGCACTTCCATGACAAGCTTGCCGCCTTTGGCAAGGGTTGCAATATGAAGGTCGGTGTTGATAACTTCGGCGTTTGCAGGCACTTCAAATGCGCCTGCCGTTACTTCACCCTCTTTTTCAGCGCGAAGGGTCAAGGTAACAGGCTCGTCGTCGTGCAGCTTAACTACGAGTTCTTTGAGGTTAAGAATAATCTGCATCACGTCTTCTTTGACGTGGTCGATGGTTGAGAACTCGTGCAGCACGTCCTCGATATAAACGCTCGTGACAGCCGTACCAGGAATGCTCGAGAGTAGAATGCGGCGCAGCGGGTTGCCTAAGGTAACCCCGTAACCGCGTTGCAGCGGCTCAATCGTAAATTCGCCGTACTTATCAGTAACGTTGGCTTTGAATTCAGGCGTCATTTGTATCATGGTTTACCTTTTGCCTTACCTCGAGTAATACTCGATAACTTGAAGCTCATTCACAGGCACAACTAAGTCTTCGCGGGCGGGACGGTTGACGAACTTACCTTTTAAGCTGTCAGCGTCGAACTCGAGCCAGGGCAGCATTTTTCCGCGGCGACGCGCTTCAACGTTACCCTTGATGTGAGCGTTGTCTTTACTGCCAGAAACAACTGCAATCTCGTCACCGGGGTTGACGCGGTACGAAGGAATGTCGATAACTTTGCCGTTGACCGTAACATGACCGTGTGAAACGAACTGCCGACCTTGGCGGCGCGTGTGCGCAATACCGAGGCGGTAAACGACGTTGTCTAAGCGCGACTCTAAAAGTTGTAAGAAAACAGCACCCGTCGCACCTTCGCTGCGGGCAGCTTCATCGAACAAGTTCTTAAACTGCTTTTCGCCTACGTTGTAATAAAGACGCAGTTTTTGCTTTTCACGCAAACGCACTGCATAATCGCTCGGTTTGCGGCGTCTGGCTTGACCGTGCTGACCCGGAGGGTAGGGGTGACGCTCCATATAACGTTGCACTTTGGGTGTTTCAGTTAGATTAACGCCTTCGCGGCGACTGATTTTTACAGCGGGACCTCTATAACGACTCATACATGCACCTCTTAAGCGTTACGCTTGCGCTTGCGCAGGCGGCAACCGTTGTGGGGCGTGGGTGTGTCGTCAATAATGGTACGCACATTAACCCCGGTTGACTGAATAGAACGAATGGCTTGCTCACGGCCTGAACCCGTACCACGGATAATGATATCGAGTTGCGAAAGCCCCATGTTTTGCGCCTTGCGCGTCGCATCAGCAGCGGCAAGTTGCGCGGCGTAGGGCGTCCCTTTTTTAGAGCCTTTATAGCCGATACTGCCCGAGCTTGACCAGGCTACCGTGTTACCGTCCATATCTGTAATGGTAATGATGGTGTTGTTGTAAGACGCGTGAATAAAAGCTTTACCTTCTGCAAGATTGCGGCGGGTACGCTTTTTGGTTGTTTTCGTAGCTTTAGCCATTTATCTATTTCCTCGGCGCTTTCTTCTTACCTGCCACGGTGCGGCGTGGTCCTTTACGGGTACGGGCGTTTGTTTTCGACGACTGACCGCGTACGGGCAAACCGCGGCGGTGACGCAAGCCCCGGTAGCTACCAATGTCCATAAGACGCTTGATATTGAGTTGCACTTCGCGGCGCAGGTCACCCTCGACCTTGAAATTGCGGTCGATATACTCACGGATTTTTTGCGCGTCGCCCTCGGCTAAGTCTTTAACGCGGGTGTCGGGGTCGACCTCAGTCGCTTGCAATATTTCCTGCGAGCGGCTTAAACCAACGCCGTAAATATAAGGGAGCGCGTGCTCGATACGCTTTTCTCGTGGTAAATCCACACCTGATATACGTGCCATAATTACCCCTGCCTTTGCTTATGTTTCGGGTCTGACGAACAAATAACGTAGACTTTACCGTGACGGCGGATGACTTTGCAGTTTTTGCACATCGGTTTGACAGATGCTCTAACTTTCATTGCTCCTCCTATAGAGGAGAGGGGTTAGGGGTCAGGGGTCAGGGGTCGAAAAATCTACCCACTCCCCACTACCTATTACCACTCTCTACTTTCTATAAACAATCCGGCCCTTTTCAGGGTCGTATACGCTAATTTCTAGAACGACGCGGTCTCCTGGGAGAATGCGTATGTAGTTGCGGCGCATTTTGCCACCGACGTGGGCTAGAATTTCCGGGCCAGCATCGAGTTGTACCAAAAAGGTCGTATTTGGTCTCGCTTCGACAATGACGCCTTCGGCACGAATCGTGTCCTGCGTGGTTTCTTCCGGACGCTCTTTGCGTTCTTTCGGTGGGCCTGATCGTCTTCTTGATCCTCTACGCGCCACGTACACCTCCCTGCGGTGCTAAGTCTCTAAATTCTCTGACCGAAGCTCTGGGGCTTTGGTCTTCCATCGTTAAAATTTGGGGGCCATCTTTACTAAGGGCCACCGTATGCTCGAAATGTGCTGCTAAAGAACCATTTGCCGTGGGCGCAGTCCAGTCATCTTTTAAGATGCGGACCTTAGTACGCCGTTGAGCAACCATCGGTTCAATGGCGAGCACGACACCGGGACGCAGCACTGGGCCCGTCCCCCTTTTGCCATAATTTGGAACTTCAGGTGACTCGTGAAACTCAGCGCCGATGCCGTGTCCCACAAACTCCCGTATCACCCAATATCCTGCCGCTTCGATGACGTTCTGTATGGCCGCGGATACATCACCAAGACGGTTGCCAACTTGCACCTGCTCAATGCCTGCGTAGAGGGAGTCTTTCGTAACATCGAGTAAGTGTTGTACTTTATCCGAGACGCGGCCTACAGCGTAGGTTTTCGCCATGTCCGCCGCGTACCCTCGGAGGAAGGTTCCAATATCAACCGATAAAATATCCCCGTCTTTTAGAGCTTTATCGTTAGGAATGCCGTGAACCACCACTTCGTTGACCGAAGTACACAAAGTAGCGGGAAAAGGTCTCGAGGAGGAACCACGGTAGCCCTTAAACGCAGGTCTACCACCACCCAATAGGATAACATCTTCGGCAATTTTACTGAGTCTAGCAGTTGACACGCCCGGTTTGATATGGGGCTCAATGGCCTCTAAAGCCTTACGGTTTAAAACCGCCGCCTCAGCCATCGCCTCTATCTCACTTGGTCGTTTTAAAATCAATGTAAAACCTCAGTAATGCGTGCGAAAACGTCTTCCACCGAACCGATACCGTCGACGCTGCGTAGTTTATTGCGTTCGTCGTAATAGTCGATGAGCGGCTGCGTATCGCGTTTATAAACCTGCATGCGCGTACGTATTGTGTCTTCGGTATCGTCGCTACGACCCTCTTCTTGGGCGCGTTGCAAAAGGCGGCTAACGAGTTCGTTTTCATCGACCTCGAGCAGCACAGCCGCCGTCAGAGGAGCATCATAGTCCTTCAAAAGTTCATCTAAAGCTTCGGCTTGCCCAGGCGTTCTCGGGAAACCGTCTAAGAGGATGCGCACGCCGTTCGACTTATTTTCCTCGATTTCCGAGCGCACCATAGCGATAATCAGGTCGTCGGAGACGAGTTCGCCTGCGTCCATGATGCTTTTGGCTTTTTTACCTAGCTCGGTGCCGTTTTTAACGTGGGCACGGAGCATGTCACCCGTGGAAATCTTGTGGAGCTTACGGGCGCGCGCGAGCTTTACAGCTTGCGTACCCTTACCTGCACCCGGCGGACCCATGAGCAAGAGGGCTTCGGCTTGACTGGACATTAGAAGCGCCTCCCCCGACCCCGAATACGCCCTTTGGACACAAAACCTTCGTAGTGGCGCATGGTGAGTTGGGTCTCGAGCTGCCGCAAGGTATCAAGGGCAACACCCACCACAATAAGCAAACCGATACCGGAAAAAGCAAACGAGAGCTGACCCGTGCCCGTTATCCAGGCTAGGGTTTGTGGCAAAGCGTTCACCGCACCTAAGAACAATGCACCCCATAAAGTAATGCGGTTAGTAATGCGGGTCAGGTGATCTGTCGTCGGTTGCCCCGGACGAACCCCTGGCACGAATCCCCCGTACTCGCGCAAGTTTTCGCTAATGCGGCGTGGGTCAAACGTGATTTGAGTGTAAAAGTAGGTAAACGCCATAATAAGCAAGGTACTAGTAATTAGCCCCTCAATACGGGCCGTGTTAAACCAGCGCCCCACGATTTGCAGCCAGCCTATATTAGGGAAAGCCCCAATGACAATCGTCGGCAAAATGATAATCGACACAGCGAAGATAATCGGAATAACCCCAGCTGCGTTAAGGCGTAAGGGAATATAGGTCGTTTGACCACCCATCACCCTGCGTCCAACCACTTTGCGCGCATACTGCACTGGGATACGCCGCTCGGCTTGCTGCACAAGCACCATACCCGCAATGCTCAAAATGAGTAATATCAGGAAGATAACAAGTCCGAAGATGTTGCCCTCACCCTGACCAATAAGCGTAAACTGTTGCCCGAGTGCACCTGGATAGAGCGCAACGACACCTGCATAAATAATAAGCGAGATACCGTTGCCAATGCCGTACTCGGTGATTTTTTCACCGAGCCACATCACCATAGAGATGCCCGCGACCTGTGTAAACAGCACGACAAGCCAGAACAGCGGGTCATTTGCCCAGCCGACTTTAAGCACACCCGATGGCCCGATGAAGGCAATGGCTAAAAACACAGCCTGAATCGCGCCGAGGGCAGTCGCTCCGTAGCGCGTGTACTGCGTGATTTTACGGCGACCCTCTTCACCCTCTTTTTGCAGTTTTTCCAGGGGGGGATAAACCGAGGTGAGCATTTGAATAACAATGCTGGCAGTGATATAGGGAATAACCCCTAGCGCCGCTATCGAGAAGGCTTCAAAGTTGCCCCCCGAAATGAAGTTCAGAAGGGCAAAGGCGTCGCCGCCAATATTACCCGCGCGCAGGGCCTCGATATCAACCCCTGGCGTGGGAATAAAGACCATGAGCCTGTAAACGGCTAGCAGACCGATAGTAACCAGCAGCTTCGCCCGCAGGTCAGGAATAATCAGTGCGTTGCGAAAGGCTGCTAACATTTACTCGTCTCCTTCTTCAGCCTGTTCCTCAGTTGCTTCAGCGTTTTCTGCTGGCGCTTCTGCCTCAGCAGCTTCGGCTTTTACAGGTTCAGGAGCAGGAGCTGCCTTTTGTTCAGTTTCGGCTTTGGGCTCAGGACCACCTATAACCGTGCCACCTGCGGCCTCAACGGCTGCAACCGCGCTTCGGCTATAAGCGTCGACTTGAACGGTCAAGTTTTGAACGCTCAATTCGCCGCCGCCGAGTAATTTTACTGGGCGTCTAGCATTTTTGATAAAGCCCGCTGCAATGAGCGACTCTGCGTTGACGGTTGCACCCTTATCAAAGGTGTTTAAGTCGTCAAGATTGAGAATTTGATAGTTTTCACCCTGCCGAGTAAAGCCGCGTTTAGGTAGGCGCATGACGAGTCTCGAGCGCCCTCCTTCCCAACCAGAGCCTTGGCTGAAACCACTGCGGCTCTTTTGGCCCTTTTGACCGCGGCCTGCGGTTTTACCGCGACCACTGCCAAGACCGCGCCCCTTACGGCGGCGGTCTTTCTTACTGCCCGGCGCAGGTTTTAAGTCGTTCAGTTTCACTTTTTATCCTGCCCTTCAATATCCAAGAGATAGGCAATTTTGTTCACCATGCCTTGCACGTCAGGCGTGTCAGCAAGTTCACGAGTATCGCCTGTTTTGTTGAAACCTAGCGCCTTGACCGTAGCGCGCTGGTCTTTTTTAACGCCAATAAGGCTACGTTTTAAGGTCGCCTTCACTGCGCTGCCTCCCGCTTAGCTTTGGCCTCCTCGAAGGTTTTAAGCTGGCTGAGACCGTCAATAACGGCGTAAGCGACATTCGTCTGATTACGTGAACCGAGTTCTTTGGTAAGTAAGTTCGTCAAACCCGCAAGTTCGATAATCGCACGGGGCACACTACCTGCAATAACGCCTGTACCTGCACCCGCAGGCTTGAGCATCACTTTGCTTGTGCCGTGCACACCTAAAACTTCGTGAGGAATGGTGCCAGGTTCTTCAATGGGCACGTCAATAACGTTGCGTGAGGCGACGTATTGGCCCTTTTGAACGGCCATAGGTACTTCTTTTGCTTTACCCAAACCGACACCCACACGACCATTGCGGTCACCGACAGCGACCATAGCACCGAAACGGAAACGGCGGCCACCTTTATAAGTTTTAGCAGTGCGGCGGATAAAAATAACTTTGTCTTCTAAATCACCAGCACCGCTATTTCTATTATTTCTTGCCATTAGAACTCCAAGCCCCCTTCGCGGGCACCGTCTGCGAGCGCTTTCACACGTCCGTGGTAGCGGTAACTACCGCGGTCAAATACGACGCGGCTAACCTTTGCAGCTTTCGCCTTTTCAGCGAGCGCCTTTCCGACGGCGGCGGCTTGCTCGAGCTTGCTACCTTTAGAAGCTAAGGTCTTCGAGTTCGCTTCAGCGACGGTGTGGCCTTTTTTCTCGTCAATAATTTGCGCGTAGATATGTTTGCTGCTTCGAAATACGCTTAAGCGCAGGCGGTCTGTTTCTACATTACGCTTTAAGCGGCGGCGCGTGCGGAATCTGCGCCGATCCGTTGTGGTTAATCTTGCCATAATCAAAACTCCTAGCGTGCCGCGGTCTTACCGGCTTTGAGACGGACCTGTTCGCCCTCGTAACGGACGCCTTTGCCGTGGTACGAGTCCGGCGGACGAATCGCGCGAATGTTGGCAGCAACTTGTCCGACTTTCTGCTTGTCAATACCGCTGATGCTAATTTTGGTGGGTTCTGAAGAAGAAATCGTAACGCCTTCAGGGGGGTCAATCACCACGGGATGCGAAAAACCTAAGCTCAGCTCGAGCTTTTGCCCCTGCATATTGCAGCGGTAACCTACGCCTCTAATTTCGAGGTTTTTCGTATAGCCGTCAGTTACGCCCGTAACAGCGTTTTGAATAAGGCTACGAGCTAAACCGTGTTGAGCACGGTCCTCACGTTGGTCTGACGGACGACTCACGGTAAGTTCACCGTCGTTCATTTCAACACTCAAACGCGTGCTTACGGGAACTTCTAACTCACCTTTGGGGCCTTTGACATTTATTTGGCCCTTATTGACTGAGATATTGACGCCGTTAGGCACACTGACAGGGGCGCGTCCGATACGTGACATTACCAGACCTCACAAACGATTTCGCCACCCATATTTTGGCGGCGGGCGTCGCGGTCAACCATGAGACCTTGAGAGGTCGAAAGAATGGCAATGCCGAGGCCACCGCGAACCACGGGGACCGTTTTTGCTTTAGCATAAGCGCGGCGACCTGGCTTGGACACGCGCGTAAGCTTGTTGATGATAGGGGTACGGCGCGGGCCATATTTGATACCGATACGAATAATCGGGTGACCATCAGCACTCGTAGCGTCCTCGACGGACTTCAAGTAGCCTTCGCGCACAAGCACATTGGCAATAGCCTTTTTAAATTTACTTGCTGGCACATCTACGCTCGCCTCGGCAATCGCCTGAGCGTTACGTATGCGCGTCAGCATGTCAGCAATAGGATCTGTTTGCATTTTTCCTCCGCGAGAGCGGTATCAACCCGAACGTGTTGACCGTACTCTCTAAATAAAATGTTAAATACGATTAAAAAAGAAAGATTGAAGATTGAAGATACGAGCTTTTGACCTTATCTTTCTTCTTTCTTCTTCCATCTTCGTTCGCTTTTACCAACTTGCTTTCGTTACACCGGGTAAGTAACCTTTGTGCGCCATCTCTCGTACACAGATGCGGCACATACCGAAATCGCGCAGGTAAGCTTTAGCGCGGCCGCAGCGCATACAGCGGTTGACCTGGCGAGTTGAAAATTTAGCTTCACGCTTGGACTTTGCAATGTGTGCTTTAGTAGCCATTGTTCTCCTCTCTTTACTTTCTAAAGGGCATGCCGAGTAGCTCGAGCAAATCCCTAGCTTCTTCGTCTGTTTCAGCCGTGGTCACAATAGAAATATTCATACCGCGCACACTGTCGATTTGGTCGTAACTGATTTCAGGAAAAACGAGTTGCTCGCGTATACCCATCGTGTAGTTGCCGCGTCCGTCGAAGCTGTTAGGATTGACACCTCTAAAATCACGTACACGTGGCAGGGCGATATTGATAAGCTTCTCCAAGAAAATCCACATGCGGTCACCGCGCAGCGTTACCATAACGCCGATGGGCATACCTGCACGAAGCTTAAAGTTCGAAACGGACTTTTTCGCTTTGGTAATCACCGGACGCTGCAAAGCAACCTGCGCAAGTTCTTTTGAGGCTTTTTCTAGAATCTTCGAGTCGTCGCGCGCTTCGCCTAGACCCATATTGAGGGTAACTTTCTCGAGCTTGGGCACCGCCATGACGTTGGGGTACTCATGCTTTTTCTTCAACTCGTCTATGACTGAGTCTTTGTATTTTTGCCTTAAGGCAACAGTCTGCGTACTCATAGCTCTCCTAGCTGTTCAACCTAACTATCTAACTCTGCGCCGCTTTTTGTGCTGACACGCAGTTTACTGGCGCCGTCCCTTTTGTACCCGATGCGGGTCAACTCACCCGTTTGTGGGTCGAGCAATTGAACGTTAGACGCATGAATAGGCGCTTCACGCTCGACAAATCCGCCACGCGGATTATCCTGGGTGGGGCGCTGCGTTTTCTTAATTACATTGACATTTTCGACAATTACGCGGTTCGCCTCGGGGTAGACAACCATAATCTTGCCCTCAGACCCTTTGAATCGGCCCGAAATAACCCGGACCTGGTCACCGCGCTTTAGGCGTAGTCTAATTCTCGACATGCTACAAAACCTCCGGCGCTAACGAAACAATGCGCATAAAGCGCTTGTCACGCAGTTCTCTAGCAACGGGGCCGAATACACGTGTACCACGCGGCTCGTTTTGGTTGTTAATCAGTACCGCAGCGTTACCATCAAAGCGAATCGAAGACCCGTCTCTACGGTTGATTTCTTTTTTGGTACGCACGATAACGGCCTTGACAACCTCGCCCTTTTTAACTCCAGCATTGGGGATAGCGTCTTTAACGGCGGCAACAATAACGTCACCGACGCCACCAACGAACTGCTGGCCTGTGCCTAATACGCGAATACACTGGATGCGCCTGGCACCCGAATTATCCGCAACCTCTAAATAGGATTCTTGTTGAATCATAGTAGGAAGAAGGAAGAAGGAAGAAGGAAGAAGGAAGAAAAAACCCAAGGACTAAATCTTTCTTCTTTAATCTTTACTCTTTCTTCTGTTCACCCCCTCGCTTTCTCTATAAGTTTGGATACGGTAAACGCCTTACGCTTACTGATGGGACGGCTCGAGATAATCTCAACGGTATCGCCCTCACCGTATTCGTTCGACTCGTCGTGCGCCAAGTATTTTTTAGTGGTGGTAACAACCTTGCCGTAAAGCGGGTGCTTAAAGCGGCGCTCGACGAGAACCGTAACGGTTTTGTCGGCCTTGTTACTGACCACACGGCCTTGCAATGACTTTTTCATGCTCTTCCCATTTCGGTTGCAATGGTTAAAAAGCGGGCGATTTCGCGCTTTTTGGTGCGAATCAGTTTGGTATTGGGCGCTTGCCCCACCGTCGACTGAACGCGCAAATCAAGCAGTTCTTCGCGGCGCTTGGCAACCTCATCTTGAATTTCGTCCTGGGTCAGGTTACGGATTTCATTGGACTTCATCGTAAACCTCCCGTTTAACCATCTTGACTTTGATAGGCAGCTTGTGCCCCGCCAGACGGAACGCCTCTTTGGCTTGTTCTTCGGTCACGTTGGCAACCTCGAACAAAATGCGCCCCGGCTTGACAACAGCGACCCAGTATTCGACAGCACCCTTACCTTTACCCATGCGAACCTCTTGCGGCTTTTTGGTCACGGGTTTATCAGGAAAAATGCGAATGTAGATTTTACCGCCACGGCGGAAATATCGGCTCATGGTAATACGGCACGCCTCGATTTGGTTCGACTTAATCCAGGCGGGCTCCATCGCTACTAGACCGTAATCACCAAAGGCTACGTAGTCGCCGCCCTTGGTATCGCCGGTCATGCGGCCCCGCATTTGCTTACGGTGTTTGACGCGTTTAGGTAAAAGCATCAGTTACGGTCCTTACGCGGTCCTCGAGAGCGGTTATTACTGCCCCCACTACCACCACGGTCATTACCGCGGTCATTGCCACCACGGCCCCGTCTTGCTTGGGGACGGCGGCGGCGCTCACGCTTGTCATCGTCCCGCTTAGCGCGTGGTAAGACAGCGGCGCGGTTTTGCTTATTACCAACGATTTCACCTTTATAAACCCAGGCTTTGACCCCGATGATGCCGTAGGTCGTCATCGCTTCAGCCGTACCGTATTCAATGTCAGCGCGAATGGTTTGCAGGGGCACGCTGCCTTCATTATAGGCTTCGGCGCGGGCTTGCTCACTACCACCCAAGCGGCCTGAGCAGCGAATTTTAACGCCCAATGCGCCTGATTCCATCGTGCGCTGAACGGCTTGCTTCATCGCGCGGCGAAAGGCAAAACGGCGCTCGAGCTGCTCGGCGATACGCTGAGCAATGAGGGGTGCACTCGTGTTCGTATTCGGAACCTCTTGTACATTTACACCAATGGTGCCGTCCAGTTTGCCGTCCAGCTTAGCGCGTAAGTCTTTAATCGACTCACCGCCGCGCCCAATCACAACACCAGGTTTCGCCGTATGAATGGTGATATTGATGTTATGTGCAGCCCGCTCGATTTCGATACGCGAGATGCCCGCGTGACCGACCTCTTTCATAACGGTTTTGCGAATAAGCTGGTCTTCAGCCAAAAGGGCCGGATACTTGTCAGGGCTCGCGTACCACTTGGCAGACGGCTCCTTGTTGACCCCAAGGCGAAAGGCCAGCGGATTGATTTTATTGCCCACTAGTGCAGCCTCCCGAAAATCTTCATGCTGTATGCGTCGCAGCCCTGCGGTGCTAACGTTTGCTGCACCAGAGCCGCCCTTCTGCGAAGGAGACAGAAAGATGAATTGTTTTTACTGTTACGCACTAGCGCTCCTCCAAAATAATTGTGATGTGACTCGTGCGCTTGCGTAAAACGTCGGCACGACCCCGCGCTCTTGGTAAATAACGCTTCATCGTCGGACCTTCATCCACCTGAATTTTAGACACGAAGAGGCTATCTTCGAACATGTCATGGTTATTGACCGCGTTGGCCTTCGCACTTTCTAAGAGTTTTAGCATCGGCGGCGCGGCGCGGCGCGGGGTAAAACGCAAGATGTTCTCGGCTTCTTCTATCCCTTTACCGCGGATAAGGTCTGCGACAAGCCGCGTTTTTTGTGGCGTCATGCGCAACATGGTGAGTTTAGCTGTAGCTTCCATGCTTAGCCCTTACCTCCGTGAGTACGGAAGGTCCGTGTCGGCGCAAATTCACCAAGCTTGTGACCGACCATGTTTTCCTGGACGAAGACAGGCACGTGCTGTTTACCGTTGTAAACGCCGATGGTGTGACCCACCATCTCGGGAATAACCGTCGAGCGGCGGCTCCAGGTACGAATTACCTTGCGGCTACCAGACTCGTTGGCGTCCTCGACTTTATCAAGTAAATGCTCGTCGATAAAGGGTCCCTTTTTCATACTGCGGGGCATTATCTACTTCCCTTCCGGCGCCGTACGATAAATTTCGAACTGGTTTTGCGGCGGCTTCGGGTTCTAAGCCCTTTGGCCTGTTGACCCCAGGGGCTAACAGGCGGACGACCACTTGTCGAACGACCTTCACCGCCACCGTGTGGGTGGTCAACGGGGTTCATAGCGCGACCGCGAACGTGCGGTTTACGGCCTGCCCAACGGGTACGACCGGCTTTACCACCTGTGATGTTTTTGTGTTCACTGTTACCAACGACGCCTACTGTGGCGTAGCACTCACCGTGGACACGGCGAAGCTCACCCGAGGGCAGACGCAACGTAACATAGTCACCATCACGACCTTGAATCTGAATACTTGTGCCTGCACTGCGCGCAATCTGCGCACCTTTGCCGGGCACAAGCTCAACACCATGAATAACCGTACCGATAGGAATAAATCGTAAGGGTAAAGCATTACCAATGTCCGGTTCAGCGTCAGGACCACTTACAATTTGGCTACCGACTTGAATTTTTTCCGGGGCAAGAATATAGCGCTTCTCACCATCTAAATAGTGGAGCAGAGCAATGTTTGCACTGCGGTTCGGGTCATATTCGACACCTGCTACTTTGGCAGGAATACCCTCTTTATCGCGGCGACGAAAGTCGATGATGCGATAACGGCGTTTATGCCCACCGCCGCGAAAGCGCGTGGTAATGCGTCCGCGGTTGTTGCGCCCACCCGTTTTTTTCATGGGTGCGAGTAACGTTTTTTCAGGCGTCGACTTGGTAACCTCGTCGAAGCCAGAGGTGGTCATGAAGCGCCTCGAGGGGGTATAGGGACGGTACTTTTTAACTGGCATGTCTCAACCCTCCTTTAAGTGAGCCCTTCAAGCTCTTGAATGCGTTGACCTGGTTTTAAGGTCACAATGGCCTTTTTACGGGCGGGGCGACGACCTGAATAACGGCCTAACGATTTGATTTTGCCCTTAACGTTGATAAGATTTATTTTGACCACATCAACATTAAAAACGGTTTCAATCGCGTCTTTGACTTGCGTGCGGTTCGCCTTGGGGTGAACGTAAAAGGCGTACTTACTGTCAGCAATCCCCATCACTGCTTTTTCGCTCATCACTGGGCGCATAACGACTTCGTGGGCGGTCATTGTGCTACCTCGCCGTTGCTGCTGGCTTCGCTCGAGCCGTCTAGAACATCGGCGTCAACCACCAGATGGTCGTAGCGCAAAATGTCGTAAACGTTCAGGCCATTTTTAGGCAACACACCCGTCCAGGGTAAGTTACGTGCAGCGCGGCGCGTCATTTCATCGTCAGTGACAACAAGAACACGCTCTTTACCGTCGAAGCCGTTATCCTTCGCCCAGCTGACGAACTCTTTGGTTTTGCCGCCGATATCGAATTTTTCGACGAGAGTCAGTTTGCCTTCGCTGGCGCGCGCCGACAGGGCCATTTGCAAGCCTAAACGGCGTACGCGCTTAGGTAAGGTATAACTGTAGTCGCGGTGACGCGGTCCGAAAGCTTTGCCACCACCAACAAAGATAGGTGCTTTACGACTACCGTGACGCGCACGACCTGTACCCTTTTGTGGGTAAATCTTAGCTGTCGAACCGACGACCTCGGCTCTGGTTTTCGCTTGCGCGGTGCCGCGGCGGCGCTTAGAAAGCTGCCAACTCACGACCTCGTGTAAAACAGCTTCTTTAGGTTCGGGTAGGTCGAGCGTGACTTCGCGCCCACTACCCACTACGTTTAAGGTGACTGCCATCAGCGCACCTGCCTTTTCGAATCTTTAATAATAACCAGGCCACCATTAGCACCAGGAACCGCACCTTTGATTAAAAGAAGGTTATCGTCAGGGCGCACTTCGACAAGCTCTAAGCCTACCGTAGTAATTTTCTTCGCACCCATATGACCCGCCATCTTCTTACCTTTATAGACGCGGCCTGGAAACTTGCGTTGACCAATCGAGCCGCCCGAACGGTGCTTCTTCTTTACGCCGTGGGTAGCAGGCAAGCCCGCAAAACCCCAGCGCTTGATAACGCCCGCAAAACCGCGACCCTTAGAGGTACCAGTCACGTCAACGTTTTGGCCTGCTTCAAACATCTCAACAGTAACGTTGGCATCTTCAGGTTCAAAGTCGCGGAACTCTACTAAGTGGCGCTGCGGACCGACATTGGCCTTTTTCACGTGACCCATCTCAGGTTTGTTCGCAACCTTTTCGCGCTTTTCATCCCAACCGAGTTGAACGGCGTTGTAACCGTCTGCGTCAGGTGTCTTTCGTTGCACCACGGGGCAAGGACCGGCTAGAACGACGGTAACGGGTACGAGCTTATCGTCCTTCCAGATTTGGGTCATGCCCACTTTAGTGCCTAAAATCCCTCTCATGATTAGCGTCCTCCGACAGTCTTAATCTCGATATCCACCCCAGTAGGGAGGTCTAAGTGCATAAGGCTATCAATCGTGCTCTTCGTCGGCGCTTTGATATCAATAAGGCGGTTATGCGTGCGAATTTCAAAATGCTCACGTGAGTCCTTGTTGACAAACGGACTACGCAGGACACAAAAACGCCGTGTGCGCGTCGGCAGGGGCACAGGCCCCGCGACTTTCGCCCCCGTACGCCGGACAGTGTCAACAATTTTCGTTGCTGAGCTGTCCAGGCTACGGTGGTCGAAAGCCTTGAGCTTAATACGAATACGTGGTGCTGCTGCCATGCTTACTTAGTCACCGCAGTCACAACACCAGCACCAACAGTCCGACCACCCTCACGAATAGCGAAGCGCAGTCCGTCT
>ENA-ORXM01000772-ORXM01000772.1-marine-metagenome-genome-assembly--contig:-NODE-772-length-50242-cov-44.118987_pt1 | contig 50242 bp, 41 predicted proteins | sample MGYA00237867_ERZ511480 | MGnify/ENA primary metagenome ERZ511480 (study PRJEB26309, sample SAMN06266103) | marine metagenome | isolation source: Algal blade | place: United Kingdom:Sidmouth, United...
CGGCCAGTACCCGGTATTAATACCCGATACCTCGACCAAGATTATTGAATAATCCGGCATCGATGGTCCCGGCGCTCCGACCGAACGATCTTCAGGTCAGCACAAGACCACCAACAAGCCGCCGACAAGCTTATCCGAGAACAACCATGAGAGACGTCGTCATGCCGGACTGGTGCAAAGCTCGATGTCTGTTCATCATGTTTTCCCTCAGTCTTGCGATCGCTCACAACGCGAGCGCCACCGTCTATTCAGACGCATCTTCGGGTACCAGTGGTTGGTCCGTCTATGACAACACCCCGCCCGGGGCACGCATCGATGCGGCATTCAATCCCCAGGCGCAGAGTCTGATAATTCGTACCCAAGGTACGGGACGTGCCAATCGCTATCTACTGGGAGGTCTGAGCGCTGCCAGCGGGTGGAACAACAGAGGCGAGACCTTGCTTTCATGGCGAATGGCTGCCTCTGAACCCTATGCATTGATGCTCTATGTGGAAACCACACGCGGCAGCCGGCAACTGACCTACAACACAAGCAACGCGAACTCGTTGAAGAACCCGACCAACGACACGATTCACTTCGGACTGGGCAGTGCTTCGACGGACGGCGTCTGGAAGACTTTCCAGCGCGATCTGGCTGCCGACGTTGCGCTCGGTGAGCCGGGCAACCGTCTCTTGTCGACCAACGGCCTGATAGTACTGGGCAGTATTCGACTAGATGACATCGCCTTGAACACAGGCGGTAGTACACCGCCCGAAGCAGCCACACCACCGATCGCAAGCATCAATGCAAGTTCGGAAACGGGCGCTGCGCCACTGACGATCTTCTTCGATGCTGCTGGCTCGACAGCTGCGGGCGCAGCCACGGTAGAGCAGTATGACTGGGACTTCGGCAACGGGGACACGGCAATGTCTGCAGCTGGCTCGACCACCTATTCAGTGCCACGCAGGTACACCGCAAGCCTCACGGTCACAGATAGCAACGGACTGTCAGACACCGCCACCCAGGCGATCACCGTGAGCGGCACGGAAGCACTGCCACCTGACAACCCCGGCGCTGAAGCTGCGGCACGGCTACTTGCCCAGGCGACGTTCGGCGCTACATCAGGTGATATCGCCGCCGTCGAGAGACTCGGCATTGAAGGCTGGATCGATGATCAGTTCACCCGCCAGGGAACGTCCCATCTGGACTACGTTCGTGCCCATCCGGGCAGCCAGAGCCTGAGCGGCCCTCGTCAGCACAAGTGGTTGATCGACGCCATCGATGGCGTCGATCAACTCCGTCAGCGAGTGGCTTTCGCATACAGCGAAATATTCGTGACTTCGGATGTCACGCAGACACTGGATCGCGAACAGTACGCCATGGCGAACTACTACGATCTGCTGAGCCGTCAAGCCTTCGGCAACTATCGCAATCTACTCGAGGACGTGACGCTCAGCCCGGTCATGGGACTCTACCTGAGCATGCTACAGAACGCCCGGGCAGACCCTGCAACCAATACACGCGCCGACGAGAACTTCGCCCGCGAGGTCATGCAACTGTTCTCGATAGGGCTTCATGAACTCGACCAGAATGGCAACGTCCGCCGGAATTCCGCTGGTGAGCCGATACCGGCGTACACGCAAGCCGACGTCGAGGAATACGCCAGGGTCTTCACCGGTTGGAACTACGCGGATGCCGACCGGTGGGATCGAGGGCCAGCTGACGCCTTCACCAACAAGCTGCTTCCGATGAGGCCTTTTCCCGGCTACCACGACGCGGGCCAGAAGACCTTGCTACGGGGCAGGGTGTCACCCGCAGGCATCAGCGCCGAAGCCGATCTCGACAATGCGCTGGACAGCCTCTACAACCACTCGAACGTTGGCCCCTTTCTTGGCAAGCAACTCATTCAGCGACTGGTCACCAGCAACCCCAGCGGCGACTACGTTGCCAGGGTGGCTGCTGCATTCAACGACAACGGGGCCGGGGTCAGAGGAGACATGCGCGCCGTCATTCGCGCGATTCTACTCGATACCGAGGCGCGTACCGGCCATTTGTCGATTACCGACTTTGGCAAGCTGCGCGAGCCGCTGATTCGCTGGACACACCTGTGGCGCGCATTCAATGTACAGCGAGGTGCGTTGAGTCAGAACAATCAGTACAACCACGGATCACCCTATATCTTCGCGGGAAGAGATTTCCTGGGCCAGTCGGTTCTGTCCTCTGCATCGGTGTTCAATTTCTTCAGACCCGACCATGCGCCGTTGGGGCCCATCCGCGACGCCGGGCTAGTCGCACCCGAATCGGAGATCTATTCCGACGCCTACATCCTGGCAACCACCGCACGTCTGAGTAGCCTGACGCAGATTCAATACCAGGGTGGAAACGCCAACACTCTGAACACGTCGTTCATCGACATCAGTCGGGAGACGACGCTCGCAGCGAATCCATCCGCTCTACTCGATCGGCTCGATCTGCTGTTGTTGTCGGGACAGATGAGTCAGGGTCTGAGGAATATCCTGATCAATCACATTGATTCGCTGCCCGCGGACGAATCCGGCCGTTCACAACGAGTCCGCGATGGCATCACGTTGATCTTGGCCTCTCCCGAATATCTCGTCCAGAAATAGATTGCAAAAACAGGCAGCAGAGCATGAGCAAGCGACTACAAGCACGTCGGGCACTTCTGAAACGTGGCGCGTATGCGGCCCTTCTCGGTGCCACGGGATCAGCCGTCAGTGGCAAGATGTCGTTGCTGGGATCAGCGCTCGCAGCCCAGGGTGATTACGCCAGCCTGCCAGGATACAAGGCGCTGGTCTGTGTGTTCCTGTACGGCGGCAGCGACTCGTTCAATTTGTTCGTTCCGCGCGAAACGGAACTCTTCGATGACTACCAGAGTGCACGAGGCCCATTGGCCATCGACCGGGCCGAGCTGATCGAAGACCGTGCCGGATCGATGTACTTCCATCGAAATCTCGGTGCGCTTCGCGACTCCTTCGACAGCGGCAATCTGGCGATCATCAGGAACGTAGGCAACCTGATTCAGCCCGTGACGCCGGCACAGTTTCGCAACAATCCCGAGGTCGTTCCGGCCGATCTCTTTGCTCACAACTCACAGCAGGAACAGATGCAGAAAGGTTGGTCGAGTCGGCCTGTCGGACTGGTCGGTGCCGGTTGGGGTGGGCGCATGGCCGATCTGCTGATGGAAGCAAATTCCGGCAACGCCTTGCCACCAACTTTCTCGATGGCCAATACCAATTTCTTCCTGCCAGGTAACCGCTCGACGCCGATCTCGGTCAATCCGCTGAGCGGCCCACAGTTGCTGCCGTTCCTGGATGGCAGACGATCGGCAAGCAACAACGGCCGAGATGCCGCGACGGAAAGCATCCTGGCACTGCCGACCGACAACGTCCTCGAGGCGTTCGCCGGAGATTCTTTCACTAAAGCTCGTAACAGTTCGCGACTTCTCTCCAGCGCGATACAAGACAGTCCCGACTTCGGCCCCTTCGACAGCCGCAACCCTCTCGAAAGCCAACTGCGCATGGTTGCCCGCATGATCGCCGGAAGGGATCAGCTGGGCATGCGACGTCAGATCTTCTTCGTCGGCCTGGGCGGTTGGGACACCCATGACAACCAGACACCGCGCTTGAACGAACTGACCCGCCAACTGAATGCCGGACTCTCGGGCTTCCAGCAGGCACTGTCATCAATGGGCGTCGAAGATCAGGTAACCACGTTCACAGCCTCCGATTTCGGACGCACGCTGACAATCAACGGCGACGGCTCCGATCACGGCTGGGGCGGGCACTACATGGTAATGGGAGGAGCCGTCAACGGTGGACAGCTCTACGGTAACTGGCCCGACTATGCATTGGGTGGGCCTGACGATATCGGCTATGGCCGCTTGATACCCGAGCTGTCAGTGAATCAGTACGGCGCTGCACTGGGCTCGTGGATGGGCCTGTCAAACACCGACCTGCTCGACGTGTTCCCCGATCTGAATCGCTTCGATACGGGGTGGCAGTCTCAGTACGGAATGTTCTCGGCATGATGCAACTGAGGACCGATGCAAACCGCGTCATCCTTCCACTAGCAAGACCACCAGCCAGACCACTAGCAAGAGTTCAAACATCTTGATGAAACAGATCAATATCCTCACATTGCTTGGCGGGTTGATACTCGCCAACTCTGCACTTGCATCACCCTCCGTGAGTGGTGATGTCATCACGTTTCCATCAGATCCTGGTTGGTACCAGGTGCAGCGACCGGACTGGAGTTCCGTCTGCGAAGGCGCACCCGGACAGAGCTGCACCGGCGTCGCTGCAGGTACCTATATCGTCACCAATCTCAATACCCGCGAAAGATGGGAGGACATCGTCGTACGCGCTCCTGATGGCGGTGGGGGATCAGTGCCTGCTGTCAACGGATCAACCCTGGAAATGCCATCTACTTCGGGGTGGTATCAGGTTCAACGCCCGGATTGGAGTTCCGTGTGCGAAGCGCCAGCGAGTGGCAGCTGCGAAAACGTCGCAGCCGGATCCTACATCGTGACCAATCTGTCCAACGGAGATCGCTGGTTCGATATCACCGTTGATGGTGTCGATGGCGGCAATGATGGTGGATGCCACTCGCGCTCTGTAAATAGTGCGACTCCACTGCGGGAAATAATCGAGAGTTGTGACTTTCCGCGGCAGGACTTCTTGCTGGGATTCGCCGTGAAGGACAACTTCGGCAGTTCCTGGATGGACCAATCGGTCTTCGGCTGCTTGCGAACGACTTCGCTGTACGATCAAAACCGATACGGCGACTGTATCAACGGCCCCGAGGCTGGCAACGTGCTGGCCCATCATCAGGTAGGGAAGCGGGAATTCAACATCATCACCGCGGAGGCCAAGCAGAAGTTTGCCCAGTCTCAACCTGTTCGTCCTGCCAATACGATGCTTGGCGGTTCGAACCTTGACGCCGGGTTCAGACGCGACGGCATGGTCGATCTGATGAAAAATCTAGGCGTTACCAGCGGGGAAGTTGCTCTTCACGGGCATACCCTGGCATTCGAATCACCCAACACCGGAAGTGTCATTCCCAATTGGTTCAGAGGCCTGAGTTCCCGGGAAGCCCGGGCTGTCATGAAAGATCGAGTCGAAAGGGAGCTCAGATTTTACCGCGACAAGAACGTCGCCTACTGGGATGTCGTGAACGAGTTTCTCCCGCCTGCATCTTCTGAAATCACCGATCAGGATCTACGGAATTTCAGGCTATCTCCATCGACCAACATGGACCTGATTTTGAAACAGGGCCTGTTTCGCGAGAAACTCGGTGCGAACTGGATCGAACTGATGTTTACCTGGGCACGAGACGAACTGGATAGCTGGGGTCCAAATGCGAAGAAGCCCGATCTGATCGTCAACGAAGTCTACATTCTATGGCAAACGAACAAGTCGGAAGCTCTGTACAGCCTCGTTCAACACTTGAACCGTGGCAGGAAGCTGGTTGATGGCGTTGGCTTCCAGGGTCATCTCTATGACACCTACCCTTCAGCAACAGCGTTTTCAACGATCGGGCAAAACATGGCAAAGTTCACCCGGCTGGGAATCAACATATACGTGACGGAATTCGACGTCCGGCTGAGCGCACACCAACGGTTCTGGAGTACCGACACCACGTTCACGGAAACACCGATTACTGATACAGAAAACAGAGTACAGAGCGCGCGATATCGATCTGTACTATCCCACTGCCTGAATCTGAACGCCTGCAAGGCCTTTCAGATATGGGGGCTGACGGATCGCTTCTCCTGGGTTCCTTCCCAGGCACATCTGTTCAGTGGTTTCGCCATACCGCAACCTGATGGCAACTACACCTTTGCCAAGAAGGCTGCCTACCGTGCGGTCAATGCAGAGCTTAGAAGTCGACTGCGTTGATCCGGTAACGACAACCGCATCGTCAAGTCCTCAATTCATGAATGACGCTGAGTCAAATGCCAAAGTCCACTAGTTGACGATGGGAGACAACAGACCCGGATTCACGATCAGGTTGCGGACGCCGTGAGCCTTGCCTTCATCAAATACGTTGTCATCGATCCAGGTGCCTACCGATCGAATGTTCACCTTGGCGACCTCGGGACGGACGCTCCAGCTCACTTGCAGTGGCGAGCCCTTCCCGTTGTAACCCGGGCCAGTCGTCGAGCCCGCATACTGTACCGGCGCTCCCGTGTCTGACGGGATATTTATGGCCTGGTGCAATCCGTCTGCTTCGGCAAATTCGGTCAGTTCGACGAAATCCAGTGCAGTCTCGTCGTAAACCAGCACGAACACCTGCGTTTCCACGCGCAGTTGAGGGTTGGCGATGGACTCGCTGAGGCAGGCACCGAGACTCGGGCCCGGGACGACCTGAGCTGTCGAGTGCACGTAGTGAATCTCGATCGTGTCTCCCGGAACCAGGCTGCCGTACTCTCCTGCACCGATCTCCATGTCGATGCCTGCGAGCTCCGCATCCGTGATGCTCACCGGAATAGACGTAACCTGTCGAGGAACCCGCTCCATCGCCGTTGCCCCGGTAGGTGGTGAACTCACCGCCCTTGTGCTCCGCACTCTCATGGATGTAAATGTTGCAAAGGTTCATCTCGGTATACGCCGGTGCCGTCTCGAAGACACGCCCGTTGATGCCTGAGACTTCATCGATGTCCCGGGGAGATTGAGGGCCGAACCCGGCACCATCGGTACTGGCTGCCAACGCGCCTCGCTGTTCGGCAATCATGACGTCCGCCACCTCGTTCTCAGCAGTGGACGCCGCGCTAGCGGGAGCACCGATGACAACCAGAGAGGCGGCGACGGTCAGGACGGTCAGCGGAAAACGGAACATGATCTGGCTCGATTTCGATAAAGGGAACCCGCCACCCTAGACCTCGAAGCTGAACCGACCGTGTCGGTAACATGGACATTCGTCTGTACTTCACATTAACGATTCATGAACAGCTCAGCGTCTCGCTCAGTCCAAGCTGCCGCAACCTATACTGCTGGCGCGCTTCACCCCTCATCCGACATCGCCAGCAGGTCCATTTCCGAACAAATCGCAACGCCGAATGAAGATCGTTACACAGCTCCGCATCACCTTGTTGATGATCTTGCTACTGGGGTTGTCGAGCGCGGCGTTGAGCGTCTGGACCCTCGAGCGCTCGCGCTCCTATCTGGCGCAAACCAATTTCTCGCACTCGATCTACGAATCCTATCTGACGCTGGAGAGCCATACCTACCAGCGGTTCAAGCAATACGGTGATGCCATCATCATCGGCGATGCCGATCAGCGAACGGGCAAGCAGGCACTGATTGATCTGATCGACGAAGACACAACTGTCTTGCAAGTATTGATTGGCGAGAAGATTTCGCTGGTGGGTGAACAGGCCCGATTCAGACTCGACGCACTCGCCGAGATCGAAGCTACCGTGAAGTGCCTGGTGAACCGCCTGAATCAATTCTCGCCCACCGGCTCCGGCGAGCTCGCGTCCGACTGGGTCCGTCTGTCGCAGCTGCTCAATACCGAGGTCGATCAGGGCTTCCGCAGAGCGTGGCCGAGAAGAACCGAAGCCTGGCCAGCGAAAAGGAGACGCTGAGCGTGGCCGTCGAAGACAGGACCCGTCAGCTCTCCGTCATGCTGGACGACGTCAAGCGATCGGACGAGGGCCGCAAGCGATTGATCGCGGACGTCAGTCACGAGTGGCGTACACCGTTGACCATCATCAAGGGCGAGGCGGAGATCGCCTTGCGGGGCGCGCGAAAATCACCTGACGCCTACGAGGATGCCCTGCGTCGCGTGCGTGAGGCAGCCACACATACCGCACGTCTGGTTGACGATCTGCTCTTCGTGGCACGCACCGAAGCCGGCGAAGTCAGGCTCGATCTGCACCAACTGGATCTCTCCAGAGTGGTTGGCGAAGCACTCGAAATCTTCGGCCATGAAGTTCCGCTGAATGACTGTATCGACGATGGTGCCTGCAGGGTGACGCCGGTCGTATCCGACAGTCCTTGTTGGTACTGCTCGAGAACGCGCGACATCATGGCGACGATCGAATTCTGATCAGAACCGCAGACTCGAAGGATGGTTTCGCCGTTTCGGTCGAAGAAGCCGGCCCAGGCATGAGTGATGCCGACAAGGGCATCGCCTTCGAGCGGTTCTTCCGTGGCAGCAATGCAGCCGAGCGATACAGAGATGGAGTCGGACTTGGCTTACCGGTCGCTCGATCAATTGCCAGGGCACACGGTGGCAACATCACTCTTACCGATCGAATCGGGGGTGGCCTCGTCGCAACCTTGCATCTCCCACGCTGAGCCAAGCCTCGTTCATGAACTTTTTGCTGGTAGAAGATGAACGTCGGGTTGCAGATTTCATCGTACGCGGGTTACGCTCGGAAGGCTGGCTCACCGAGCACGTGTCCAACGGCGAAGCTGCACTGGAATCACTGCTTCAGCACGATTTCGACGTGGTACTGCTCGACCTCATGCTGCCCGGAATATCGGGACAGGACGTCTGCAAGACCATGCGGGCACGCGCTAATCACACGCCGGTGTTGATGCTCAGCGCACTCGATGCGGTGACCGAACGCATTGCCGGTCTGCGCATTGGCGCGGACGACGACCTGACCAAACCCTTTGACTTCGACGAGCTGGTGGCCCGTATCGAAGCGCTCATGCGCCGGAAAATTGAGTTCAAGGTCACGACCGAGGACCACATCCTCCGTTTCGGCGAATTGACTCTGGACGCGAAGTCGTTACGCGTGTCACTCGAAGGGAAGGAGATCGAATTGACTGCCCGGGAGCGCGACCTGCTGATGCTGTTCATGACCAACTCGCAAAAGGTATTCGCTCGAGAACGTATCCTGAACGCAGTCTGGGGTTCACAGGAAGACCCGATGACCAACGTCATTGACGTCTACATTGCCCGGTTGCGCAAGAAGCTCGGCCTGCACGGGGCCTTGATCCGAACCGTGCGCGGACACGGATATCGATTCGGCGAGTGAAACGCGATGTCAGCGGTTCAGTCCGGCAATGCGCCGCAGAAGCCACCGGCACTCGCTGCACCGGAACCCAGCGCAAGGATCGACGGCGCGCGATAGGGGTTGGGTGAGTTCGCCGCATAATCGACGACCACGAGCAACATCAGCAGGAACACCGCCAACCGGGCGGGTGTGCGTCGAGTCAGGCCTGGCGGTTCATCCAGCGTCACGAACGTGCCTCCAGTCCCAGTATCGGGCGCAGCTTGATACCGATAGCGGAGCCTGCGAACGCGGCTCCGAACCAGACCCAACCGTGCAGGCTGCCTGTGGAGATACCGGAGAAGAACGCACCGACGTTGCAACCGAAGGCGAGGCGCGAGGAATAGCCGAGCAACAGGCCCGCGACGGCGGTGGCGATCCAGGCACGCAGCGGCAAGACGGGGATGCGCGCCGACAAGCCTCCATTTCGCCAGCTGGCAACCACGAAAGCGCCAAGCACGATCCCGATGTTGGTCAAGGAGGTGACATCGGTAAGCAAGCTTGCCCCGATGCGCTCGGCACTCTCTCGCGCCGCCCAGAACGGCGACCCGGACAGATCGGCGCCGAAAGCCGCAGCACCCTTCGCCGCCCACAAGCCAAGACCGTAGACAACACCCCAGGGCTGCCCGGCAACAACCAGGTTAGCAAGCGCCAGAGCCGCCACGATGACGGCAGCCACCAGGTGCCGCCGCTGCAGGCTGCGCTGACCCCGGACAGCAACGCGGTAGAGAATGGCTGCGACCGCCCCGAGTCCGAGAAGCGTCGCGGCAACCCCGCTCCAGCCGGCCACGCCGATCGGTGGTAACGCTCCAAGATCAGTCCACCAGAACAGGTGGTATGCCCCGGCAAAACTGCCAATGGCAAAAAAGGGTAATGCAAGCACGGCAACCGGATTGCCGGAACCCGCATTGACAAGCGTGCCCGAACCGCAGCCCAGGACAATCTGCATGGCGACCCCGAACACGAAGGCACCGCCGACCATTGCAAAGCCAACCGGCGCCTGGGCACCGACGAGTTCACCACTACGTGACGCGATCAGTGGCAGGGCGACGATCGCGACCAGGCCGATGGCGATCAGTTGTGCGTACAGCCCGGATGGCTCGCGCCGCAGGATCATCGCCCGCCAGGGCCCGGCAAACCCGAAGCGTAACCCCTCCAGCACCAATCCGAAGCCGAGCCCGACCGCCAGTAACAACCCGTATCGGATGCCTGACAAGATCATTACTGCCAGTATCGCGAGCACGGCAACGACGACCAGTGCCGAACGCCGCGGCCAGAGGCGTGGCGCAAGGATGACGGCGTGTTCAGCGGCTGAGGGCATGGCCGGACAGACTACACCGGACGCGACGTTGGAGCTTGCATTCATGGTTTGTCGTGGGCGCGCAGCCCCCTACCCGGCAGGTTCAGCCGGCGCCGGGCAGGGGCTTGAAAGTGCTGGACCGAGACCGGACTGCTTGTTCAGTTACTACGCAGTCGGTTGACGAAGTTTCCTACCAGCCCTGGCGAATTCTCCATCTCGTGGCCCGCATTGGAGTACTCCACCATCGAACCTGGGTACAACTTGACGTTGTCGAGACCTGCCACTTCGGAAAGCGCAAACCAGTTGGTCGCGGCCCAGTGTCCGGTATTACAGAACGACACGATCTCCTCTCCATCGTTGACGCCCAGTGCTTCGAGCAGTGGCGATGCGTCGATGGCGGAGTCGATAGCCGAAGAACCTTCATCGAAGAATGCGGTATAGACGTGATTCTTCGCGCCCGGCAAGGTGCCCGGCTTGGCCGCGGCTGCGTGCCCTTTCTTTCCCTGATAGAACTCATCCGGTCTCGCGTCCAGCAAGAGCGCGTCGATCTCGCCGCGCGTCGCGGCGAGAACCGCATCTGTGTCGGCCGTCCAGGCCTCGGAAAAGACAATGTCGAGCTCGCTCTTCGGCAGGGCGCTCGGCGCTTTCTCGAGCGCGTGTCCCTCGGCGAGCCAGCCACGCACGCCGCCGTTGAGAATTGAAAGATCGGTGAAACCAGAGGATTTCAGCGTCCAGTAGACGCGAGCTGCCGCGCCGAAATCGGTGTCCGTCGCGCCCTCGGGCACGATCACGACAGGTCGCTCGAGCTCCAGACCCAGCGCTTCGTAGCGTTGCTCGAGCGTAGCCACTTCCAGTAATTGACCCGGGTTCTCCTCGGGCCCACGGAACAACCCATAAGGTGCAGAAACGGCATTGTCGATGTGCCCTTCGGCGTAGGCATCACCTCGAATGTCCAGCAGAATCGGACTGGCGGAGTCAAGTTGACTGTGCAGATCGGAAGGCGAAACCAGTGGACCGAAGGTTGCAGCACTCAGCGGCGCCGCGAGCGCGGCGCCAAGGGTGGCGATAGAAGCTAGACGTCTCATGATGTTGTCGTGAATTAGCGATGGTAAGAGGGAGGAAGCTATCGACAGCTCATCAGACAAGCAAATATCAATTTGTTCTTTGGTTATGCAAAAAATACCATGCAGCCATCGCCGCACGGCCGATGTGGCAACAGGTCGCCCGCCGCCGCGCCTTCCACTCAACAAGCATCTCGGTGCCGCTGTCAGGTACCGAGCATCGTTCGGGGTAGCCACGTCACCAGCGAAGGCACCGCCATCAACACCAATACGAAGCCGAGCATGATCAGCACGTAGGGAAATGCACCACGAACCACGTCGCTGAACGAACCGCCGTCGGTGCGCACTCCCTGAACAACGTAGAGGTTCATGCCGACCGGTGGCGTGATCATGCCCAGCTCGCACATCAGGATGATGAAAATGCCGAACCAGACCGGATCCACGCCAACGGCACTGACCACGGGAACCGCAATCGGAATGGTCAGCACCATCATCGAGAGTACGTCCATGACCGTACCCAGCAGCACGTAGAACACGATCAGCAATAGCAACAGGGCAGTCGTGCCGATACCCAACGACGTGACCCAGGCCGTCATCGCCTGGGCCGCGCCGGTCAACGACAGCGTAAGATTCAGGAGAAACGCGCACAGAACGATCAGCAGCACCATGCCGGTCGTCCGGGCGGTCTGCACGAAACAGCGCTCGAAGAACGCGACCGACAGCTTGCCGCCGATCGCAGCCAGCAACAATGCCGCGACGACACCAAGCGCAGCCGACTCGGTCGGCGTTGCGATCCCGGCATAGATCGAACCCATGACCACGGTAAAGATGAATGCCGGCGGCAGCAGCGCGAGCAGCGACTGCAGCTTCTCGCGGGTGCTGGCACGTTCGGCCACGTCAACACCGGCTTGCGAGTCGCGGTGCGATACCGCAATCCAGAGCATGAACAGCGCAGTAAGCAGTATGCCCGGCACAATACCCGCGATGAACAGCTGGCCGATCGAGGTCTCCGACAGAGAACCATAGATCAACAGGTTGACACTGGGCGGTATCAGGATGCCCAGCGTCCCGCCTGCGGCGATCGAGCCTAGCGACCGGGCGCGGTCGTAGCCGCGTGCTTCGAGCGCCGGCGACGCGACCGTGCCGATGGTCGCAGCGGTAGCTACTGAACTCCCCGAGGTTGCCGCGAACAGGGCGGAGCAGCCGATGTTGGTGTGCAGAAGCCCACCCGGCAATCGTCCCAGCCACAAGGACATCGCGCTGTACATCCGATCGGCCATGCCGGAGCGCAACATGATCTCGCCGAGCAGGATGAACAGCGGGATCGCCGTCAACAGGGGTTCGTTCATGACGCCCCACATCACGGGGCCCATGCTCTCGACCAACGGCCATCCGAACGCAAGCACGCCACCGACAACACCCGTGGCCGCCATCACCACCGCGATCGGCAGACCGATCAGCATCAGTCCCAGCATGATGGCAAAGCCGATCGCTATCGCGCTCACGTCCATGCTCGAGCCTCCTCGAATCAGAAATACAAGTGTGGACAGGCGCGAACGTGTCCCATGTGACTCATCGGCGCGCGACGTCTTCCAGCTCCTCGCGTAGTTCGTCGTCGAGCGCACGGGGTTTCAGTGATCGTTCGAACTCTGCGTGACGGCCACGAAGTAGTAGCGAGAACGCCCGCACCGCCAGCCAGACACTGGCGAAAGTAAATGTCAGCAACGAGGCGTACCAGGCCGACTGCGGCCAAATCATGGGCGTTGCCCAGGCCGTCGGTGCATTGCTGCCGTAGGCGAGTGTGTCCGCAACCACCGGCCAGCCGTATCGCGCCAGGAACAGCCCCAGTAGCGCGAACGCGAGCGCACAGACCAGGTCGATTGCGGTGCGCAGGTAAGACGGTATGCGCGAATAGAGGAAATCTATCCTGACGTGCGCGCGCTCCAGCAAGGCGACCGTGAAGGCCAGCGCACCACCGAGCGCCAGCACATAGCCCCCGAGCTCGTCCGCGCCTTGCAGGGACACGCCGATCAGTTTACGCAGAGCAGTCTCGACGGCGACAAACAACGACAGCGCAACAAGTAGACAACCGAACAGCCAGCCAGCCACACGGGTGAACATCCGTTCCACCGTCGACCCCTGCTTGCCAGCTACTTACTCGATGCCGAGGCGCACGCCGACCGTCTCCTTCCAGAGCTGCGAACATTCAGGATTGGTCTTGTCACAAAGCTCTGCCCAGGAGGGGAAAGAGAGCTCGTTGACCGCTGCCTGTACCAGCTCGACATCGGCGTCGGCAACCGGCACTCCGACCAGATCGTAGGGCTTGTTGAGTTCGCAGGGTTCCTCGCCGACATTGCAGCGCATGGCGTCATCGAAGAGTTCCTCGGAATAGTTCCAGATATTGCCGGTAAGTTCTTCGAAGGCTGCCTGTATGCGCCCCTGCTCCTCTTCCGAGAAGCCGTTCCAGACATTGATGTTCATGCCGTAGCCCTGCACGGCGATCTGTACGGCGATCGGCAGAACGTGGGTCGCGACCTCTGGCCACGAGGCGGAATTGGCCGAGCTTGGTCCGGTGATCGCACAGTCCACGACACCACGCGCGAGCGACTGGTGAACATCGGCGAAGCCCATCGGTACCGGCGTTGCCCCGAGCGAGGCGACGAAATTCGCCAGGTTCTGGTCATAGGTGCGTACCTTCAAGCCATCGATATCCGCGAGCGAGGAGATCTCTGGCTTGCAGAAGAGAACCTGCGGACCGAACGGCCAGATGCCGAGCAGCTTGGTGTCGAAACGTTCCTGCAGGCGCTCATCGACGGCGGTCTCGAAGGCCTCTACCGTCTTGCGACCTTCGTCGAACGACGGATTCAGGCCGACCAGGTCGAGTCCCAGCAGCATCGGCTCATCGCGGCTCACCTGCTGCAGGCGCAGGCTGATGATGTCGTACAGTCCGGTCTTCAGGATGCGCAGCTGCTCGGCACCTTCGATGCCGGTCTGGTCGAGCGCCTGGAAATCGACCTCGATGTCGAGGCCGGTACGCTCCGCGAACTCGGCAAAGAAAGGCTGTTCGAGGTTCTGCTGGATGAGTCCGGTGGCTCCGGGTTGACCAAGTGCCTTGAGCTTCAGTGTTTCGGCATGCGCCACAGGTAACCAAGCCAGCGTGAGAAAGGCGGCCGGTACGAAGCAGGCGACAACAGCGGCCGCGGGGCGTGTAGTGAAGTTCATGGGAGCGCCTTCTCTGGATGTACCGAACACGCTAACGAGTTTGCATGCAGAGTACCGCTGCTCATTTCGACACGGCCTGTAGCAGGATTTGCAACAACGTCGGTGAGTGTCGCTGGATAGACTGCTCAGCTACCGAGAACCCGACTCGCCCTCGATGAAAGCTCCACCCGTGCGCCTCGGTGTACTCACGCCATCATCCAATACCGTACTCGAACCGGTCACTGCCGCTCGACTCGCGACTACGCCGGGTGCCAGCGCGCACTTCTCACGTTTCCGTGTCACGGAGATCTCTCTGGGTTCACACTCCCGGGCGCAATTTGGACTCGACACGGTTCTGGCCGCGGCGGACCTGCTGAGTGACGCCCGGGTCGATGCCATGTTATGGAGCGGAACTTCGGCCAGCTGGCTGGGAATCGAGCACGACCAGCGCCTGGTAAAGGCCATTCAAGAACGCACTGGCGTGCCGGCCACGACGGCGGTGCTCGCGATCGATCGCCAACTGCAGCAGCACGGTGTCAGTCGAATAGGGCTGGTCACACCCTACACGACAGACGTGCAAGGGCAGATCGTCGAGCGCTGGGCGACGCGCGGCATCGAAGTGGTCGCCGAGCGACATCTGGGTCTGACCGAGAACGCAGCGTTCGCCGACGTCGCAGAGCTCGTGATCGAGGAGCAGGTTCGAGCGGTGGCGGCATCGGGCGCCCAGGCGGTCGTCATTCTGTGCACCAACCTGAACGGCGCGCAGGTGGCCGAATCGCTCGAGCATGAACTGGGAACGCGAATACTGGACTCCACTGTCGTGGCCGCAGATGCCGGTCTTGCATTGTCGAGTGGAACTCCCTGGTGACGTCACTGTGTGTCGACACATCGGAACGACTCGCGCACGGCGATGCTTGCTTCTTGCTGGAAGCCTTTCAGAGTGGATCTGCACGACCCTCGGATGTGCTCAATGCCATGCTGACCCGCGCTGCACGTATCGACCCGGTATTGAACGCGATCGTCGCACGCGACGAATCGATTCTGGACACTGCCAGGGCCAGTGACGAGCGTTGGGCCAACGGCTCTCCCAAGGGCCCTCTCGATGGCGTGCCGATCATCGTCAAGGACAATCTTCACGCGACCGGCCTGCCGACATCATGGGGTAATGCAGCGTTGGCACGGCAACCGGTGGCACACGACGAGTTGCCGATCGCTCGACTGCGTCGCGCCGGCGCCTTGTTGATTGGCAAGGCCAACGTGCCAGAGTTTACTCTGGAGGGCCATACCTGTAACAATCACTTCGGCGCCACGCGCAACCCCTGGGATGTGACACGAGTGCCTGGCGGCTCGAGTGGGGGAGTCGCCGCCGCCGTGGCGGCGGGGCTGGCGACCGTGGGCATCGGCACCGACGGCGGTGGCTCGATTCGACGACCTGCGGGCTATACCGGTCTGATCGGACTCAAGCCGGGGATCGGCACGGTCGCGAGGGCGAACGGCCTGCCTCCGCTCCTGCTCGACTTCGAGACGGTGGGGCCAATGACCCGCTCGGTACGCGATGCCAGCTTGCTGTTCGAGACGCTGCAGGGCAGCGATCGCCGCGACGCGACGTCGCGAAAGCAGCTGAACTGTCGCAGACGACAAGCACCACCGCGCGTGTTGGTTGTCGAGCACATGGGCAAGCCTGCCGCGCCGGTGGAGGTGTGCATCCTCGACGCGCTCGAATGTGCCGCCGCGCTGCTGGAGGCATACGGCTGCCACCTCGTGTGCGCCGCCCTTCCAGTCGATGTAGCACCGCTCGACGCGCTCTGGCCCCACGTCGGGGAAATCGGACTCGCCGAGTACTTCAGGACGCGACCCGACGTCGCGGCGGCTGCCGCACCCACCTGGCGAGACGCGGCCGAACGGGGTGCGTCACTTGGCGCGGGGACGTTGTCTGCCATCCTTGCGACAGTTCGCGCGATCAGGAATGCCACCTCCGCAGCGTTCGCCGATGCAGACGCAATCCTGATGCCGACAGCGAGCGCCATGCCCTGGCCGATAGAGCAGCCGTTTCCGGAAATCATCGATGGCAGAGCGGTCGGACCTCGAGGTCATGCCATCTATACCGGGTGGGTCAACGCCGCCGGTCATCCAGCGCTCGCGCTTCCGGCACCTGTCGCTGAAGGCGCCCTGCCGATCGGTGTGCAGCTGATCGGTGACCTGGGATCCGAACGCGCCCTGCTCGAACTCGGCGCGGGCTACGAACGGCTGATCGGTGACCTGCGCTCGCCACCGCCCTTCGTTCACTCATAGTGAGCATCCAGCGACCGGGTCAGTCGGTCGGCGAACCGTCCCGCGGCCACCGACAGACGGCGCCCACGCAGCTGCAGGACTTGCAAGGAACCGGCAGCAATATCGCGTTGATCGATCGGGCAGGCCCAGAGCCCCGGCAGGCTGCAATCGGCAGGTCCATCGACCGGGAACAGCGCGAGCGGTAGTTGAAAGCCGACCAGCGCGGAGTCACGGATCGAGGCGCTCAGGAACTCGAAGCTGTCAGATTCCATGACTGGCACGAACGGCAGGCCAGCTCGCACCGCGGCCATCTCGAGCAACGCACGTACGCCGTGGCGCTCCGTGGCAACGGCGATCGGGTGCGCCAGGCATTCGCGCAACCTCACCAAAGAACTTCCGGCAAGTGGGTGGTCTTCGCTGACCACGGCGTGGATCGTCTGCGGTACGGCCAGCATCCGCACCGCGTCCGCCCTTGCGAGTGGCTCGAAGACAACGGCCAGGTCGGCCGAATGGTCGGCAAGTGCATCGCCGATCGCACCCCGATCGCGCAAGTGAGTCGTGAACGTCACACCGGGGTATTCCTCGCGATAGCGCCCGACGACCACGGGCAGAAAGCGCGCGACGACCCCTTCGCTGCAGGCGATGGAGACATGGCCACGCCGGGCTCCCTCGAGATCGGCAAGCTGCGAACGCACCCGTTCCATGTCGGACAGCTGCGACCGTATGTGGTGGATCAGGATCTCGCCTGCCGCACTCAACCGCACTCCATGTGTCAGGCGCTCGAATACAGCGACGCCGAGGTCATCCTCCAGCGCGAGAATGCGCCGGTTCAGCGCCGAGGGCGTGATCGCGAGTGATTCAGCCGCACCGCGTATCGAGCCCGCGCGCGCGACCGCGTCGACAAAACGGTAAGTCTGCAGGTGCCTCATGCTGCCAGTATGCGGCGGAAAGGCGACGCTAGCGCTCGTCGAGTTCGATCCGATCCATCGAGACCCTGCGCAGCGACGACAGACCTCTGGCACCATGCGCGACAGGTACACCTACGATGAAGCCTGCATGTCCCCCGATTCACAACGACTCGAAGTCGAACTCGCAAGCGCCCGGGCGCTCAGGTGGTTTGCACAACAACCGGACATGAACCGTCTGGTGGAAAACACCCTCGCATTCTGGCTGAAGCCGGCGCTGGCCGAGCTTGATATCAACGAGAATGCGCTGGCCATCGACCTGGCCGACCTCCCCGAATCCGAACCGGTGCGCGTGTTGTTGATGGAGGAGGCATTCGGTTCGCATGATGACGACCGGCCGTATGAACGATTCATGCGCGGGCCGGGCGAGCACGAGGGCGGACTGCGCCGACGCTACCTGCGTCGATTGGCGGCGTCCTCGCCACGGTTCCTGCAAATCAGCGGGACAAGCCCGGGCAAGTGCTTCGAGGTGGCACCCATCGGCGGCGGCGCTGGCTGGACGATCCACGATCGTGAAGGGTCGCGACATGTGCTCGTCGGCGATGCGTTGATTGCTCGGCTGATAGACATGCCTGCCGGAAAGATGCTCGGCACGGGTTTGATCCGCGTCCGGGGGCTGGTTGGCAGCGGGATACCGGATAACGAACTTGCCGTGAGCGAGGTTCTGTCGGATGTGATAGTCGATTTGCTGCGCAGGCGACACGAGAGACCGTCAAGCGCGAGGCAAGGCTCGCCAGACGATGTCGTGCCAGACCGCGAACAATCTGACACAACGCGATCCGATGACCCCACCCGTGTTGGTGGCGGAACGGCGGGCAGCTCTTCGCCGCGTGAAGATGCGCCTGCAGGGCGCGACCGTGACAAGCTGATTGATCGTGTGCGCAAGCTGTTCGCCATGGCGCAGGAGGGTGAGGCCTCGCCGCACGAAGCCGAGATCGCTTTGCGCCGTTGCCAGTCGCTGATGACAAAGTACGGCATCACCGAAGCTGATCTCGAGACCAGCGCCTTCGCAACCGTCGGCTTCGGATACCGGCGCACGGTTCCGACACACCTGCGCATACTGGCGTCAGCCGTGGCCGAGATGCACGACGTCCTGTTCGTGACCGGGGAACAGGGTCATACGGAGTTTCGCGGCTATGAGGTCGACGCACACGTGGCCCGTCTGACTCTCGACTACCTGCTCGACGCGGTCGAACGCGCCCTCAAGGCGCGCAAGCGCACCGGCGACTTCCCGCCAGGCCGATCGGCTGCCTACGACTACCGGCTCGGCTTCTCCACCGAAGTCGAGCGACGTGTCGAGACGCTGGTGAAAGAGCGCAAGGCACAACAGAGAGCGTCCGCAGGCAGTGGCGGCACCGACCTCACCGTTCGCAAGCTCGAGATCGTCGAGCGGGAGTGCGGACAGGATCTCGTTACCCGGAGCTTCGGTAGCCGGGCGCCTCAGGACGCGACCGCCCACGGTGCCGGGCGTGTCGATGGCGCAACGGTCTCTCTCGACAAACAAGTGGGCGGCACGACTGCACGCCCGTCCCTGCCACGCAGCTGAGTCGATAGCCCGATGGTCAGAAAATCGAGGCCCGCCACTGAGTGGATTGCCGCCGCAAGGTCAACCGGCGCAACAATTGTCGGCGAAGGCGAGCCCTATCGCCCGCTGGTGTTGCTATGGATGGACGCGGAAACCGAAGCGATTCTCGGCATGGAGCCACGCCATCCCGACGAAGGTCTCGCGCACGCAGCCGATCACCTGCGCAGCGTCATGGCTGAACCCATGCACGGTCAGCCGCGTATGCCGACGCGCATTCGGACGGCGTCAGGCGCATTGGCCGAAGCGCTTGCTCTCGACCTGCCGCGCACGCATCCAAAGATCGATATCGTTGTCGCGGCGACACCGGAAGTGGAAGGGTTCTTCGACACCATGGAGGAGATGCTCATGGAGCGCCACGAGCCGAATACCTGGCTCGGCGCCGGCGCTGCACCCGACAACGTAGGTGGCTACTTTGCCGCGATGGCAGAGCTGCACGAAGCTGAACCATGGCGCGTCGTACCCGGAGAGGCGGGACCGATGCAGATCAGTTGCAAGGCGCTCGATATCGAGAACGAGCGGCTGAACATCATCGGCCAAGGAGGCGAGAGTTACGGATTCATCCGCTTCAGCAACGCTGACGTAGCCGCCATCTATGCAGAGGTGGGAAATGATCTGGACAATGCCGACCTCGCAGCGCTCGCAAACCGACACGTCGCCTGTAGCTTCGACGAACGCGAAGACATCGCGCCGACCATCGTCGAGGAAGTGCTCGCGCACGGTTGGCAAGTGCGCGCCGATGACGCCTGGCCATCGATGACCTTGTTCGCATCGCGCGAGGATCACCCCGCCGATCCGGACGAGCCTGATCATCCGGGCGCAGACCTGCACTTTCGCTCGCCGACCGACGATGACCTGATCGCCGGTACCGTGATTGCAAAAGCGATCGTCATGCTCGTCAACGACGAACATGACGCCGTGATCGAGGCGTATGCATCGGGGCATGGATTTACTACCGAATGCAACGTGATCACCTCGGACAAGCCCTTTCGTATCCAGCTGGACATACTGGCCAGCGAGCCTGGCACCGTCTTCCCGAACAAGTCCACTGTCGCGAATTCCTCGACTCGGGAGCTTCCTGACGACCGTGATACAGCGACACTGCTCGGGGCGATGGCCAGTTTGCAAAAGGAGGCGGCAGCGGACGGCGAACTCGATCTCGATGCCGCGCAGGCACTCACCGGCGCTGTCCTTTCACGATTCGAATTGTCTGCCGACGCCGAAGCCTTCGAGTTCCCGCTCGAAGGTGCCGGCATGTTGCTCGAATTCGCGGCGACTCAGCTGGGGCACACGTTGCATGCTTTCGACGATCGCGATCTCGAAGAGCTGTTATTCGACATCATTCCGGCGAAGGTCTCGGCCGGCCCGGAAATCGCCCGCGAACTGATCGAGACGGCTCGGGCATTCTTCCGGTGGCTGAAACACGACGCCGCCTTCGAGCGCGCCGACGACCTCATCGTGCTCCTTGGCGAGGATGCCATCACCGAACTGGAGGCGTGCATGGGTGATGAATCGAACTACGGCCCCGCCAAATCGATGGTCATGGCCGCCATGGACGCCGGTATCGATCTTTCGGACGCTGATGCCGTACGGAGATTCATGGAAAGCCAGGCAGGTGGCCCGGCCTTCAATCCCTTTGCCTACGGTGGCATGGACGTACCCGCGACGCCATCAATGACGCCCGAGCAAACACGCGCGAAGAACAAGAAGCGCAAGAAGGATCGCAAGTCGGCGAGGAAGGCACGCAAGAAGAATCGGTGAGTGCCGTTGGTGCTCGTCGATACGAGCGGTTGCCGCAGGTATCCGGAAACAAGCAGCTGACAACAGGTAGCCGGTAGCGGGTATTTCCTTCAAGTAGCGGGAAGCAGCGAGATCTCTCAAGTAGCAGGCATGCGACCCGCACCGGCTGCTGCCCACCACGTATCAGCAAGCGGTTCCCCGCCGACGAAGGAGTGCACGCCCAGCGAATCCTGAATGCGCAGACACTCGTTCCACTTGACCATGCGCTCCGACCGCGTGAACGAGCCTACCTTGAGCTGGCCACCGCCCAGGCCGGTGGCCAGATGACTGATCGAGACATCTTCGGTCTCACCCGAGCGGGCCGAGACGATGGCACCCCACCCGCTCGCTCGTGCGACGCGAAACGTCTCGAGACTCTCTGACACCGTCCCCGCCTGATTCACCTTTATCAGCACGGCGTTGCAGGCGCACTGCTCCTGCCCTGCCCGTACCAGCGCCGCGTTCGTCACCAGGTAGTCATCACCGATGATCTGCACCCGATCACCGTAGCGCCGGGTGAATTCGATGGTTCCCTCGATATCGTCCTCGGCAAGCGGATCCTCGATAGAGACAATCGGATAGCTGTCGAGCCAGTTACCCAGCAGGTCGATCATCGCCCCGCTCTGCATCTCACGGTCCTCCAGGGCGAGCCGGTACCTGCCTTCCTTGCCGAATTCCGACGCTGCGATATCGAGCGATATGACCACGCGTTCACCGGGCTTCTCTCCGGCTTTCTCGATCGCCGCAACCAGGGTTTCCAAGGCTTCCTCATTGCTGTCGAACATCGGCCACCAGCCACCCTCATCGGCGACACCGGCAAGCCTGCCCTTCTCCTTCATGATGGCGCCTGCGGCAAAATAGACTTCGCTGGTGATCTCCATGACCTCGTCGAAACTGCCCGCACCCGGTACCATGATCATGAAATCCTGAATGTCGACACGCCGACCAGCATGGGCACCGCCGCCGAAGATCTGGATTTCAGGTAGCGGCAATGACGGCGTGGTTCCTGCGACATCCGCAACGTGCCGCCAGAGCGGTATACCTGCATCGGCGGCCGCTGCATGCAACACCGCCAGGGAGGTCGCAACCATCGCGTTGCCACCCAGCTTGTCTTTCAGGGGCGAGCCATCCATAGCCAGCATGGCCCCGTCGACACTTTGCTGATCCTGCACATCCCGTCCCTGCAAGGCAGCCGCGATCGGACCATTCACGTTGGCAAGCGCCCGACGTACGTTCATGCCGCGCAACGCCGATCCGCCATCACGAAGATCGATTGCCTCGCGGGTACCACGTGACGCGCCGGCCGGCGCCATGGCACGCCCATACACGCCGCTGGCAAGCGTCACGTCCACTTCCACGGTCGGATTGCCACGCGAGTCCCAGACCCGCCTTCCCCGAACACTTTCGATAATCGTCACGTGCGTAATTCCTCCAGACGAGGTTTCAAATCGCCCATGTAGTCGGCAAGGGTCGAGACCGGTTGACGAATCAAGGATAGCGCCACTTCGCGCACCTCGCGTCGACAGGCTTCGCTCAGATACTCGACCGGTGATTTTCCATCGATACGCGCCAGCATCAAGGCGGGTAGCAAGGCACAGATGCGTGCCTCCACCGCTGCCGGGTCTTCCCAGGCGATATGTGACCGGTACGCCTCCCAGAATTGATCGACGGCCACAAACAATTCGTCGCGTAGCGCCGGGACATGCATCGCCTTCAAGAGCAGATGATTGAGGCAGAAGGACGAATCAAACGCCGGGTCGCCCATCGTCGCGCATTCAGCATCCAGAATGACCGGGGCTCCCTGGCGAATCAGGATGTTCTTCGGGCTCACATCGCCATGCACCAGTACCTCTGCGCTCCGGTAGAGCGATCGCGCAAGCGCCTTCAATTCAGCTCCGACCGCTGGATGGATACCCGCGGTGAAGGCAAGATAAGGCTCGATCCGGAGCGCGCGAAAATCATCGCGATTGCAAAATTGCGTTGTATTGAATTCCGGTCGGGTAGATACCGCATGTACACGGCCCAGGCTGCCCCCCACGATGCCTGCTTCACCTTGCGGAGGTCGCCCACTCAGGAGCGCACTCTTCCAGAGGTACACGTCGTCACCTTCGACAAATTCCATCACGAAGCCATGCAGTTGTTCAGAACGCCCGAACAACCGGACCGCGCAACCGGGCAGCACGTCCGCTGCCACTTCAAGCCAGGCGTATTCAGCTGCATTGCGTTGTACCGGCGCATACCAGTCGGATGCAACCTTCAGCTTGGGTAGCGCAAACTTCACGCAGTAGCGCTTGTCACCGACACGCACCGATGCGATGTCCGACGCGACGCCTCCGGTCAGCGCAGTCACATCGCGAACATCAGCGGCTTTGCCAAGATGCAGTTCCTCGATCAAAGCGGCACAGCGGTGTTCGAACATTTCGTGGCCTTCAGAGTGCATGATCTTCCGTTAGTATCCATGAGACTTCCCGACCGGATGAATGTCTCATGATCAGCTTCACCCCTGCTTCAACGACCCTCGCCGTAATGCTCGGCGCCTCGCTGAACGCAAGCGCGCCGACAGCGTTGGCGTTCGATGACGACAAGCTGGTCATCTGGATGGGTGCCAACCGGGGCGCCGATCAACTCGCCGAGGTCGGCAAGCGTTTCGAGGAAGAGCTCGGCATCGCCGTCGAGGTTCCCGAGGTCGAGCCTTTGCCGGACAAGTATCAGCAGGCCGCGGCAACCGGCGACGGACCGGACATTGTGTTGTGGGCCCATGACCGCTTCGGCGAATGGGCCTCGGGAGGACTGATCCAGCCTGTGCAGCCGTCGAGTGCGTTCGCTGATGGCGAGCTGGAAACCGGCCCGAAGCGCTGAGCTTCGACGGCAAGATCTGGGGATTTCCGGTTGCACTGGAGGCCGCTACCTTGCTCTACAACAAGGCGATCATCGATCGCGCCACCCCAGAGCCTGGGCGACATAGCCGAGCTGGAATTACCCGATGGCATAGCGCCGATCCTGTGTGACTACAACAATACCTACTTTACCTTTCCGCTGATGATGGCAAACGGGGGCTATGCCTTCCGCAAGGTCGACGGCAGCTATGTCGGCGACGAGACCGGCGTGAACAACGAAGGGGCCCTGGTCCTGGGCGGCCCTCGACGAATCGGGCATCGATTTCGGTGTCGCGGCCATTCCGGCCATCGACGGTGCGGCGGTACCCCCCTTCGTCGGCGTGCTCTCCGCCGGCCTCAATGCCGCGTCCCCCAACGCCGACCTCGCCGTCGAATTTCTCGGGAATCATGCGCTGACCGATGAGGGTCTGGCCACCTGGAATGGAGGCAGTGTACTCGGCGGACTGGCTGACACGTCGGCAGCCGAAGCACAATCCGACGAGAACGTCGCCGCCATGCTCGACATAGCCGCGGGAGGCATACCAATGCCCTCGAACCCCGAAATGGAAGCGTTCTGGTCGACAATGGAACCCGCGCTCGCGAACATCACCACGGGTGCCCAGACACCGGGAGAGGCGCTCGACGACGCGGCTGCTCGCATCCTCGGCGAGTAGTTTCTCCGATACACCAACGGAGAATTCGTCGAGCCCATGCGGCTTCTGCTGACGAGGTTTACCTTTCTCGGGTTGCTTGCCGTTGCACAGAGACTCTACCTGCTTGGACAACCGCTCTACGGCGTGCTCGTGTTGTTGCTGGCTACCGGTATCGCCGTCGTTTTCGGGCAACGTCGCTGCCTGGCGGCAAGGTTCGTGTTTCCTGCCGTTGCCGCGGTACTGCTGTTCATCGCCTTTCCCGTCGCCTACACGATCTGGCTCGGATTCACCAACTACGGCTCCTTCAATCTCCTGACGAAGGAACGGGCGACCGCCGTCATCCTGTCCACCCGTATCGTCGACGAGGCGTCAAGCCGACCCTTCTCGCTCCTGCTACAGGAAGGCGCTTCGGGGACGTCGATGTATCGGCTGCTTTTCCCCGAGACCGACGAGCAGCCGACGCTGATCAGCGAGCATCACCCACTCGATGGCAGCGCTGCCACGCTTGGCGTAACGTTGCTCTACACGGCACCACCCGAGACACTGCCACGCCGCAACGTCATCAAGCATCGCAAGGCGCTCGAGAAACTCACTATCGAATTGCCTGATGAGACTGGCGAGCTTCGCTATGTCAGTCTTCGAACGTTTGCAACGACGCGACCGGAGTTCACTCGGAACGAAAACGGTGTCCTCGAGTCGACTGTCGATGATCGGGTGCTGACGGCAGATGATACCCGTGGCTTCTACATCGATGGTGACGACAGGAGCGTTGCACCTGGCTGGCGCGTGCCAGTGGGATTCGCCAATTCTGAGCGTATTTTTACCAATCCCGGCATACGTGAGCCGATGGTCGGGATCTTCATATGGACCCTGGTTTTTGCCTGCCTGTCCACCGTGCTCACCTTCTCGCTCGGCGTGGCGCTGGCAACGGTCTTGCAGTGGCGACATCTGGCGTTCAAGCGCCTCTATCGCCTGCTCCTGATACTCCCTTATGCCGTGCCGAGCTTCATCTCGATTCTGGCCTTCAGGGGACTTTTCAACCAGAATTTCGGGGAAATCAATCTCATCATCGAGACCCTGTTCGGCGGGCGCCCGGACTGGTTCACCGATCCGACGCTGGCCCGCACGATGATATTGATCGTCAATGTCTGGCTCGGCTACCCCTACATGATGCTGCTGGCAATGGGCTATCTGCAATCCGTGCCGAACGAGCACGTCGAGGCAGCTACTCTTGATGGTGCCGGCCCGTTCGAGACCTTCATGAAGATCACCCTGCCGCAGATCATTCCACCTTTCGTGCCGTTGTTGATCGCGACGTTTGCTTTCAACTTCAACAATATCGTGCTGATCCTGCTCTTGACGAACGGCGCGCCGGACATTCCCGGTACGCGCATTTCGGCGGGGTCCACCGACATCCTCGGCAGCTTCACCTACCGGCTCGCTTTCCAGGACTCCGGACAGCAATTCGGACTCGCCGGCGCGATCACCTTGCTGATCTTCATCGTGGTCGGATTACTGGCCTATGCAAACCTGGTGGCACTCAGGCGTCGAGGACGACAACCATGATGGTCGAGGATCCTCGTTCGGTCCGTCTGCGCAATTGGCTGGCGCACGGCTTTCTCATCGAGTTCCTGTCGATCATCCTGTTCCCGTTCCTGATGATCGTATCGATCAGCCTGCGCACGGGAAACTTCTCGACGGGTTCGCTCAATCCTTCCCAGCCGACTCTCGGTCACTGGTATATGGCCTTCGGGCTCGAATACACACGCGATGACGGTACGGTTGTACCACCGCGTTTTCCCGTACTCCTCTGGATGTGGAATTCGATCAAGGTAGGCATGGTGGCGGCAACGGGGGTCTTGTTCCTGTCGACTATCGCCGCGTTCGACTTCAGTCGCCCGAAGTTCCGAGGCCGTCTGGCCTTGCTCGACTCGCTGTTGTTGATCCAGATGTTTCCGACCACTCTGGCCCTGGTCGCGATATACGCGATCTTCGACTCGCTCGGCGACGCGACACCCGTGCTCGGTATCGATTCTCACTGGGCACTGGTACTGGTCTATCTGTCTGCGCTGACTCTGCACATCTGGACTATCAAGGGCTACTTTGACAACCTTGATCCGGCACTGGATGAAGCTGCCATCATCGATGGCGCGACTCCCTGGCAGAGCTTTCGCCATGTGCTCTTGCCGCTAGCCGTACCGATTCTCGCCGTCGTCTTCGTGCTCGCCTTCATCGGCTTCGTCAATGACTATCCGATCGCGTCGATCCTGATACGCTCCGAGACGAAGATGACCCTGCCGTGGGGTCGCGCCTGTATCTGAATGACTTTCAGTTCTTCTGGGGTGACTTTGCAGCAGCAGCCATCCTGTCGGGGCTGCCGATCACGGTGGTGTTTCTGATCGCCCAGCGGTATCTGGTGTCAGGCCTCTCGGAAGGCGGTGTCAAAGGCTAGTGGTCTTCCACTTCGATAGTAACGGGGTCAGCGAAGTTGACCTGTTCAGTCAACCAGTCGATGAATGTCCTTGCCATTGTTTCGCGGCTTTCCGCCAGGTTGGATATCCAGTAGCCGTCGCGGCCGTCAATCGACTCCGGGTGCGCGCGAACAAGCGAGCCGTCACGCAAGGAAGGCAGGGCAATCGATTCGCTCGTAAATGCAATTCCTGTCCCCGCGCGAGCCAGATCGACGGCAAGGCCGTGAGAATCGACATGCAGACTCGCAAGGTGTTTCGGATCATGGCCGAGCAGCTCCGCATGCCGTGCCCAGAGGTCCGCCGTACCGACCGCCTGGATCAGCACCCGTTCTCGCAACTGCAATTCGGTGAGATGAATATCGCTCTTGCTGTTCAATAGCTTCGGGGCAGCGACCAGTACCATCCGACTGCTGCCGAGTTGCGTGGCTGCCTCCGCCTTGTCCGGCTCTGGCCCGAAGCGGATGCGCACGTCTGCCCGGGACTCGCCTTGCTCGTCCGGCCAGACCGCACTGACTATTCTCAGGGAGGTGCCGGGATTGGTATCGAGGAAGTGACCAAGGCGTGGAGCGAGGTACCACTGCGCGATACTCACGCTGGTAGCGACGGTGAGCAGTCCTGCCTGCTCGGGTTTCTCGAAGGCACTGACGGCCGAGCGCAAGCCTCCGATGGCCACGGTCACATCCGGCAGCATTCGTCTGCCCTCATCGGTCAATGCGATACCACGGGGCTTTCTCACGAACAGGCGACAACCGAGCCGTGACTCGAGCAAGCGGATCTGCTGACTTACGGCGGACTGGGTCAGTCCGAGTTCATCGGCGGCTCGTGTGAAGCTTTCCCGGCGGGCAGCGGCTTCAAAGGCACGGAACCAGCCGAGTGGCGGCAGGGCTCGAGGCATCTGCTATTAATTAGCCATAAGCCACGCTAATGTCAATGGCGCGGGATTGATCGTTTGTGGAAGCGCGCACCAAGGCGGATGGTTCGCTCACCGTTCGTCAACTCTCGAGCCTCCCTTGAATCCTACTGTTCGCAAGTACGTGACCTACGACGAGATCGAGCATGCCTCGGCGCTGATCCATACGCTGCGCTTCGGCAACTTCTTTCGGGAAGCGGTCGGTGCAACCAGCTATCTCTCGTTCGCAAATACGCGAGGCGCGGCGAACGCCGCGATGACCGTGCCACTGATGGACAAGCACGATGCCGGCAGACGCTCCCACTACCTAACGGTGCAGTTCGCGATTCCCGACGCACCCCGTGCCGACGAGATCGTGATCGTGCTCGGTGGTGCCAATGGCGGCCGACCCCACCATCGAATCGGCGATCGCTACCAGGACCTCAAGGATCTCGGGCATGAGCTCGACAACCCTGCCGCGCTCTAGGCTGACCCCACGGCTTGCCGGTCATTGCCGGGGCCACGGGTCACCCCTGCTGTTGATACACGGCGTCGGCATGCAGGCTGACTTCTGGAGTGTTCTGCTACCGAGACTCGAACAGCAGTTCTCACTGACCGTAATCGATCTGCCCGGGCACGGTGACAGTCCACGATTGAACATGTCAAACCCGACACTTGCCGACTACAGCGACACTCTTGCGGAGTTGCTGGCAGCATCGACTGAGCGCTGCATCGTCATCGGTCATTCGATGGGGGCTCTGATCGCGCTTGATCTTGCGGTTCGCCACACGCGATACGTCGCGGGGGTCGGTGTACTGAACGGCGTGTACCGGCGATCCGCTGACGCGCAGGAGGCGATCGGGAAGCGCGTGGCCGAGCTGTCCACACCCAACACTATCGATGACGCTGCGACGCTTCGACGCTGGTTCGGCGAGGCGCCGACAGGCGCTGACGCACACGCCGCCGCAGCCTGCCGAAGGTGGCTCGCATCGAAAGATCGGGCCGGTTATCTCGATGCCTACCGTGTGTTCGCCACCAGCGACGCACCGAGTGACGAGGCACTTCGCGACATCGCGATACCTGCACTCGTCATGACGGGTTCGGCAGAGCCGAACTCGACACCTGCGATGGCAAGCGGCATGAGCAGACTGATATGCGATGCGCACTGCGTGATCATCGACGGCGCTCGACACATGATGCCGTTGACGCACCGAGATGCCGTCAACAAGGCCATCATCGAGCAGTTTGGTATCGGGACAGCGACACATGGATGAGATCGATCCGCAATCCCTGCGCCGCGCATTCGGTAGCTTCATGACGGGCGTGACGGTGGTGACGACCCGGGCGGCAGACGGTCAATACGTCGGCTTCACGGCCAATTCCTTCGCGTCTGTCTCGCTCGATCCACCGTTACTCCTTGTCTGTCCCGGGCGACACCTGACTTCCTTCGACGTGTTCTCGACGGTCGAACAATTTGCCGTCAGCGTGCTGGCTGAAGGACAGGAGGGCGTGTCCAACGTATTCGCCAAGGCGGGAGACGATCGCTTTGCTCGGGTACCTTGGCACCTGGATCAACAAGGTTCACCGCTGATCGATGGCGCTTGCGCCGCGTTCAGTTGCCGCACCTGCCAGCGCCATGTGGCGGGTGATCACCTCATTCTGATCGGTGAGGTTGTCAGCGTCGAAAACGCGGGCCGCAGAGGTCTCGGCTACGGCAGCGGCGGCTACTTCAGCCTCGAGCGCGAGCGACAATCCGAGGTTGTCGGCCGGCCAGGACAGCAAGGCGTAGCCGGCGCTTTCGTCGAACATGAGGGCTGTCTGCTGATTCAGCGGGACGCTGCAGGCTGTCGGCTGCCAGCCATCGATGTGACCGACGCCATCGGACCACGTAGTGCGCTCAAGGCGTACTTCAGGGCAATCGGGATGTCGCTCGCGCTCGGACCGGTCTACTCGGTTTACGACCACGGTTCCTGCAACAAACGCACGACCTTCTTTCGCGCTCGTGCGCAAAGCGCAGAGACGGCGGGGCTCGGTCGATTCGAGCCGATCGACACACTGCGCCCGGACGATATGACAGACCCTGCCCAGACGTCGATGCTCAGGCGCTTCCAGGCCGAATATCGCAACCGCGACTTCGGGCTCTATCTCGGCACACACGAATCCGGCGAGATTCACCTCTCTTCAGACATCGAGGACTGACCGATGGAATTCTCACTGTTCGCCCACATGGAGCGCTTGCATCCCGGTCAGGATCACCAGCGTCTGCACGCCGAGTTCCTTCTGCTCTGTGAACTCGCCGATGCCAGCGGCATGCGCGCGATATGGACGGGTGAGCACCACGGCATGGAGTTCACGGTTGCGCCTAATCCCTTCATATCCATCACTGACATTGCCGCTCGCACACAACACGTGAAACTCGGTACGGGCACGATCATCGCTCCGTTCTGGCATCCGATCCGGCTCGCCGGCGAAGCCGCGCTGACCGATCTGGTTACCGGCGGGCGGCTGGAACTCGGTATCGCCCGGGGGGCTTATTCCTACGAATACGAGCGACTGATGCCGGGCATGGACGCGTGGGAAGCCGGTCAGCGAATGCGCGAGACGACGCCGCTCTTGCGTGCGCTCTGGCACGGTGACTGCGCTCACGAGGGCGAGTTCTACCGTTTCCCGTCGACGACATCGGCACCGAAGCCCGTGCAGGACGGAGGCCCGCCGATCTGGATCGCGGCGCGAGACGCCAACAGTCACGAGTTTGCCGTTCACGGTGGATTCAACGTGCAGGTAACACCCCTGTGGCAGGGCGACGACGAGATTCGGGAGCTCAAGGACAGGTTCAACGCCGCCTGCGACAGCTTCGCGGGTCCACGCCCGAAGATCATGCTGCTGCACCATGCCTACGTGGCAAAGGATAGCGACGATGCAGCGCAGTCAGCGGTTGAACTCAGTCGGTTCTACCATTACTTCGGTGCCTGGTTCTGCAATCAGCGAAGCGTGGAGCAGGGACATATCGAGCCGTTGAGCGAGGTAGAACTTTGCGCCAACCCGGCGATGTCGCCGGCAAGCATTCGTGAGAATCTCACTGTCGGCACGGCAGCGGAAGTGATCGATCGAATCCGTCGCTACGAGGACCTGGGCTACGACGAGTTCTCCTTCTGGATAGACAGCGGCATGACCTTCGAGCGCAAGCGGGATTCTCTGACTCGCTTCATCGAAGACGTCATGCCGGCCTTCACTTGAGGAACACCAGGATGAGCGAACTGAGCCACTACTCGCTGTATATCGACGGCGTGTTTTCTGAGGGTCAGGAGGGACAGATCGGCGAGAGTGTCAATCCCGCCACCGGTGAGGTCTGGTCGACCTTCGCCTGCGCCTCCGAGGCCGATGTCGACCGCGCGGTCGAGGCCGCGACACGGGCGCTGCACGAGCCGACCTGGCGCGATCTGTCGCAGAGTGCGCGAGGGCGACTGTTGTATCGACTGGCTGACCTGATTGCGGATGCCGCCGACGCGATCGGTCGTGTGGAAACCCGCGACAGTGGCAAGCTTGCCAGCGAGACGATCTCGCAGACGCGCTATGTGGCAGATTACTATCGCTACTTCGCAGGCCTTGCCGACAAGGTCGAAGGCGCGGTACTGCCGATCGACAAGCCGGACATGCACGTCTATACCGAACGCATGCCTATTGGCGTGGTAGCCGCCATCGTCCCCTGGAACGCGCAGATGTTCCTGACGGCGACCAAGCTTGGCCCGGCACTGGCAGCCGGTTGCACAGTCATTCTCAAAGCCTCCGAAATCGCGCCTGCGCCAATGCTCGAGTTCGCGCGCCTGATCGACCAGGCGGGCTTTCCGCCGGGAGTCGTGTCGGTGATCACCGGCGATGCCGAGCATTGTGCGATCCCACTGACGCGTCATCGAGCCATTGACCGGATCGCTTTCACCGGAGGCCCCGAGACCGCGCGGCACGTGGTCAGGAATTCGGCCGAGAACTTCGCCGTGCTGTCGCTCGAGCTCGGTGGGAAATCGCCGATTCTGGTCTTCGACGATACCAACGTCGAGAGCGCCGTCAACGGACTCATTGCCGGCAACTGGGGTGCGTCGGGACAATCCTGCGTCGCAGGCTCCCGCGCTCTGGTACAACGCGGCGTATACCCCCACATCGTCGAGGAACTCACGGCTCGCGCCAGGCAGATTCGCGTGGGAGACCCCCAGGATGGGGACACCCACATGGGACCATTGTGCACGCGCGCTCAGATCGATCTCATTGAGAAAACACTTGCAAGGTCACTCGAACAAGGCGCAAGGATTTGCACGGGAGGCAGCCAAGTTCCCGATCTACCCGGAAACTACTTTCCACCGACACTGGTCGAGTGCACGGATCCCGCAACGGAAACCCTGAAAACGGAGATGTTTGGACCGGTCATGTCTCTTCTCCCCTTCGACACCGAAGAGGAAGCCATTCGACTTGCCAACGACAGCGACTACGGGCTGGGCTCGGGAGTCTTCACCGAAAACCTTGCGCGAGCGCATCGCGTGTCCTCTCGCCTTCGCGCCGGCATCTGTTGGGTCAACACCTATCGCGCCGTATCGCCGATTGCACCCTTCGGAGGCTACGACTGTTCCGGCTACGGTCGCGAATCGGGACTTGACTCGGTCATGGATTACACGCGCACACGCACGACATGGATCAGCACTTCAGAGGCCCCCATGGCAAATCCGTTCGTGATGCGGTAGCGGGATGGTGAGGGTAACGGGCACATCATGCCCGGTACGAAGATCGTGTTGATCAGCGCAAACTACGCAGCTTTCCCGACCAGCATCGGCCATTCCGTGAGGGCACCGTCCCACTCGTTGGCTGGAGCAGGCTTGCCAAACAGATAGCCTTGGCCGTATCGGCAGCCGATGGAGCCGATCCAATCGAGCTGCTCTTGCGTCTCTATACCTTCGGTCACGACGGTCATATCCAGATGTGAGGCAATCTTGATCACCGATTCGATCAGCGCCAGGCGGCGACTGTCATCAGGGAATCCAAATAGAAAACTACGATCTACCTTGACACCCTTGACCGGAAAGTCGTGCAGGTGCCTGAGGGAGGAATACCCCGTACCGAAGTCGTCGAGTTGTATTATTACACCGTGATCAGCCAGCCGATTCAGGACGGCAATTTCCTCCTGACTGAATTCCAGCAGTGTCGTTTCCGTCAGTTCCAAGGTCAATCTTGATGAACGGATGTTCCGCTCTGTCAGCAAACGCATGGTCATCTCGTCCAGGCCTGCACGAACCGAGCTTCCAGACAGATTGACGTGTATCGTGAATTGCTGAAAGGCCCTGTCCCACTGCAACAGCTGGTCAAGAGCGCACTCCAGGATGCAATAGTCCAGTTCGTGCAGGCACCCGGCTTCTGCAGCCAACTCGATGAACGCATCGGGAAACATCAACCCGTGAACGGGATGCTGCCAGCGTGCCAATGCTTCGAACCCGTGTACACACTGACCGCGAAGATCGACGATTGGCTGAAAGTAGGGAATGAATTCACGCGAGCCAATGGCTTCCGCGATATCGGCCAGTATCGACATTCGGTGATCTTCCCGGTCCTGCATGTCCGCAGTGAACCAGCTGATCGAGGCATCTGATCTCCTGCGTCCCTCGTACATCGCAAGATCTGCGTAGTGAATCGCCAAGTCGATAGTCTGCGTGCGCGCAAGCGTCGCGACGCCCATGCTCGGTCTTATGTGGATCTGGCGATTCTGACAGCTCATCGGAGCAGTGAGGCTAGCCATCAGGCCGTCGATGAACACGTCGACTACATCCCTCGAATCGAGTCCGACCAGAGCCACGAATTCATCGCCTCCAAGACGTGCCACGAGGCCATGATTTCCCACTCGCTGCTGACATCGCCGAGCGACCGTCTGCAGCACTTCGTCACCTGCATCGTGACCGTACGTGTCGTTGACTTTCTTGAAGCCATCGAGATCCATGAGCAGAATCACTGCAGTCTTTTCATCGCCTATCTGTTCGAGAAACGTTGAACCTTCTCTCCAGAACGATCGGCGATTGCCTATTCCGGTCAGCGCATCCGTGCTGGCATGGCGATCGAATTTATCCCTCGCAGCAACCGTTTTGCGCAGCTCTTCAATCTGCCTTTGCCCGTCCGCTTGCTGCAGCTCTCGAAAGCGGTGAAGGATAATGATGTCCGGCGTCGGGTCTGCTGGAGCGAAGTCATTCAGATTGAGTCCCAGCACCTCGAGCGTGGACGATGACGTCACCTCCAGGCGGCAGGCGAAAAGATACCCGGTGTGCTCGAGCGGTACGAGCAAACCAAGCAATGACAGTGGACTGCGCTTGTGCCTGAGCACGACCGTCTTCCCGGATTCGCACAGCAGGGCAAGATCGACAGCAGTGTTGCGCGGTCGTGCGATCTCGAACAAGTCAGCGAAAGGCGTATTCTGCCAGGTACTCTCGATCAGCTTCTCGAGAGCCTCCCCTATCCCTGCAATTCGTGGCCTACTGCCCGCGCTGAACGCGATGTGAAATGGAAATAGTCGGTCCAGTTCCGCTTTCGCGATACCTGGCAGCTCAGGCGGCATCATGCAACTCACCAGAGTGGGGCAGCGCAACTCTGGTGAGATGGAATCGATCGAAGCCGTGCTCCTCGCGCAGACCGACATGCTCGATCGACCAGCTTTCTCCAAACTGTTCAGCCAGTCCGCTCAGGATGCCGACCACCATGGGTGCAAGCCCCTCACGATCACTACGATATTCGAGCACGTGACGACCTTCCTCCGCCAACAGGGTAAATTCGGGCATGCGTCCATCGGGCATGGCCGTGTTGACCCGTGAGTGCATTTCATCCAGATTTCGAAGAAAGTCGACGAAATCGTCGCCGGAGGCAGCGAACAGGTTGGCCCATCCCTCGCGACCCGTATACAGCACCCAATGTCGTCCGAATGCATGCAACACGTCTTCGGCCGACAGCTCCAATACCTCACTCGCCGATGCGACCAACCGGTACGTGATGTCGTCCGAATAGTTCGTGGTGTCGAGCAATTGCAGGTCTTCGACGCCCGCCTCGGCCCTTATGCGCTTCCAGGTCTCCGCACCCGCAATGGAAACCACAAGGTCCTCGATGGCTCTGTTCACGAGTCCGTACATCGATCTTTTCTCGTCGTCAGCATGACCTGAAGCAATACGGCCACTCGCACTGACATAACGGCATCCTAGGAAATTGCTTGAGCCGCACCTGCATCACTCGAATTCGAGGAACCGCTCGATCGGTGGCGGCGACACATCCCATGTCCGGGTACATAGGTCGTCGGGGAGTCGGTGATCTGACTCGAGCGCTTGCAGCGCTTTGCTCAGTGATTCGCGTACCGGTGCTGCCAGCAGTTCGCCTTGTTCGTCGAACCCACCATCGATGAGCATCGCCGCTGCCTCGAGGGTGCGCCGATGCACTTCGATGACCTGACGTACGGCTTGGCGCATCGCCCGGTCACGTTCTGCGTCGCTCCGCCCCGTCGGCCCAAGCAGCGGCTCGTCCAGCAACACCTCATCGACCACCAGTACCCCATCCACGACCAAGACCTGTCGACGGCCCGATACGCCAAGCGCCCCGCCATCACTGAGCTCGAACAATGCAGCCATGAACTCAGGGGTGGTGATGTGAAAGTGGTATGCCGCGTAGTCGCCCTGGCCGCCTGTCTGCTCGCTGACTTTCAGGCTCGCCCTCAGCCAGCGTTCGATCTCGTCGTGTTCGGCAACCGCGCCAACAAACAAGGTCCGCCTGTCATCCGTCATCAGAATATCAACACGCCGCAGTGTCGGGTCGAAGCGCTGTAGAGCAGCGCCGAGCAGATCACGCAACGTTGTCGAGGCTGCCGCCGCTGGAGACCACTCTGGCGCATCGGCCACTCGGCAGATCCATGGCAGCGATACCGCCATCGAGAACACCGTCGGCAAGGCGTTGTTTTCCCTCCAGCCGCGCGAGCATGCCTTGCTCGATGGTGTGCTCGGCAACGAAATTGAGTACCTGGACCGAGCGCGTCTGGTGCTTGCGCCAGGCACGGGCAATACGCTGCGAAAGTTTTGCCGGATTCCACGGCAGATCAAGGTTGACCACCACGTCGGCTACCTGCAGGTTCAGTCCGGCGCCACCGGATTCACTCGACAGGAACAACCGGCATCCCGGATCCTTCTTGAATCGATCGATCTCGACGCGTCGTCGCTTCTGCGCGACCGAGCCGGTATGCAACGCGTAGTCGATACCTTTCGCATCGAGCCGCCGCTGTAGAAGCTCGAGCATGCGGATCCACTCCGAGAAAACGATCAGCTTGTGATCTCCCGCCAACAGTTCATCCAACAGCGGCTCGAACGCGTCGAGCTTGGGCGCGGCCTGCAGATCGGAATCGAGAATGTAGCCGCTATCGCAGCTCATGCGCATGCAGGCGAGTGCGATCTGCAAGCGTTTCATCTCGTCCGGCAGCAACGGACGACGCTTGCCGATCGCCATCAGCCGCGCCACTTTCCCTTCATGGATCGCGTAGACATCACGCTGCTCGTCGCTCATCGGAATCATCAACGTGCGTACCGAGCACGGTGGCAGATCGCCCTCGACCTGATGCTTGCTTCGGCGGAGCACATGGGGGCGCAGGGTCGTGTGTAGCCGGTCGAGATTCTTGTACCCCTCCGGCGCACCTCGCTCGTTCAATACGTGGTACGACCGGTTAAAGCGAAATAACGGGCCCAGAACGGCGGGATCGACGATCTGCATGATCGAGTAGATCTCGTCGATGCGATTCTCCAGCGGCGTGCCGGTCAGCACGAAGGCGTAGTCGCTCGGCAATCGCTTGATCGCCTCAGCCGTCTTCGATCGCCAGTTCTTGATCCGCTGCGCTTCGTCGAGCACGATAACGTCTGGTGCAAGGTCATTGATCACGCGATGCTCGTCACGCAGGATCTGCTCGTAGTTGGTCAATGTGAAGAACGCACCTTCCGCGTACGCCTGTAGTCGCTCGCCCACCGAACCTTCCACAATCCGAAATGGCAGATCGGTAAACAGCGCGATCTGCTCGGCCCACTCACTCTTGAGTGATGCCGGGCTAACCACCAGTACACGCGAGACCAGTCCGAGCCGCGCGAGCAGCGCACAGGCCGCAATGGCCTGCACCGTCTTGCCTAGCCCCATTTCGTCAGCAAGGATCGCGCGACGTCGCGTTACCAGATGCAACATGCCCTCGCGCTGGTAGGGATAAAGCGGAAGCTTCAACCCGATGGCGTCCGTTGCATCAACGTCGGTAATCCGTCGCAGGCGCTTTGCAAGCCTTTCCTGTGCACGCGTCTGCTCGATGTGTTCGACGAGGCTTTCTGCCAGACGGAACCGTCGACGCTGCCCCGGACTCAACGACTTCAGTGCAAGCAGAATCTCATCGGCGCGCGCGACACTGAAGACCGGGGCGCCGTCCAGCCCGGACAGCGCGTCCGGCAAGCGCGTCGCGCGCCAGATGCCCAGATCTGCTGCCCGCAACCGAGGCGGTTGCTCGCGCCGATCGAGCACAATTTCGGTCACTCGACGCGAGGGGCGCTTGTTCCGTTGCCGCCGTCGTGCATGACGCAGCGCCTCGATGTGCTTGCACGTGCCGAGACCGTTGATGCGGAAATCGATGCAGGAGCAGCCATTGATTGCCTGATCATCGAACCCGCGCAGCTCCACCACATAGCCCGCTTCGACCGGACGATCGTCCAGAGAAACCAGATGCCGGCCCAGAGGCGCAAGACTCGGCTCCAACGCTTGCCATGCAATTCCCTCCGCACGCTGTCCGCGTTGCACGCGTCGCTGGCGTTCGTCCTCGTCGGAAGTCTGCCAGCCGATGGGGGTGCGGCTACGCTTCGTTGTTTGCAGAGCTGCAGATCGCCCGGTGCTCGCCGATCGTGCTGGCATGTTGTCACTCCCTCTTGAAATTTCAAGTAATCGTCCGTCATCCAGCCATCGTCAGGCCATCAACTGGCAACTACCGCTCACGCCATTCCGAAAGCCGCCGGACGATCCAGTCCGCCGACAGACGCTCCTGCTCGAGCCGCAGGAAGCCGTCTCGCACAGACCCAAGCTCTTCAAGCAGTAGACGCTCATCGTCGGTCAACCGATCACTCACCTGCGAACAACTTTCGGGCTCGCTCACCAGTCGCTCGCGATGCGCCTCGAGAGTGGGTCGGTCCATCATCAGCGACTCAAGGTGTGGACAGTGCCCACGCGCTTCCCCAAGTATCTGCAGCCCCCAGGTGTCAATATCGCCCCAGTAGCCGACCTGACAGTGCGCCAGCCACGGCGCCGAGAGCCAGGCGACATTACGTCCAGCACCGATGACAGCGATGGTGCCGGGCAGGGTTGGCAAGGCGAGACCGGACTGCAGATTCTCGACCACGAGTATCTGCTGCGCCGGCAATGCCTGCGCGGAAAGAGATTGCATCGGGAGTTGCAGTATAGGCAGGTTGCCGAGCGCCGCTCGCGTGTTGTTGCACAGCGGTCGGATCACGACCCAACTACTCGGGCTGTCTTTGCAATCCAGCCAGGCTTGCAATCCTCCCACCGTAGTCACGTCACCTTCGTTCAGCACGTCGAGCAGATCGACGACGAGGCCGCGTTGTTGTTCGACGAACTTGGTGTCGACGCCTTCAAGCGGGAGCGCACGCAAGTAAGCGCCGCGCCCCATACCACGCGTCAGTTGCGGAAGCAGCCTGGTCAACAACTCGACATCCGCAGCCGGCAGGCGTTCGATACGCTCGATCCGCTTTGCGAGGGCACGATACAGGGCGGTTCGATGGCTTTCGTCGGCAAGTGCCAGCAAGGGAGCAAGTCGCGGCTCCCAGGCCTTGAATCGGGCGATCGCTTGCGCTCCGAGCACATGTGCGAGAGCGTGCATCGAATCGAGCTGCAACGTCACCGGCAGACGCTGCTCATCGAGCTTGCGCAACCGTCGATGTTCCCAGACTACCGCTGTCGGCTCGGGAAACGCTCCCCAAGCCTCGACCCAGCGCCGGAAGCGCGACAGGTCATCGATGGCCTGGCCACCGCTCGGTGGTTTCAGATTGACGCGAATCGGAAAAGATCGCTCACCGAGCAGTCTCGCAGCAAGTCGGGCGGAATCGAGCCACTCGCGTCGGCGCAGTGTGTCGAGGACCTCGGTCGGAAACCGACCCCAGTCGGAGCCTTCGCCCGGTCTCACCCGAACATTCCTGCAAGCTTGCCCCTCACGCCGGTTCGACGACGATGTCGAGCGCATCGACACTCTCGCTCAGCCGCCGCTCACGTGCAGCCGCCAGTCGCTCGTCGATCTGCTCCCAGGTTACCTCGCTGAGGCGACTGTCGTGCGTCTCGGCATCGCGTTCCGCAATCAACAGCGAGCGCGCCGATTCACGCGCCAGGTTCAGATTCTTGTACGGCGTGATCAGGTTGACGTGCAGCTTGAGTTCACGAAATACGCGAAGTACCCGGCGACTGACCATCTCGGCGGTGTTGGAAAACGCCTCATCGAGAAACACGGTGCAGTAGACCGGATGGTCGCAACCGTCGAGCGTCAGCACATAGGCCAGGCTTGCCGCGACGATCGTGCCCGCGAACGCTTCCTTCTCGCCACCGGACTTGCCGCTGGAGGATTCCAGCACATCACGCACTGCGAGCGACTCGTCATCGAGTTCTTCGGCGTAGAAGGTCATCTGATGACGAGGATCGAGCAACTGCAAGCTCCAGTTGGCCCGTGCGCTGCCGGCAGAACTCGCCTGGTCGAGTGTTTCGACCACCTCGGCCAGATCGTGAAAGCGTGCATCGTGATCCGTACTGTTGATCTGACCGAGCACGTGGTGCAGCTTGCGATCGAACTCGAGCACGTGTGCATAACGCTCCTTGCGTGTGCCGATCTTCAGGTGCGAACCGGGTTTGAATTCGGTGCGACGCAGCACCCGGTTGATGGTGTCCATACGCTCGAGGATGTCCTCACGCTCGGCCTCGAGCTTGGTCATGATGCGCGCGAGCGCTTGCGTCGCATGCTTGTTCAGACGTTCACCGAAGCTCTCGACCAACGCTGGCAGGCCTTCGCGCTCAAGGTGGTCGAGATGGGCGAGATAGTCCGGCAGGGCATCGACGCTCGCGCCCCAGTCGACCGCAATCACCTGCCACTTCTCGTGCGCGCGGAATGAGGACATGACGCCGGTCGCCGAGAGTTCTGCACTCCGTTGCCGCTTGCTCACGCTGTCGAGCTCACGCTCGATCGCCACGCCCAGCTCACGACCGCATTCGTCGATGCGCGTCAGGTCCGCCAGGCCGAGTTCACCGAATCGCTCCTCGACGCGAGTCAGCAACTGCGCGACAAACACCTCGTCAAGCGGTTCGCCGGCACGCTCGCGTGCCCGCCCCGCGGCATCCACTGCCTGCTGCAGCGACTGCTCTGCCGCACCCCTTTCGCCACTGAGCGTCTTCACCCGCTCCTGCACATCGCGGAGTTCACCCTTCGCCCGGTCCCAGTCCTCGCGCGCGCGCGACAGATCACCACCGGCGTGCTCGAGCGCGGCGATGTCGGCGACTAGTGCATCGCGTCGAGTCTCACGGGAACTCACATCGATCTGCTCCCAGTGCATCTCGGCCAATGCCTCCCAGCGTTTGCGCCGCGTCGCCAGCGCATCCAGAGCGGTGCGGGCAGCGGCCACCGTTTCGCCGGCGGTGACGAGTTCGGCAGCCAGTCGTTGATGGTCGCTCTCGAGCAGCGCGAGCCGTGCCGTGTTGGAGAATCCGAGATTCCAATGACGCCGATCATCGATGCGCGACAGATCCTTCTTTTCGAAGCGGCCACGCTCCTTGTGTATGAGCCCCTCGCGTGTCATCGAGAACGGGGTGACATCCAATGCGGCGGTATCGTCTACGCACGTCAGGTCGAAGCGCTGCAGGTGATGCTTCAGCCACTCGCGCCACGGGTGCTCGCGCCAGACGAGCTTGCGCAGGTAACCCGCCTCGATGAACACGGGTGGCCGCGATGGCAAGCTCTCCAGGTCGACTACCTGCACGCGAACGTGCAGGCCGGTGTGCTGTGTGTTGAGCCAGCGGGTGACCATGCGAAATCGTTGCGCGGGTACGACCAGTGTGGTGCGCAGACCGCCGAGTGCACGCTCGATAGATCCCTGCCAGGGACGCTCTTTCTCGCGGACGTCCAGAAGCTCACCGATGAAACGGCACTCACCCCCGTCCATTGACAGGGAGTCGACCAGTCGATCGCGTAGCTGCTGGAAACGCAAGTCGATGTTCGAATCCGGTCGAGCAGCGATCTCCCTGGCCTCTTCACGATTCTCTCGCATGGCCTCCTGACAGACGCTCAGGCTCCCGCTCGCTTCGCCAAAACGATCCTGGGCACGCTCGACATCGCCGCCGATGTTCTCAAGCGCGGCAAGTGCCTGCGCACGGTTGTCGCTGAACACCGCTTCATCGAGCGTATCAGGCAAGTCGAGTGCCGCGATATTGCGTTGGTATTCGGATGCAGCCTGCACCGCGTTTTCGAGCCGATGCCTCGCGTCTATCAGTTCCTTCTTGAGCGTCTCGATCTGGTTTCCGCCGAGCTGCAGATAAGCCTCGTGAAAGCGCTCGACCTGCTCGCCAATCGTCAATGATCGCCGTTCGGTCTCGTCCAGCGAGCGGACCACGTCGGCGAGTGCCCGTTCGAGTTGCTCGACACGCAGCTCCCAGAGTTCAAGTGCCCGCCTTGCCATGTAGACCGGCAGCGCGGCGCGCTCACCTTGCAGGGCATCGATCAGCACCGCCGTCCGGCTCAAGGTGTCGCCGAGTTCCGGCAGGCGGGCCAGTGCGTCGCGCTGGCTGCGCGCATCAACCAGCGTATCGTGTACGGCGACGAGATCTGCAAATTCGCTCACCACGACGCGCGCATCGTCGCGGACCGTGCTCGGCTCCAGCACGAGTTCGCGGATCAGGGTGGTGAGATCATCGATACGCTTGAGCCCCAGTGCTCGAGAAAGTAGCGCGGGTGCGTTGCGGTTGTCCATGTACAACAGCTGGCGATACAGCGCCTGGTAGTCCGAGAAATTCTCGTCCAGGCAGCTGATCGCGACATCCGCCCGGAGCCATTGCTTGAGCGCCCGAGCGTTACCTTCGCCGAAGGCGTGCAGCATATCCTTCAACGCCAGGTTCTTCCTGGCGATCGCATAGCAACGCTTGACGTCGGCCAGCGCATTGGTCGACTGCGTGGTCCAGAACAACACGGCGAGTGTGACTTCCGACTCATCATCCGCGCGGTAGAGCGCACGCAGACCACTCACCACGCCCGACTCGCGCGTGCTTCTGACGCGTGTCGCCGCGCCATCGTGCTCCGAGCCGAAAGTGCCACGCATGTAGGAAAGCAGCGTCCTGTCAGTTCGGTCCCCCTGTGCCGCAGCAACGTTGAACGCTGCCCTGCCCGACGGCAGCAACAGCGCCATCAGCCCGTCGATCAGCGTGGTCTTGCCAGAGCCGTTGTCGCCCGTGACAAGGGTACCTTGCGGATCGACATTCGCGGTATGCAGCCCGTTGAACGAGCCCCAGTTGTACACCGAGAGCTCGACCAGTCGAATCTGTCCGACCGCGAACAGACTGTCGAAGGGCTTAGCCACGGTTTCGCCCGTCGCTTCGATACCGTTAGCGTACTGCAAGTCGCGGTTCACGGCAGAACCTCATCCGAGTTCGCTTCAGGTAGCAGCAGACTCGATTGAACGTTCGACTCAACACTCGGCTCGCCACTCGTCTCATCGCCCGACCCAGCACTCGGCTCGCCACTCGTCTCATCGCCCGACCCAGCACTCGGCTCACCACTCGTCTCATCGCTCGAGCCACCCGCCAGCCGTACGTACTCGGCCAACAAGGTGTCGAGGAACGCCGCGTCAACGACGTAGCGGATCACAGGTGTGATCTCGAATCGCTCGTCGTCGCCGCGAACGCGCGACAACAGTCGCTTCTCGACCAGACGAGTGATCGCCGAATTCAGCTGTCGCCGATCGCTGCGCTCGCTCGCGGTCAGCGGCAGAAAAGGCACGAAAGCCGATTCCACACGCTCGATGTCGATGACGATGCGCTGCTCGCCCGCGCTCTCGCGCTCCTGGTAATGCTTGCGCAGAATCAGCAGCCACAAGGTGTCGTAGAGCGAAATCGTGCGCCTGGCGATCAACGTCGCACCCTCGGCACTGTCGTCGAGTTCCTCGGCGAGCGCGTCTGCATCGACAGATGCATCATCATCCCCTTCCAGCACATCAGACGAGCGGCTCTGGATGAAGGCGACGCCGGCCCGCTCGTCAAGCACCAGCTGCAGATAGAGCTCTGCGAGGTGGGCGCGGATGGCATCCTCATGGCGTACCAGCGCTTCGAACACCTTGGCCTTGCGCGCCGCCAACACGACACCCTGGCGCATCAGCGAGACCAGCACACGGCGAGCCTCAGGTGGCAAGCGACGCGCAGGTTTCTTTACGTGATCGTGTCCGGCCTTGTCTGCGTCGGGTCTTCCGTGGCGTCTGCCGCCGGGCCTGCCGTTTCGTCGATTGTGCCGTTTGCCGTATGCGCGACCTTCTCGTCCGCTGTCTCGTCCGCTGTTTCATCTACCGTCGCCTCCACGGTCTGCTCAGCCTGCTCTGGCGAAACGACCCACGCAGCGCCTTCGTCGCCGTCAGATCGGGTGTTCTCGCGTCGCAGACGATCGATGAAACTGTCCGGGTCCCGAGTTGGCCCGTTGTTCGGCTTATGCATGATGTCAGTGGTGCGTCAACGCGAAGTCGAGGGGCTCGGTATCACGCTGGCGCAACACTATACGACAAGCTCATCGAGTGATTCCGGAAAGAGGTCGGTGCTGAGTAATACGCGGGAACGGTCGCCGACATGCGGGTACCGTCGCGCTCGCAGAAGCTCACGGACTCACGTCGCTCCAGACTGGCTGCGCCCACCGAATGCGCGATACGCAAAAAGCCGACAAGCTCCTCGAGCCCTGCCTGTACGGGCGTGTGTGCCACCACCCCACCGATCGTCAACGGGCCTTCGGCTTCGAGCACCGCGCGGGCACGCTTGGCAAGCTCACGTACCTGGACCGTATCGAGCGCGTCGAGAATGCCCTTGTCGAGCGTCTGGCGCATCAGTTGCTCCTTAACGCCGCGAGTGTCCAGGGCATGGTCGGGGTGGCGCAGATTCATGCTGACAGGTGACGCCACGCGAACCACACCGGTCGGTAATGTCAACGTCGTTCGGCTCTTCAACGGGAGCTATGCCTCGCGCAATTCGATGGCCTTTTGCTCGAGCGCGACGATCAGACGGTCCACGGCCCTGTTTTCCAGCGCCGCACCACTCTCGATGTAAGCACGCAAGCCTTCCTCCGTCCGGCGACGAACGCGCAGCACCCGATCGCTTTCGCGGCCGAGTTCGCGTACCAGTTGATCGAGAAAGCGTCGCTGCCGCGGCGTCAGCTGCCGGGCCACCGGTGCATCCATGATGCTGCGCAACTGCTCACGAAACTCAGTCGAGCGATTGGCGTCACAAAGGAGCTGAAAGAATCCATCAAAAGCGCTACCGGCATCGGTACCGGCGAGCAGCGCCTCACGCTCCATGACCGAATCGAGCACTTCACCTCGCGTCTGCCCACCGGCGATGATCTGCACTCGCAAGTCCTTGTCGAGGGTACGGATCTCGTCCTCGACACGCCGGAAGTCACCGGTCAGTACCGAGGCAAGCTGGTAGATTTCGCGGATGCGCTCGCGCTGCTCGGCCGCGCCGAGCTCCTTGACGATACCGGCCTCGAGATCGGCGATTTCTCGTTCGATCTCCCGCTTCCGCCCCGCCAGCATGTCGATGCGCTCGGCCGGGTCCGGATTGATGCTGACGGCCAGATCGCGCACCGCATCCTGCACGATGCGCAGGAGCGAAGCGGTGGTGCCACTGGTGCGTTCATCGAGCGAACGGCAGAAGCGCAGCGCCACCTCGGCCGCATCCGTGCGCGTGAGCCTGTCGTCCATCTCGCGTAACCAGCCGGCTCGGATCCACGTGTTCAGATAGACACCGGCCGAGGTGTCGGCCTCCCAGCGCCCGCGCGCCCGGGCCGCCACAAGCTCCGCATCCAGCACGGTACGGGCCTGCGAATAGGCAACTTCGCTTTCATCGACGAAGATCTCGGCGAGAAAGGCGAGCACCATCGGCGCGCTGTCGGCGCGCAACAACCGCCAGGCCGCCTGCTCGGACAGCAATCGTTCGTAGCGCGCCTCGGTGCCAGAGAAGCTCATGTTCGCAACTGTCGCCCGGCGCGGTACGCTTGGCAAGCAGGTCCGTGAAAAATGAGTACACAGACAGGAGTCGGGCGTTCGTGTCCATAGAGAAGCAGCAGACCGAGGTGTCACCGCATGAGGCAGAAATAGCGCTCCGGCGGTGCTCTTCACTCTCGCCCGTCGTCGCGCCGGCGGCTTCCCCGCTGGACGCGCGGCGGCCGATGACTACCGCATCGGCCGGGCCGACGGGTCGCAGGTCTCGCTTGACCCGCAGGTCGGGGAAGCACCGGGGTCGAGGCGACTCGGACGCGATTGAGTTTCGGTCAAACTTCGGGGTGATCACCACCACACTGCGGAGAGACTCACTGAACCCGTTAATATCAAGTTGAAGCACCCCTATCGTGCCGCCAACCCGCGCCTCCTGCTATCCGATGATAGAAGAACCACCCCTTCTCACGATCCGCACAAATCACCCGCGTCCAGGCGAGGCGCAACTGACTGCGCTACGCGACGTGCCGACCGGCTTCCTGGCCGACGCGATGAACGGTCGCGGCGCTCTCCCCACGACTATTCGCCACTTGAGTCCTGGTGTGCTACCGACCCGATTCTGCGGTACGGCACTTACTTGCCGATGCGGACCCGCCGACGTGCTGGCCGTGTTCGCTGCGCTCGGCGAAGTCCGAAACGGTGACATCCTGGTCGCCGCCACTAGTGCATGGTCAGGGTGTGCAGTGATCGGTGACCGCGTCATGGGCATGCTCAGGAACGCAGGTGGGAGTGCTTTCATTACCGATGGGCTGGTGCGTGACATCGAGGGAATCGAACCGATCGGTCTACCGCTGATGTGCGCGGGCGTCTCCCCCAACTCGCCCTTTGCCAACGGCCCGGGCGAGATCGGGTTCCAGGTATCGCTTGGCGACGTCAGCATCGACAGCGGCGACGTGATCGTGGCCGATGATAGCGGTGCAGTCGTGGTGCCTGCAGAACAACTAGACGCTGTCATCGCCCGTCTGCCAGCGATCCGCAAGCTGGAGGCCGCGCTGGACGCACGCGTTGCCGATGGTCTGATCATGCCTGACAGCACACGCGAACTGCTTGCCACCGATCGCGTCAAGCGCATCTGAGAATACGGGAGTAGCGCGCCAGCGATCCGTTCCGCCTGCTCCCTGTACTAGATCGAACGGGTCGATCACGATGACCAACATGCATCGACTCGGATAGCATCGCGAGCGGAATCATTCGACCTGGAGTACGCCTATGACCGACGCCGCAACAGCAACCGGACGAGTGACCGCCGCGCTCGACAATGCAGAGGACGAAGCAGCCTTTGCGTGCAGAACGATATTGCCGTCCGGCTCGCTGACGCTTTCGATCAAGGAAAAGGGCGAAATACGATTGCCCGTGTCAGCGACCCGAGCAAAGCAACTTGCGGCGCTCGCGACACCCGCTCCGTTCGGACGCGGGCCAGACACCCTGCTCGACCCGAAGGTGCGCGATGTCGGCGAGATTCCAGCTCGCAAGCTCGCGCTTGACCGACGCGCCTGGAATCGGGCGCTGACCCCTGCACTTGATGAGATGCGCGAGGCGCTCGGCTTGCCAGCAGGACGACTCACGGCCCGCGTCGACAAGATGCTGGTATATGGACCCGGGCAATTCTTCAAGCCGCACCGCGATACCGAACGCAACGACGACATGATCGGCACGCTCGTGGTCGTGCTGCCATCACCCCACAAAGGGGGCACACTTGTCGTGTCACACCGTGGCGAGACACAACGTTTCATTACGCGTACCACGCTCGAGCCTCGACTCTGTCTGTATGCGTTCTACGCCACGTGCGAGCACGAAGTCCGGCCGGTGACAGCGGGCCATCGGATCGTGCTGAGTCACACGCTGCACTTCCGTGCCGCCGCCTCGGCGGCGGAGCCCGAGTCGAACGTGGAACTCCAGCACGCGCTATCCGACTACTTCGATCCTGCGGACAGGGCGACGGGTCGCTTCGGCAAGTCGCTGGACAAGCTCGTCTACCTGCTCGATCACGCCTACAGTCCCCGCAGTCTCGGGTGGCACCGGATGAAGGGCGTGGATCGATCGCGCGCACAAGCGCTGCTCGCTGCCGCAACCAGACTCGATCTGCAAGCGCATCTCGCACTGGTCAGTGTGACAGAGACCTGGAGCGCCATGGTCGATGAGCCGCGCTATTACCGCAGCGGTCGCGGTCATTGGGACGACGAGTGGGACGACGACGATGACGACGACATCGGCGAAGAGAACGCCGGGAACGTGCTGCTTGCAGAAACGCACTACGAACTCGAGGAGCTGATTGAACGCGGCGCCTCGCTCGATAGATGGCGTGACATGAATGATCGCGCGGTGGCGCTACCGAACCTCAGTGCAGACGAGGATGAGCTTTGCTGGACGGCAGACCTCGAGACGCACGCGCCGGAACTCGAGGAATACGAAGGTTACATGGGCAACTACGGCAATACGCTGCAGCGTGAGTACCGCAGGGCCGCGGTCGTGCTCTGGCCGGCAACCGATCGCTACCGGATTCTCGCCCGATCCGGAAGCGGTGGCCAGATCGTGCTGCGCGAGCTCGTCGACGATGCTGACAGGCTCGGTGCTGCTACCGTGGACTCGGCCATCGATTCGCTGCTTGAAGTCTGGCCAGGCCAGTCCCGTGAAAAGAGTCCGGACACGCTTCGCGACGCACTGGCGCTCGCGCAACTCCTGCAGTCGACCAATCGCATCACTGAGCTATTGCATGGCCTGTCGATCAGCTCGTTGACCAAGCGAGAGATACCGACGCTGCTCGAACTCGGAGACCGCCACGGCGAATCCTTCTGCCTGGAACTTTTCGACAGGTGGCTCGGCTCGAACGATTCCAGCGACGATCGCCATGCCCTGTTCCACAAACGCAAAGAGTTGCCAGACGGGCGCTGGTTCAGCCTGGAAAGCGACCGGGATCGACTCGACTGGCTCACGCAGTTTCCCGACTTCTGCCGCGCGGTAATGCGGTCCGGGGAGACCGCCTGGCAGCGCGTGGCTGCGTCGTCCTTCGACATCCTTCTCGAACTGACGGTGGCAAGACATGTCACCCAGCATCGTCTTGCTTCACCGAACGCTCGAGCACGATGTGCCAACCGCGAGCGACTCGATCTACTCGCCTTGCTTGAGGCGAGCGCTGTGCTCGACGACGAAATATTGCTGAAGCGCTTGCTGGTCGCTATTGACGCCGAGCTCGACAACTACGCATCTATCGTCATGATCGACGTGCTCGAACGATTGCACGCACTCCCCACGGTCGGCCGCCAGAAGACTCGAAGGGTCGCGCTGACTCGCCGCATGAAAGCCGTTGTGCAGAAGCGGATCCGCGACGCAGCGCGCGCCGCAGATGATTGGCGAATCGACGCAAGCCCCAAGTGTTCCTGCGCAGACTGTCAGACGCTCACGAGCTTCCTGCAGAGCAAGGACGCCGCCATCGATCTGCCGTTGGCGAAGGCTCGCCGACAGCACCTGCACCAGGCCATCAGCGTTCTCGATATTCCCGTGTCCCATACGACTCGCCGGACAGGACGACCGTTCGTGCTCGAACTTCGAAAGAAGAAGTCGCTGTTCAAAGACGCTGCAAAGCGTGTTGCCGACGAGCAGGCGGTGGCGACGAGGCTGATCGCTCTTCCAATCGGACCATGATTGCCAAATGAACTCGCATCCAGTTACTGCTTCGCTCTGGTGGCACGATACCGTCTCTGACGATGTTCTTGCTGCTTTCCACGACGCTTCCGCCGACCTGTACAACGCTGGACCCTGGCACCACGTTCCGGACGAACGATGCAGATTGTTCGCGTCAGCAACGAATCTCGGCCCGAGAACCGATCTCGTCATCGTGACCGGCCAAGACGGTGCCGTGCCAGGTCTGCGTCTGTTCGCAGACATACCTGCGCACCTGATGTGGCTTGATCGGGACGGAGAATCGGCAGCGCGAGTCGGCGCATTGCTGCCGCTGCATGCGGCGCTGGAATCCGTGTCTGAAGCGAGAGTTTCCGACGACGTCCGTGCAGCGGTCAACGAGAAAGGCTGGCGAAATTCCGGAGAGAAGGTCTGGCCGATCGCACGAATGTTTCTCCCTGATGGCACTACCGATGCCCTGCACGACGGCGGCCTCGCGACGATTGAGGCAATAGTTCGTGCACTGACCGTAACGCTTGCCGATCCGAACCCGTGGCAGCGCGCCTGGCGTGACGGCACCGAAAACGAAGCACGAGTGACGATCACGACATCAATTGAAGACAAGCTCGACATGGAGGTCACCACCAGAACGCCCGCGTCGATGATGATGTTCGAGGGCAGCGATGAAGAGCTGCTTGCGGCATTCGAGCAGCTCGACTGGAGCGACGGCCTGGACGGAGTGGATCAGGACCGCCTCGCCGAACTTGAACGCACCCTGATATACCGAATCCGCACGGACGCGCCTGCTCTCATTCCACCTCGCCAGCACGCCGGCATCGGGTTGATGCTCGACTATTGCGCCGGCGAGTTTGGCATACCGATCACTCGCCTCTCGGCTACCGAGCTCGAGGAGATCATGTTCGAAATCGTCCCGCATGTGGTTGCTGCACAGCCGACAGAAGCAGGCCTTGTTCTCGACACGCTTGGTGGAACACTACGCTGGCTCTCGGATCGTCGGCCGTTTGCGCATGATGACGCGCTCTTTTCGCTGCTCAACTGTGCTGACAGCGAAGAGCGACTTGCGGAGCTCCTCGCCAACGCGGAACTGTTCAGTCCGCACAAACGACAATTCATGGCCGGGCTCGAAGCCGGCTTCGACATGAACACCGACGAAGGCCATGAAGCCTACATGGAGCAATGGAGAAAAGACAAGATTGCCTCATGGAGTGCTGGCGATATCGGTCTATCGAATCAGGCGCATGGCATCGG
>ENA-ORXM01000774-ORXM01000774.1-marine-metagenome-genome-assembly--contig:-NODE-774-length-50068-cov-4.206897_pt1 | contig 50068 bp, 44 predicted proteins | sample MGYA00237867_ERZ511480 | MGnify/ENA primary metagenome ERZ511480 (study PRJEB26309, sample SAMN06266103) | marine metagenome | isolation source: Algal blade | place: United Kingdom:Sidmouth, United...
TGACGATAATATGCACTCCAATCGCATAGAGCCAAGCTTGATCTCTTTCCGCTCTTTCATCGTCTCTAATCTCTTTAACGGCCTGGATACTTGTTAATGTTGTATTAAGTGGAGGTTGGTTGTTGACCATAAGTTTCCAGTCCGTATCCCATTGATTATAATCCTGCCATTCTTGACTTAAGTTATAAATAGCTAAGCCTTCTGCTGCTAAAGCTACAGGCACTTTCCAGTATTGTTTATTATAAATTTGACCTGCGCCAGGCAAGATTAATGCATACAAAGCTGCTCTGCCAGGGTTGCCATCAAATATGTCAAAGACGCCGTAAGGATCATCTTTTGGGGTATCGTTGGTGCTTGATGGCGTTACTGTTTTTAAACTGTCAGAATCATTGTTTTCTTCCAAGTCTATGGTTTGAGAAAAGGTCGTTGTACCAAAGGCAAAAAGGAGAAAGAAGCTTATATAAACAGTTTTAAACATTGTTAGTTTAACGTCAATAAATAATAGATATTGCTAGTCAGAATAGTGTAATGATATTCAAAAAAATTACTCTTCTAGAGCATCTACGATGTCATTAAATTGATCGTCAGAATTAAAGTAGATGGTTATTTTACCTTTGCCTTTGTTAGATCTATTAATTTCAACTTTTGAGTCCAACTGCTTTCTAAGACGCTCTTGAATTCTCCTTACTTCTGGGTGAATCATGTTTGGTGATTTCCTGACGATTTTTGAAGCAGGGGAGTCCGATTTTAGATCTCTGATTATTTTTTCTGTATTTCTTACAGACAGATTTTCGTCTTTTATTCTTTTGAATATGTGGAGTTGCTTGAGCGGATCATCAATGGATAAAAGTGCTCTGGCATGACCCATCGATATACTATTGTCTTTTAAACCGGATTGGATATCTGGAGGCAATTTTAATAATCTGATATAGTTTGATATTGTGCTTCTTTCTTTACCAACACGTTTTGCCATTTCGTCATGTTGTAAATCACATTCTTCAATAAGTCTTTGGTAAGAAATGGCTATCTCTAAGGCATTTAAGTTACTTCTTTGTATGTTTTCAACTAATGCCATTTCTAGCATTCCTTGATCATCGGCAGTTCTTATATACGCTGGCACCGTTTTTAATCCAGCCAATTTTGAAGCACGCCATCTCCGCTCTCCAGATATTATTTGGTACTTATCTTTGCTTAATGATCTAATAGTTATAGGTTGAATTAAGCCTAATGTTTTTATGGATTGTACCAACTCTAAAAGTTCGTTTTTCTTAAACTCTTTTCTAGGTTGGTAAGGATTGGCTTCTATGTTTTTAATCGGAATTTCTGCTACACCCTCAGCGAGCGTACTGCTGGCCGTTTTGCTTTTTGATTTAGGCTTCGAATCTGCTTTGTCGATGTTACCTAAAAGTGCCCTCAATCCTTTGCCTAGTTCTTCTTTTTTTTTCGCCATAATGTTACATTTTAAGCTTCACTAAGTTCTTTTTCATTTTTCTGAATAAACTCGTGAGCTAAATTCAAAAAATTTTTGGCGCCTTTGCTATTGATATCATAGAGTATAATGGGCTGGCCTACACTAGGTGCTTCACCAATTTTACTATTTCTATGAATTATGGTATCAAAAATATTATCGGATAATAATTCATGAACTTCCCTGACAACCATTTTTGCCAATCTTAACCTTCTGTCAAACATAGAAAGAACAATACCTTCAATTTTTAAATTAGGATTTAAAGCTTCTGTGATAAGTGATATTGTGTTTTTTAGTTTGCCCAAACCTCTTAATGAATAGACTTCACATTGAACAGGTATAAGTACAGAATCAGCTGCTGTTAATGCATTTACTGTCAATATTCCTAATGAAGGAAGGCAATCCACAAAGATATAATCATAATTATCTTTGACTTCTTCGAGTACTTTTTTCATTACATACTCCCGTGATACAACATTTGCCAATTCTAATTCTGCGCCAACAAGTTGGATATTTGCACATAAGACATCTAGATTTTCTAGTTCTGTTTTTTGAATGGCATCTTGTGCAGGAGCACCATCAATCAAGCATTCATAAATTGTAGTTTCAAGATCGTCAGGATTAATGCCTAACCCAGATGTAGCATTAGCTTGGGGATCGGCATCTACGAGCAAAACTCTTTTTTCTAAAATGGCAACAGCGGCAGATAGATTAATGGCAGTTGTTGTCTTTCCAACACCACCTTTTTGATTAGCTATGGTTATTATTTTGCCCATTTAAAATTCTATCGTTTCACCAATATTTGGCAGAAATAATTTTTTATTTTTTGACTCAAAACTTTTTCGTGCTTTATCCTTATCAATGACGATATAGCCAAAAGTATCATAGTGGCAACCGACTATATTATCACACTTAATAAACTCTGCAGCTATGCTTGCATCTTCATAGCCCATGGTAAAGTTGTCTCCAATTGGTAAAATAGCAAAATCAAGCGCAGGACAAGTTAGAGGTATTAATTGCATATCCATCGTCAATGCTGTATCTCCAGCGATATAAAAACAACCTTTGTCATTCCACACCACAAATCCTCCCGGATTACCTCCATAAGAATTATCGGGCATAGAACTCGTATGTACTGCATTGACATATTTTACTGTGCCAAAATCAAAAGTAAACTTCCCTCCATGATTTAAAGGATGACCTTCAACCCCCTTCGATCCAAACCAATTGACTATTTCATAATTAGAAATAATTTTACAACCACTTTTTTTAGCAATGTTTTCCACATCTGACACATGATCTCCATGGCCGTGCGTAATTAATATCCAATCAGGATTCAAGGCCTCTACATCAATCTCACTTGCTTTCGGGTTTCCCGTAAAGAATGGATCGATTAATAGTCTTTTACCACAAAAGTCTATAATAAAAGAGCCATGACTTAAGTTTGTTACTTTCATAAATACAAAGATTCAGTTCCAAATATACTAAGCAATAATAAAAAAAAGGGTTGCACCATGTGGCACAACCCTTTTTTTCTTGAAAACTAATCTTAAACTAGTGCTGAATCACTATTTTTTCAGTTTTTATTTGACCGTCACTGTATTGCACACGTAACATATACATACCATCATTAAAGCCAGATGTATTTATTTCAACATCAGTCTGCGGATTTAATTTCTGAACCAGCTTGCCTTCAATACTGTATATTTCAGCATTCTGAATGTTATCTGCATTATTGAATTTGATATTTACCAATCTATCTGCTGGAGTTGGATAAATTTCAACATTATGATCTTCTAATGATTGAGTCAATAGAATAGCTCCTATATCTCCTTCATTTCTTGATCTTGAATCTACAACATCTTCTCCATCATGCAAATCTCCTCCAATAACATTTATACAGTAATCTTCTGTTTCTCCATGATTAAATATTTCACATGGTGATGATGGATATCCGCCAAGTTTAGCTGATATTCTCATTGTCGTTTGACCAGTCCATAAAGTATACGGCATTGTCAAAGTTCCTGAGATAACATTTTGGTTACATCCATAAGCCACATATTCATTGGCATCATCAAAGTCTCCATCCAAAGTATAATCTATCCATACTTTCCAGTACACTTTTTGTTTTGGACAATGCCCAAATCCTGGATCTAGTAAAAGAGGGTAGGATTGACCAGGTGCGACATTTGCACATATATTTGTGAAATCTTTATAACCACCATTGTCACCTGATTTGTTATTAATGCTTCCAAATAAAATGGCATTGATGTAACTACAATTTGAGTTAATACCTCCTGAGTTACAAATTCCTGTTTGAACTGGAATTGAGTTAACATTAATATGGAATGAACAAACTGCTTGATTACCACATCCATCAGTCGCAAGGTAACTTACAGTGTGAGAAGAACCTGGAGGCAAAATAGAACCTGGCGCAGGACCTGCTGTTTGAGTTACATTTAAGCAATCAGATATTTCCATAATATACTCTAACGAGTATGAATTATATTGATCATTCCATTGTCCGTTATTCAGCATCTCTATGTAATCTTGACCGCCATTGTAATTGTTAGGCTGACCAGGATACCAGTTAGAATAAGTAAGTGGATCTCCATTCACCCACTGGAAATTACCTTCAGAATTGGCATCTGTTCCTCCAATCCATGCTGATTGTAAAGTTAAGATGTTAGCCAAGAATGCATTTTCAGCAGCAGAGTTTATCACAGCTAAGTTACCGCCATTGGCAACAGCGTTTGCTTGAGCTGATGGCCAAGTTGCAGGATTATTTGAGCAATAATAATGACTACCATTAAATTGACCCATATAAATAAACCCAGAAATTGGTCCTCCAGCTGAATTACAATTGTTACAGCAAGAATTGACTGTAGGTGCATTCCAGTTAACGGCAACACCCGCAGAATTTTCTAAAGCTTCTGTTACTATGTTATTTGGACAATGAATATTTAAACCATTTTCAACTGTAATATTAAAACTACATTGAGAATTTGAACCACATCCATCATTCACTTCATAAGTAACAGTGTATGTTCCTCCTGTCAAGTAAGTACCTGGAGCAGGACCTGCTACTTGATTGATAAAATTACATGGCTTCTCCATGATAAATTCTAATGCATAAGTGCTGTATTGATCATTCCATTGACCGTTATTTAACATTTCAACATAATGTTGACCGTTGTTATAATTGTTAGGTTGATTAGGATACCAATTTGTATAAGTCAATGGTTGTCCTGATTCCCATACAAAGTGTCCTTCTTGAGCTACATCATTTAAGCCTATCCATGCAGACTGAAGTGTTAATTTGTCAGCTAAGTAAGAATTTTCACCATGACTATTTATTGATGCTAGATATCCGCCATTTGCCGCACACATTGCTTGTGCAGATTGATATGAAGATGGTGATATCGAGCAATAGTATTGATGACCATTGTATGATCCCATATATAAAAATCCTGGGATGCTTGTGCCTCCTGAACAATCTCCGCAAGTACCATTGTAAGATGGTGCTGCCCAATTTGCTATAGCGCCACCGTTACCTCCACATTGTAAAACAATATCATTCGGACATGTAATTGTTGCACTATTACCGGTAACAGTTACACTGAATGTACAATTAGAAGCATTTCCACAAGCATCTTGAGCCGTGTAAGCCACTACTGTTGTCCCTTGCGGGAATGTTGTACCTGGATTAATATTACTTGAAATAAATGGTGTTCCACAAGCATCAACTGCTGTAGGTGCATTCCAAGTTACTATAGTTGCAGGATTTGTTACAATAATATTTGAAGGACAATTTAATATTGTCGGTGCTGTTTGATCTTGTTCTGTAATTATCTGATCACAAGTACTTGTTAAGCCATTACTACTGTAAGATGCTGTCCAAACTCTTTTGATTACTCTATCACCACAGTTTCCTGTTGAGATAATAAAATCTTGAAAAGTTACAGATGGAATAGGACAATTTGGTCCTCCTGTTGCTGTAGCTGAACCTAAAGCGTTAGGCGTTATATTTGAACCCACACAAACATTCTGATTTGATGGGCAGTGAATTACTGGTGGTGTTGTACAAGTTGCAACACAATTAACTGTTACATTAAATATACATGTAGCAGTATTACCACAGCCATCAAAAGCTGTATAAGTAACTGTATTCAAACCTTGATTAAAAGAACTTCCGCTTGTAACCGGGACACCATTTTGATTGAAAGCAGTCAGGTTTGGATTGCCACAATTGTCGGTTGCTAAAGGCATTGACCAACTGGCTATGGCATTACAGTTTATGCCTGATCCATTAACAACTACAGAACCAGGACAAGATATAAATGTAGGACTTACTATATCTCTAAGTGTAATGACTTGCGTACATGAAGTTTTCAAATTTGAATTGTTTGGATCTTTTGCAGTCCAAACTCTATGAACAACTTTAGCACCATTACATGGTCCATTGCTTACTATAGCGTCGTTGTAAGTTACGATTGGTGTTCCACATGTCGAACTACCTGCTACTGCAGTAGCCGTACCAGACGTACTTGGTAATGGAATGCCTGCAGTTGGGCATCCGCTATAAGCTGGAGGACAATTAATTATTGGATTTGAATTACAAGAGGCTGCACATTGTACAGTCACAAGAAATGATCCTGTTGCAGTTAATCCACAATTATCTACTGCTGTATATGTTACAGTAGTAGTACCTTGCGGGAATGTTGAACCACTATTATGTGTTGATGTAAAACTTGCTATGCCACAGTTGTCTGAAGGCGTAGGTATGTTCCATGTTACAGGAACTTGACATCCAGTGCCCGTACCCGTAACAATTATGTCTGCTGGGATATTTAATAATACTGGAATTTGTGAGTCTCCTAAAACTATAGTTTGACTACATGAAGAACTAAATGCAGAGTTGATTGGATCTGTAGCAGTCCATGTTCTCACTATTGTTTGCTGTCCTGTACATGGACCAGTGCTAGTCACAGTATCATTAAAAGTAACTACTGGTACTCCACATGTATTCGCACCAGCTGTAGCTGTAGCCATACCAGAAATTCCAGGATTAGGAGCCGAGGTCGACGGACATCCCGTATAAGTCGAAGGACAATTTATTATTGGATTTGCACTACAACCTGTACAGATTATAGTAACTTGAAAGGCATGAGTAGATTGATTGCCACAATTATCTACTGCTGTATATGTTACTAAAGTTGAACCTTGGTTAAATGTTGTACCGCTTTGATGCGTGGATGTAAAAGAATTTATACCACAATTATCAGTAGCGTTTGGTGTATTCCAAGTAACGAGTGCAGAACAATTTGTTCCTGTCGCAGTGATTGTCATATCAGAAGGTCCGTTAGTAATTGACGGATTTTGATTGTCATTGACTGTAATGATCTGATTACAAGAATTTGTCAATGCAGAATTTGTTGGATCAGTAGCAGTCCACGTTCTGGTAATCTGAACAGCGCCATTACAACCAGGGATACTTACTGTAGAATCGCTAAAGCTTACAACAGGTGTCGGGCAAGAAGGATCACTAGGTACACCTGTAGCCGTACCTGTAAATGCAGGATCTGTATTTGAGCCGATGCATAAAGAACGATTAGGTGGACAAGTTATGCCTACTGTTGTACAACATGATCCTTGTACTGTTACTGTAAATGAACATGTTACGCTTTGGCCACAAAAATCTTGTGCAGTATATGTCACTTGTGTTGTACCTAAAGGAAATGCAGTACCACTATAATGTGTTGTCGTAAATGATTGAATACCACAATCATCATTTGCTGAGGGCAATGCCCATGTAGCGATTCCAGCACAGTTACCTGAGAGATCTACAACTAGGTTACTCGGACAATTATTTATAACTGGCTGAGCAGTATCTTCTAAAAATAATGTTTGCTGGCATTCTGAATGCAATTTCATGCTTGCTGATCCAGCAGGATATTCTGCTTTCCACGTCCTATGAATGACAACCATACAAGGTGTATTGGTTACAATCACGTCTGTATAAGAAAGTGTGGGTTGAGGACAATTGGCATCTCCTGGCATGGCTGTTGCCGAGCCTGTATTAGATGGATCTGTATTGTCTCCAGGACATCCCAGATAGGTAGAAGGACAAATGATAACAGGTGCGGTTAGGCACATCATTGAAAAGTCCATCTGTGCTTCAGGAATATCTGCATTGAAACAGAAATTTTCTGGGTTGGTATTAGCATTTAAGCTAAAAGTTAACACTGCCAAGGCAATGAATATATTACGCACATTTGGTAAAATATTTTTCATCATTAAGTTTTTAGTAGACTATTGAAAAAGAATTGTTAAAAAATGAATAGGAATCAGCAGTTCATTTCCATACTCAATACGTTCTTTGGGAGTTAAACGCTCCTATAGATATTGAGAAATATGTGTTAAACTTGATAGCGAATACCCGAAAATTAATTTCAACTGTGAAGGGATAGAATGTTTGGTTCTTAATAATTTGATTATCAGTAACTTATAAATTACAAATATTCTTCATGTAAATATAGGTTTATTCTATAATTTTGAAGATTATTTCATCTTAAAATTACAATAATTCATCATATGAAGACGATTTTAACTAAAATCCATTTACATCTCCAGACTTGACTGCCTGAAATTCTAACATTAATGATTCACCCGGCAATTCTGTAAGTTCAATTTCGCTGGGAACGAACTTATATGAAGTATTGTCAGGGAAGTTATCGAAAATGTTGAGTATTAGCTTTTGCAAATAGCTTAAATCAGTTACAGAAATGACCCCATCATTATTGACATCTGCCGCCAGTTTGATGTTTTCGTCCTGAAAAACCTCAATAGCAAGTATGTGCTTTACAATCGTAATCAAATCAATTGCAGTTACATTTTTGACAGGTTCATCTGTTTTTACAGGTCTTAAGACAGGATTTTCAACATTTGGAAACGATTCTTCTAGGTTATTAAGTGTAAAGTAATTTAGCGAACTAAGGTCGATTTCTTCAACGACAGGTCCTCCTTCCGAAGCAATCCACCATTCTACATTTTCAATTTCAACTGAACTATCGAAATGGTCTATGACACTAGGAAAAACAGTCGTTGGTGCTTGGACAACAACGCCACCTTCAGCTCCTGTTGCCTCAATCGCATCATTTAAAGCATTGATTCTTCCCGTATTTCCAGATCCACCAACACCAAATGTGACTGTACCATCTGGTGCAATTACAGCAAATTGAGGTGTACCAAAGTATGGTCCAAAATCACCAGATAAATAAGGAGCTAGCGCAGCTAAGCCTCCTCCATCTATACCTGCTCCTGGAAAAGTTATACCGTAAGTATTTTTATAAGTATTGATGCGGGGATCGTGATCAAAACTTTGGGTGCTCAATTCAAAAAACTCAACATCAAAATTGCCTTCTCCCCAATCTTCATATAGTTGTTGCACATGTGGAGCTATAGACTTGCATGGCGGGCAAGACGTAAAAAAAAGTTTAATCACTACTGTGGTTCCATTATCGAGATAATCTTCGTACAAATTATGTTCTTGTCCCTCAGTATCAGTAATAATAAAATTAGGAGCGGTATCTTGTGCATCAAGTATAGTAGCACAAAAAAAGAGAATTATTACTGATAGAATTTGATTTTTCATAATTCTGAATTTAGATTTCGAAAAGAAAGAGTTTGGGTATATTAACACAATTACATAGAATTAACGATCTGCAATATCAAAATGTTTGGGATTTTCAAACCATGCTACATAATGATATCAAGAATACTAAAAGATCAAATGTGTTTAGGTCCAAAGTTAATAAGTCTCAGATTAAATACCTCAATCATATTGTCTTTTGTGAACATAATCCTGTGTTTACTTTAGGGAAAAGTGCAAATGAGGATAATTTATTGAGTTCAGCTTCTGAATTAAAAGACTCATCTATTGAGTTGTTTAACATAAATAGAGGAGGTGATATCACTTTTCATGGTCCAGGACAACTTACAGGTTACTTAATTTTCGATTTGGAGTTGTTTTACAGAGATGTGCATAAATATGTCAGAAACCTTGAGGAGTGTATCATTCGCTTATTGGATATGTATGATATAAAAGGGGAAAGATTGTCGGGCTTTACAGGTGTTTGGATAAAGGAGGGCAAATCATTTAGAAAAATTTGTGCCATCGGCGTGCACCTCAGCCGGTGGGTAAGCATGCACGGATTTGGTTTTAATGTAGGTACAGATCTCAATTATTTTAATCAGATTATCCCATGTGGCATTGTAGATGCCAATAAATCTGTAACAAGCTTATCCAATGAATTAGAAAGATCAATTGATGTAAGCGAAATTCAAAAGCCGCTGTTGGAAATAATTAAAGAAGTTTTTAATCTAAAGTATATTGAATTATGAACATGAAAAATCCATCTGAAAGTTTTACGATGATGACAGAAATGATTATGCCCAATGATACTAATCCTCTAGGTAACCTCATGGGCGGTAACTTAATGCGATGGATGGATATTTGTGGTGGAATATGTGCAGGGAAACATAGTGAGGCTCATGTTGTAACAGCCAGTGTCGATCATGTATCATTTGAAAAGCCTATTAATCTAGGTGATGTCATCGAAATAACTTCAAAAGTTACGAGAGCTTTTAAAACTTCATTAGAAGTCTACATTGAGGTCCATGTTTTAAAAATCACAGGCGCTGAAAAGCTGAAATCAAATCATGCTTACATGACTTTTGTGGCCCTGGATTCTAAAACTTATGTGCCTATACAAATTCCTAAATTAAATCCAGTTACTGATGAGGAAAAATTAATTTACGAAAGTGCGCCCCGACGACGAGAATTGAGATTGATATTGAGTGGCAGAATAAAACCAGAACAAGCCACAGGACTACGTAAATTCTTTGATGAAATGGATAAACTTTAAGGCTTATTTGTTTTTTTATTGGCTAGCGGACAACCAAAATTTTTAGCAGGACCTGGTTGGTCAGGACAGTTATCAAATTTATCTTGAATGCCATCCAAATCTCTATCAGGACAACCAAATAAAGTTTTCACGCCAAAGGTATTAGGGCACTCATCTATTTTATCAATAACGCCGTCACCATCCGAATCTACAGATTTATCATTGAGAAAAATTCCAATATTGATACCACAAAACTGGTAGCTGTCATTTTTATTTGGATTACCCGCTTCGCTAATTCCGTCTAAATAGTCAGTAAGTGGTAGCCTAGCGTCATAAAATATATCAGCATAAATAAGTCTATTTAGGTGAAATCTCATTCCCGCACCTAGAGGGATTTGTAAACCGCCGGTACTACCTTGAGAAATATCTAATAATACATCTTGTTCTTTTCCTGCTGGAATGTTACCCCAACTTCTCATGTTTGAATCATCAGACAAAAATGCTAATGAAAAACCGCCGTATATGAATGGATAAACTGTTCTCTTCGGAAGATTCTGACTGATTTTTTGTTGTTTTGTTTCCAAAACTTTTTTAGAATTTGTAAACAAACTATACTCTAATATCAATGAAACTTCATTCAGGCCAGTTCTGTAACGATAAGCTCTCCGAGCATGATTCGCACCAAATTCTTCTTTGTCACTAAGATTGACATCATCTCCAACCAGTTCAGTGTTTTTGTATTGGAGGCGCAACTTTAAGTCTTCCTTTATACCATAACCTAAATTGATTCCATAGGCCATTTGTGGGTTGTCTAAAATACCTTGGCCATGTCGACCCCAACTATTGAGGTCGCTTCCATGACTTGACATACCTAAATAAAGCGATAAGTCGATATCCTTTTGAGCAGAAATGAGTGTAGGTAATGTTATTAAGATAGTGCACAAAATGCGCAAAGTAAGATTCATATTATTAATTCTCTGTTGGTATCTCTAAATTAACGAACTGAATAGACTGAATGTACAAAACTTGATAAAATAATTTAATATCAATGTCTGCCTGACCTATCAATAAAATTACTATTGGCTTGTTGTGTACCCATTACCAAGACATCTTGAATGTTGACATGCTTAGGTTGGGAGGCTATAAAGTAAATGATCTTAGCAATGTCTTTAGAATTAGTAGGTACAAAATCCTTATAGATTTTAGATTTATCCTCATCACCGTCAAATCTTACCAAAGCAAATTCAGTTGACTCCACATGTCCAGGTGCTACTTGGCTTACACGTATCCCATATTTGTGTAAATCTATGCGCATGGCCTTAGTCAAGGCATCAACGCCATGTTTGGTGGCGCAATATACATTTCCTTTTGGATACACTTCTTTTCCAGCAGTTGATGCGATGTTGATCACATGTCCTTTTTTTCTTTTTACCATTGCTGGAATGATCAATCTGCTCATGTAAAGTAACCCTTTTAGGTTTGTATCTATCATGGTTTCCCAATCATCGAGATTGCCTTCGTGGATAGGGTCAAAGCCTTTTGCAAGTCCTGCATTGTTGAGTAGTATATCAATTTTATGATTTGACGATTCTATTTTGACAACGGCTTTTTTAACAGCTTTTATATCTCTTATATCAAAGGCTAAGGGCAGTACTTTGACTACATATTTACTGCTTAGTTTTTCTGCAAGCACGTTAAGCTTGTTTTCCCTTCTTCCAGTGATAATTAAATCGTACCCATGCTTAGCAAAAATCTTTGCTGTGGCTTTGCCTATTCCTGAACTTGCGCCTGTAATTAAAATAGTTTTTGACATTAATTAATCAGTGATTTTATTTTATTTTTGAATTCTGTTTCAAACGCTTTGTATTTCGTAGTAGCTGGTCCATTAAAACCCGTGTGTATTTCGATTATAGTCTTGTCCTTGTTCAAAGTAATGAGTGTAGGATATGAATATATTTTATCGATAAATGGTAAAAGTGCACTGGTCTCAGATTTGTCAGCATAGCCTCCTAAAATAATAGGCCAATCAAAGTCCATTTTGTTTTGATATTTTTTTAATATTTCAATTGCTTTATCTTTTTCTCTATAGCGTTCGAAAGCAATAGAGATAATTTCAACTTGTGGATATTCTTCTTTGATTTCTTTTAGAAAAAGAATTTCGTCTTTGCAATTTGGGCACCATGTACCCATGATATTTATCAATGCTATTTTGTTGTCAAACCTTTTATCATTTATACTGATCATATTTCCATCTATGTCTGGAAAACTAAAGTTGACAGCTTGGTCTGTAACAGCTCCAGTCATATCGTAAGGATCTTTCAAGAAATCTTCATCATCTTTATTTAATCTATGCGCTTTCCATTTTGTTTTATAGTGACTGCCACTCCTGAATTCTCCTACGATAGTGTCGTTTTTAAAATTGCCAGAAAACAAAAATGCATGTGAACCATCAAAGACAGAAAGCTTCATTTTATTGCCCTTGGCATCACCAGCTAGATATCTATAGTCACCAGTTTCTGTTCTAAATGTTCCATTCAAAGTACTGCCATTTTGCTTAAACTCACCTATGGCTTTATAAGCGGAGTCTGGATTGTCAAAGTCAAAAGTCACAGCCCAATCACCCTCAAAATTATAAGAATCAGTCGGGTTCTTATAAAATCTATAGTCTTCTCCGTACTTAGCAAAAAACTGAATGGAGTATTTCCCTTTATACGGTACCTTCCAATAACCTTCAATAAAGTTCTCTTCATAAAAGCCCTCCATTCGTGTATCAAAAGAAATAAAATCAAAAAGGATCGTATCCATTGCTGTAGCTTTATCTCTACCTAAGTGAATATCTTCCACTCTAATCTTTTCATCTCCATTAATCAAGTCAATATGCATTTGTTCATCATCATAAGTTACTTCAAAATTAAATGGAAGTTCAAAATAGTCGATGACCTTTTCTGTTTCGTTTATCGAAGTGTTGAGTTTTTGTGCATCAGGATCCGTCAATTTTAGTATACCTCTCCATTTGCCAGGAGGCAAGTGTGTAAAAGAATTAGGTGTTTCTATACAAGAAGAAATACACAAGCTTAGTAATATCAAAAAAATGAGATTTTTCATAGTTTAGATTAGAGGTTGACAATATACATCTAAGATTTAATGCACTGTCAAGAAAAGAGTTCATTTGTTTCTAAAATGTAGGACAAAATCCTTGATCATTTGAATGTTCTCCTGTAAATCTAATAGAAAACTCAAATGTGTTGAAACCGAATGGAGAATTAAAGGTATCTCTTAAATGTACGTCATATGAAAAACCTAAAATCAATTGACCTTGTCTTATTCCTAAGAGTGGTGTTAAGTTCTCCGCATGAAAACTATCCAAGTCATTTATTGTCGTTACCCATAAGCCTAAGATTAATCCTGTTTTCTGAGATCTAAATGTGTACTCTAAATTGGTACCTAAATTTATTTGATTGTCTTGAGCTTGTCTTTGATAGACCAATCTTGGTTGTACTGCCCATTTGTAACTAAGTTGTTTGTCTAAACTGACATGAGCTACAATTCTAGTGGCTAATTTTTGACTGAGATCAATACTTGGATTTGGATTTCTTAATCTAAAATAAAACGAAGAACTCGGATTGGTAATGTGATGTGCAGCTGCGCCAATATAGAAATTGGACTTTTTCATCTGCACATGATAATTTAATCCAATAGACATATCAAAGAAGCCAAAATTATTCGGTGGTAAAGTTTCGTTTGTCCCTAAGGTATAACCATTGATTTGGTTAAATTGATCTTGAAAAGTAAGGTTGTCGTAATTGATGTTTTTTTGTAAAACGGCAAATCTTACACCGAGGCCAAGAAAGGATGGTGTTTTATCTCCAATTCTTTTATGATAGGCGAAATAGGTTGATACTTGATTTGTATTTGCTTGAAATAGCGCCACTCTGTCAGAGATGAAAAATAATCCCATCCCAAAATAGTCCTTCGTTCTTTTTTTGCCAAATTTCATCTTAAACCTTACATCTCCACCAGCTGCAAAAGTTTTATAAGGACTTTCTAGATTATTATTCCATTGATCCCTATTTATAGCAGAAATTCGGTACGTTCCATTAGAAGCACCAGCCAAAGCAGGATTCATTTGTACTGGAATGGCATAGAATTGAGAAAAATACTCGTCCTGAGCAATAATACCTTCGCAAAAGCACAAAATGACAATCACAATAATCTTGAAACATCTCATCATGCAAATCTACAATATTGGAACAAATAAGTATAAAATGAATTAGGCTACATTGAATTATTCATTATAACGCAAAATAGAGTTAATCGTGTATAGCAGAACAGCTTATATTGTTCATTATGAATTGTATTTTTGCATTGGTTTCGAATAACTACAATAAATTGGGATTAGAAGATCAAATAGCATTTTGTAAGATTAGTGCAGCAGGCATACGTCAACGTCCTGATAGCAGGTCCCCGCTATTATCCCAAGTATTATTTGGCGAAGTGGTAAAAATTATCCGAAGGAAAAGTAAGCGCTGGTGTCGCATTGAATGCAGCTGGGATAATGTTATTGGATGGGTAGATTTAAAACAATTTCATGTTCCTAAGAATGATGTTTCAGATTTTGTGGATTGCGACTCCTTTGCTTTAGAGCTTATACATGGCGCCATAAGCTCAAATCAGGTTTTACCGATTACTATAGGTGCCAACTTATGGTATTGCGATGGGATAAATTTTAAGGTCCCTTTCGGGAAATTTCAGTATTCTGGTCAAATTTTAAATTTAGAACAATCAGGAAAATCAGCCAAGCTGCTTGTGAATGTAGTAAAGCGATTTGTCCATGCGCCTTATTTATACGGTGGAAGATCTATTGGAGGCATAGACAGCGCTGCGCTTGCACAATTGGCTTTCAAATTGATTGGCATAGGTTTGCCAAGGTATGCACACGAACAAGCAGAGTTAGGAAATGATGTCGGATTTTTAGAACAAAGTAGGGTGGGAGACCTTGCTTTTTTTCAAGATAAAGGTGGAGACATTATTCATGTAGGAATTGTGCTAGAAGATCAAAAAATAATCCACGTAGACGGGATGGTAAGAATAGATGGATTAGATCAACAAGGAATTTTTGACCTCAACACAAAAAAATATAGTTTTAGATTAAGGACGATTAGAAGACCCTTTGAACTTAACCATAACTAGGTGCTTCCATTTCGCTAGGATTTTTAATCAAAAGACAATTCCTTAGCCAAAATCTGTCAATCAATTCAACAGCTTCAAATATTTTATCAATATCAACGGGCTTGTACAGGTAAGCATTGGCTCCAAATTCATAGCACTTTTCAATATCTCTCTTTAAGTTAGAGGTAGTGAAAACGATTATAGGAATCCTTTTAAATACTTCGTCCTGTTTTATAGCTTGAATCACCTTTTGTCCTGTAATCTTAGGAAGGTTTAAATCCGTGATAATTATATCAGGTAGTTCTTTATAGTGACCTCTTTTGCTTTCTTCAAAAAAATCAAGCATTTCTTGTCCATCTGTGACATATTGTAAGTCAATAGCCAGATTATTAAAACTTATTGCCTCTTCAAAAAGCTTGATATCAGCAATATTGTCTTCTATATATAGAACTTTTTTTATTTCTGCGTTTTCCATTAGATATTATAAATTTAAGTGTTTTACACAGAATTATTAAATTGGGTAGAGCATTATTGCTTAGAATTTAGCTAGCTCGTTTTATCTAGACATAATAACCTTTAAAAGTCACTAGATCTTAAACAAAACACTTCAACTATCATTCCATTAGTCAACCAATTGTCATTGTGTAAGGGTTTTATAGATATAAACGAAAAAAATATTGATTTACACAACTATAAAGGGGTGAAAAAAAATTCGATCAATCTTAGTCAAAGATTTGACCCCTCAGTAAGAAAGGTATCTTTGATTCTCAATTAGAAAATTGATTAAGAAAAGTACTTTTTTTATACTCATTTCCTTTGCTGCAATTTATATAATTTGGGGCTCTACTTATTTGTTTGCGGCATTTACAATTGAAGAAATCCCTGCCTTTAAAACTTGCGGATACAGATATACAATCGCTTCAGTAATTGCTTTTTTAATTTACGTGGTTTCCAAACCTGACAGAGGCATTAAACGAAAAGAGATCAAGAACGCTATGGTGGCGGGGCTTGTATTTTTAGGTCTAGGCACAGGAGGTGCTATTTGGTCCTTAAATTTTATTGATACTGGCTTTGCAGCACTGATTATAGCAGGAGAGCCTTTAATGATCGTTTTAATGTTGTGGGCTATAAATAAACGGCTGCCGTCCAAGATGGTTTTCTTAGGAATTGCCTTAGGGATGTTGGGCATTTATCTTTTGGTTTCGCAAGATGTTTTAATTTCTACGCGAAATGAGTGGGTGGGGATTACCGCTATTCTATTTTCGATGTTGGCTTGGGGATTTGGTTCTATATTTGTCAGTAAGGCCGTTTTACCAAAATCTCATATGCTTAATTCTGCTGTACAGATGATGGTCGGTGGACTTGCATGCTTATTGATCAGTTTTATAATTGGGGAGCCTTCATTTAAGTTTAACGAACTGAAGCCTATAACTATCTGGTCTTTATCGTATTTGATCGTTTTCGGCTCCGTTGTGGCCTTTACCGCATTTAATTACCTATTACAGAATGTAGCAACAGAAAAGGTTGTTACAAATACTTATGTAAACCCGGTTATAGCATTGATCTTAGGTTATTTATTTAGAGATGAGTTGATTACTACACAATCAATTATGGCGGCGATTGTTTTATTGGTGGGCGTATTTTTTATTAATAGTAATAAAAGGAAGTCCTAGGCATTAAAAAAGCCTTCTCGAAAAAAGAAGGCTTTCATTTTGGTTTATAAATATTACAAGTTAATATTCATCTTCATTAAAAAGAAAATCGTCCTTTCTAGGATAGTCTGGCCAAATCTCTACCATATTCTCATATGCGTCACCTTCATCTTCAATTTCTTGAAGGTTTTCAATTACCTCGAGAGGGGCTCCAGTCCTAATGGCATAATCTATCAACTCATCCCTAGTTGCTGGCCAAGGTGCGTCTTCAAGATGATGTGCTAATTCAAGCGTCCAATACATAAATTTAAAATTTAAAAATTAATAACAAGGTTGCTTAAGCCCTAATTTGACGCAAAAGTATTAAAAAAAATGAACCAACAAAGTATTTTGAAATAAATTATTGAAGAATATATAATCAACTAATTATCAGTTGTTTAGCGCATGTTATTATTGCATACCAATGCCTAGCAATTTTATAACTGAGTCAAAGTGAAAATAATTCCCGATTGTTCTTAAATTATCAGCATGGCGTCGCCATAACTGAAGAAATTGTATTTTTTCTTTATAGCTTCATTGTAAGCTTCCATAATCAAATCTCTTCCTCCAAAAGCTGATACCATTATGACTAATGAAGATTTCGGCAAATGAAAATTTGTGATCATGCAATTGGCAATGCTAAATTCATATGGATGATAAATAAAAGTATTGGTCCATCCTTCTGCTTCTTTTAATCTTCCATTCGCAGAAACTGCGGATTCAATAGTACGCATACTCGTTGTGCCTACACTGCATACTCTGCGCTTATTGTCTAATCCTTTATTGACGACTTGTGCAGCTTCTTCTTTGATTTGAAAGTATTCCGCTTCCATTTTATGCTTTGAGAGATCTTCAACTTCTATATCTCTAAAAGTACCTAAGCCGACGTGAAGTGTTATTTGTGGTAGGTGAATTCCTTTTATTTCTAGACGTTTCATTAAGCTGCGGCTAAAGTGCAATCCTGCTGTAGGTGCTGCAACAGCTCCCATTCTTGAGGCATATACCGTTTGATATCTTTCTGTATCTATAGCTTCGGGTTCTCTGTTGATATATTTAGGTAAAGGTGTATTACCTAATTTTTTTAACGCCGCATGATATTCTTCTTCATCTCCATCAAAAAAGAATCTGATTGTACGTCCTCTAGAAGTTGTATTGTCTACAACCTCCGCAACTAAAATATCAACATCATTCTCATCAGAGAAATAAAGTTTATTACCTACTCTTATTTTTCTGGCAGGATCCACTAGAACATCCCAAAGTCTTGATTCTTTATTTAGCTCTCTTAAAAGAAAGACTTCAATTTGAGCTCCTGTTTTTTCTTTTTTACCAAATAGTCTAGCTGGAAATACTTTGGTATTATTAAAGATCATTACATCATCTTCATCAAAGTAATCAATAATATCCTTGAAAATACGATGTTCAATTTTACCTGTAGCACGATCAATGACCATTAACTTTGACTCATCCCTTTCTTTTTGTGGGTATTTGGCAATTAATTTTTCTGGTAATTTGAAATCAAAACTGGATAACTTGGTCTTCATAAATAAATAATTAAATGGTCGGCAAAAATAGAAAAATAGTCCATAATGATGGATGTCTCATCTATTTAATACTTGTTTCAATGAATGTTGGATAAGAAATGTACATTTAGTTAAGGATTAGAAGAGAATTAAAGTTCATTCATCTAATAATTATTCCAGAAAACCCTACAAATTCCTACTTTACATTATGATTTTATTGATAAAAGTCATTTATGAAAGCATTAGACAAGCTGTTCAATCATTGTTTGCTAACAAATTGAGAAGCTTTTTATCCTTAGTAGGCATCACTATTGGGATATTTTCAATCATTTCAGTAAAATCTGCTGTGGATTCTCTTCAGTCCAATGTCATGGAAGGATTTGCTGAAATAGGGAGTAATGCCATTTATGTGGAAAAGTATCCTTGGAATGAAGATTATGAGAACAGCTATTGGAAATATGCTAAAAGACCTGAACCGTCTTTTGATGATTACAATGTCATCAAAGAAAAATCTAAATACACTAAACTCGCGTCTTATAATGTATTTTCTGGAGGCAAAACTGTCTCTTATAATTCAAGTTCTGTAAGTGGTGCATTTGTAATGGGAGCCTCCTATGAATTTCAAGACATTCAAAAATTAGAAATTGAAAAGGGGAGGTACTTTACAAATAAGGAATTTCAAAGTGCTTCTAATAAAATTATACTCGGTAGTACCGTCGCATCTGAACTCTTTAAAAATTTAGAACCAGTAGGCCGACAGGTTAAAGTTTTTGGACAAAAATTTACGGTAATAGGTGTCTTGAAAGAAGAAGGTGAAAGCATGTTTAACTTTATGAACTTTGATGAGGTAGCTTGGTTTCCTCTATCCACAATTAGACGTTTTTTAAATATCTCTCCTACAAGTAGAATTGGAAGGTCCTTGGTTATCAAAGCTTATGATGATGTGCCGATAGAAGAACTAAAGGGGGAGGTGACAGGCATTTTGAGATCTCACAGAAGGTTAAGGCCTAAGGAGACGGATAACTTTTCTTTAATGGAGATGACGGCTTTGAATGATATCATAGATGGTTTTTTTGGAACCTTAAATATTGCAGGGTACTTTATTGGTGGCTTTGCTTTGATCGTAGGTATGTTTAGTGTAGCTAATATTATGTTTGTTTCAGTTAAAGAACGCACAAATATTATCGGAATCAAAAAAGCATTAGGTGCACAAAAAGGCATAATTCTTTTGGAGTTCTTGATTGAGGCGATGGTATTGTGTTTGATCGGCGGATTAATTGGACTCTTGGTGACCTATGGTGTGATTGAATTGATTGCTAATGTTTTAGATTTTGAAATGACAATGACATACAATAACGCGTTATTTGGTGTTAGTATCTCGTTGATTGTTGGAATTATAGCTGGTATTATACCCGCGTACTTGGCTTCTAGAATGGATCCTGTGGATGCAATCAGAGCTTAATATTAAATTCAAAATTATCATATTATGATAAAGTACCTATTGAAAGATGTTCAAATTGTGAGTGCTGTGATCTGGGCAGTTACAATAGTAGGCAGCAGCATTATAGTTAAAGACTCTAATCTATCGATTTTATTGTTGACTGCTGCAGGTATCCATTTTGTTGCTTTGAATAGTTTGTATCGACGTGGACAAAAGACTTGTAAATAATTTTCTTTACTGCGAGATATAGATACACGTGAAAACTAGACATTGTGAAAATAAGACATCTGAAGACTGAGAGTAAAGGGCAATAAAAAAGCCGATCATCAATATGACAATCGGCTTTTATCTTATCGAAAACAAATATTATTTAACTGAATCTATAATAGATTTAAAAGATTCAGGATGATTCATTGCAAGGTCAGCTAAGACTTTTCTGTTTAATCCAACATCTTTTAATTTTAATTGATGCATGAATTTAGAGTAAGATAAACCTTCTGCTCTTACCGCAGCGTTTATTCTTGTAATCCAAAGTCTTCTGAAAGCTCTTTTCTTGTTACGTCTGTCCCTGTAAGCATATTGCCATGCTTTTTCAACAGCATTTTTGGCAACTGTATAGACATTACTTCTCGCACCCCAATATCCTTTGGCTGCTTTTAAAATTTTCTTTCTTCTTTTTCTTGAAGCTACGGCGTTTACTGAACGTGGCATTGTTAAATTTTTATGACTACAAGGGATTTAAAAATGGTTTAAATCTTGGCCTCCTAGCCAGTTATTGAATTGGTTATATGCAAAGTAGTTTTTTGATTCTTTTTTCATCTGCTTTGCTAACGAGAGTAGATCCTGTCAAATTAAGCTTAGCTTTTTTAGATCGCTTTCTTAATAAGTGTTGTTTTCCAGCCTGGAAACGTTTAATTTTTCCTGAACCAGTAACTCTGAATCTCTTCTTTGCACTTGAGTGCGTCTTCATCTTAGGCATAATCCTTTCTTTAGGGGTGCAAAAGTACAATAAAAAAATATTAGAAGTAAAGCTTAAACGCTTATTTTTTAGGCTTTTTTAAAGGTGCGATCATAACAATCATTCTTCTTCCTTCCATTTTAGGTAATTCTTCCGCTGCGCCCAGCTCAGCCAATTCATTGATAAATTTCAATAAAAGTAGTTGACCTCTGTCCTTAAAAACAATGGTTCTTCCTCTAAAATGAACATAAGCTTTAACTTTTGCGCCATCGGTAAGGAATTTTTGGGCGTGTTTTAATTTGAAATTAAAATCATGTTCATCTGTATTTGGACCAAATCTGATCTCCTTTATTACAGTTTTAGCCGTTTTGCTCTTAATTTCTTTCTCTTTCTTCTTTTTTAGATAGAGAAATTTATTGTAGTCAATCAGCTTAGCAACTGGGGGTTTTGCTGTTGGACTTATTTCTACGAGATCAATTTCTAGTGCTTTTGCCCACTCAATTGCTTCTCTTGTGCCGTAGACACCTGATTCTAATTTGAAGCCTAAAGCTTCACTCAATTCTTCAAAGTCATCACCTACTAGTCTAATTTGTGGGGAAAGAATTCGGGAATTAATTCTGAAAGTTTCTCTTGGTTGTCGTTTGTAATTGTTACTTCTTCTTTTAGCCAAATGTATTGTGTTTAATTATTAATTTTGTTTAGAATGTGTAAAATACCAATAAACATTGATAAAAGTTCTTCACTTTATTGAATATCTTCTGCACTCAAACTTTTTGATGATGTAATTTGGACTGATTCCTTGTTTTTCGATAATATCGCTTTGAATTCACTTCCTTCTGTAGGACTTTCATTGAGTATAAATTCTGCCAATGGATCTTCAATATATTTTTGAATAGCTCTGTTGAGGGGCCTTGCTCCAAATTGTGGGTCAAAACCTTTCTCCGCTACAAATTTCTTTGCACCAGCTGATAAAGTCAATTTATAGCCCATGTTTTCTAATCGCTTATAAAGATCTTTGAGCGTAATATCGATGATTTTGAATATATGGTCTTGATCTAATTCATCGAAAATAACAACGTCGTCAATTCTATTTAAAAACTCTGGTGAGAAAGTTTTTTTCATGGCTTTCTCAATGACGCCCTTATTATGATCAACGACAGATTCTTTCCTGGACTGCGTATTAAAACCAACGCCTTGACCAAAATCCTTTAATTGTCTGGCTCCAATATTAGAAGTCATGATAATTAATGTGTTCTTAAAATCCACTTTTCTACCTAAACCATCTGTTAACTGACCATCATCAAACACTTGTAAGAGCACATTATAAATGTCGGGGTGTGCTTTTTCGATTTCATCCAATAGAATAACAGAGTAGGGCTTCCTTCTCACTTTTTCTGTTAGTTGACCACCTTCTTCATATCCTACGTATCCTGGAGGCGCGCCAATCAATCGGCTAATTGAGAACTTTTCCATGTATTCAGTCATGTCAATTCTAATAAGCGCATCATCAGAATCAAAAACATGCTTCGCCAGTACTTTGGCCAACTCCGTTTTTCCAACTCCAGTAGGACCCAAAAATATAAAGGTACCGATTGGCTTAGATGGATCTTTCAGACCTAATCTATTTCTTTGAATCGCCTTGCTAATTTTATCTACCGCACTATCTTGACCGATTACATATTTTTTAAGCCTCTCATTCATACCCACTAATTTCTTATTCTCCTTTTGAGCCACTTTCGTCACAGGAATGCCTGTCATCATTGAGACGACTTCGGCAATTGCTTCTTCATTGACGGGATATTTAGCCGCCTTTGATTCCTCTTCCCACTCCTTTTTATTTTCATCAAGCTTCTTGATAAGCTTTGATTCTTTATCTCTTAGATCTGCCGCCTTTTCATATTGCTGATTTTTGACGGCTTGATTTTTAAACTCTTTAACGTCTTCTATTTTCTTTTCGAGATCCTCAATATGTTTAGGTACATGGATGTTTTTTAGGTGTGTACGTGCACCTACTTCATCCATAACATCAATAGCTTTGTCTGGTAAGAAGCGATCAGTTATATATCGTGTGCTTAAGCTTACACAGGCTTTGATGGCTTCATCAGAGTATTGAACATTGTGAAAATCTTCATATTTCTCTTTGATGTTGTTAAGGATTTCAATAGCATCTTCCGGTGAAGGTGGTTCAATTAATACCTTCTGAAACCTTCTGTCTAGAGCACCATCTTTCTCAATGTATTGTCTGTATTCATCTAGAGTTGAAGCACCAATGACCTGCAATTCACCTCTAGCCAAAGCAGGCTTGAAAATATTTGAAGCATCAAGTGAGCCCGTTGCTCCACCTGCTCCTACAATGGTATGGATTTCATCAATGAATAGAATGACATCTCGTGTTTTCTCTAATTCATTCATTATAGCCTTCATTCTTTCTTCAAATTGGCCTCTATATTTCGTACCAGCTACCAATGCTGCTAAATCAAGCATTACTATTCTTTTGTCAAATAGGGTACGACTTACTCTTTTTTGTATAATTCTAAGAGCGAGACCTTCAGCAATAGCTGTTTTACCCACACCAGGTTCTCCAATAAGAATAGGATTATTCTTTTTCCTTCTAGATAAAATTTGAGAAACGCGCTCTATTTCAATTTCTCGACCAATGATGGGGTCTAATTTATCTTCCTCAGCCAGTTTGGTGACATCTCTTCCAAAATTATCTAAAACAGGAGTTCTAGATTTTGAATTGCCTTTCCTTCTTTGAAATGATTCTTCACTCCCTTCTTCTATAGGAAGATCTGAATCAGCTGAAGATACTATGTCTGAGTAATCTGAACGTTCTTCTTGATTCACGTATTCTAATTCATTTTTATAAATAGGATAATCTACTTCAAATTCTTCTAAAATACCAGCTGCTGTATTTTCTCCAATTTTCAATATAGATAGCATGATATGCTCTGGATTGATTTCTTCTTGCTTTAAAGACTTTGCTTCTAGAAAAGAAACCTTAAGTGCTTTTTCAGCATGTTTATTTAAAGGTATACTGCCGACATTCAATTGAGAGTTTATGCCTCTTTTATTCTGAATGGAAGATTCAATTTTATATTTGAGTTCGTATAGATCTACGTCGAGAGAATCCAAAACCTTAATTGCCAGGCTATCTTTTTCTTTTATCATACCCAATAAAAGATGCTCAGTACCAATGAAGTCATTGCCCAATCTGATAGCTTCATCTCTGCTGATTGAGATGATTTTTTTGACTTTTGGTGAAAACTTACTATTCATGTACTCTAAATTTGACAATTAATATTAAAAAAAATATTCATACATAATGTATTCATATTGACTAAAAATAAATGCAATCGGAGAAATAAGCTTTAAAACAAAATTTTATAACACTTTTTATCACCTTTTATTCTCCAATTATTGTTTATAACGATCCAAACCTGGTTCAGGTTTATTATGTGACTTACATTCACATATAATTAATTACACCCTTTAAGCCTAAAAAACCATACCACAAGTCAAAGAATGACAGTCTGACTTACATAAGTTCAATTTATGATAAAAAGCTTACTATATCAGACATTTTAAGACCCTATATTGTCTTATCTTATTCATATCAAGTAAATTTGTCATAAACTGTGCATTTTTAATTTTGGATAATTACCTTTGTCGTTCGCTTTTAAATCCATAGTCAATGAAGTTCGTAATTGATAAGCAAGAAAAGTATTCACTTTTACAATTAAATGAGGAGAATCTTAATTCTCTCATAGCTCCAGATTTAAAATCTGAGTTTGTATTCCTTTGCAATGAAGGAGTAAAGAATTTAATCTTAGATCTTACTGAGGTAAAGTATGTAGATTCTTCAGGATTAAGCGCTATTCTTACCGCCAACAGATTATGGCACGGTCAAGGTACCTTCGTCTTGACAGGTATCCATCATCCAAGCGTTAAAAAATTAATCGAAATATCTAGATTAGAGAGTATATTTAAAATTATTCCTACAGTAGAAGAATCTATTGATTTCATATTTATGGAAGAAATAGAAAAGGAATTAACCTCTGAAGACGAGTAATACCTATCAATTTTTCTTATGAAAAAATTTGAGTTAACCATTCTTGGAAGTAACTCTGCAATGCCTGCTTACGGTAGGTTTCCTACAAGTCAAGTACTAAATTATAACGATGCGCTATTTTTAATTGATTGTGGCGAGGGTTGTCAAATGAGATTGGCTGAATATAAAATCAAAAGAAATAGAATTGATCACATATTTATAAGTCACTTACATGGAGATCACCTCTACGGACTACCAGGCGTAATAACATCCTTTAATCATACTTCTAGAAAAAGGCCCTTAACTGTTTATGGTCCACCTGGTATTAAATTATATCTCGAAACAATTTTTAAATTAAGTGAAGTTTATCTCAACTTTGATCTTGTTATAAAGGAATTGATAGTAAATGCTCAAGAAATTGTTTTTGAATCTGCTTTTCTGCAAGTGAGTGTGTTTCCCGTTTATCATCGTATTACATGCTTAGGCTATCTATTTCGAGAAATTAATAGTATTAAAAAATTAAAAAAGGAAAAGATTAAAGAGTTTGATTTGAATGTGGATCAAATTAAGGCTGCATTGAAAGGAGATGATATTACTTTAAGAGAAAGGGTTATATCAAATGAGGAATTGACCCATCCCAAAAAAGATAACAGGTCCTATGCATTCTGCGCCGATTCTAAAATTGATGATCGATTAATTCCTATTGTGAAAGGTGTTGATCTGCTTTATTTTGAGACCACTTATTTGGATGATTTAAGAGTTCAGGCTGAAGAGCGAGGTCATTCGACAGCCAAACAAGTTGGTGTTTTTGCCCAAAAGGCAGAAGTCAAATCCCTTGTGACTGGTCATTACTCTTCTAGATATAAAGATGTTAGCCCAATTTTGGAAGAGGTAAAGCAAATTTTCCCATCTGTTTATTTAGGATATGATGGAATGATGATAAATATTTAAAATAAATATCGTTCGAGTTATTTGAATTTAAAAAAGCGCATATATTTGCAGCTCGTTAAGAAAAGGAGACCGGTTAGCTCAGTTGGTAGAGCAACGCCCTTTTAAGGCGTGGGTCCTGGGTTCGAGCCCCAGACCGGTCACTTAAAGGAGATAGAAGAAATTCTGTCTCCTTTTTTTTATGGATTTAAGCTTCTGACTTTAAATACTACAATTTTTAATGATATAGTCCTTTCTTCTTGATATTTTAGTGGAACATCAAAATACTTCTATGCGTATATTAGTGAGTTTAGAAAATGAACAAAACCTTGATAAACTGATAATCAAACTCTGTAATTTTTTATCAATTATAGAAGATGATAAAGTCTTTGTAGATATTCTACATGTTTTTAAGGATGCGAAAGGCCATATTCCTAATAACCTTGATTCAAAAATTGATGAAATCAATCTGGATACTTTTAATATGAAAGTCAAGTTGATTTCTGATTGTGAGAATCAGATTGAGCACTTTTTGCAAAATAAGTTGAAGAAGAAAGCTTTAGTCAATTCGCACTTACTCAAAGGCAATTACAAAGAACGACTAGAAAAGCATATTAAGTTTCACAACTATGATTTGTTAATTCTTAATCCCGGTAAAAAGAGAGACTTTGATTTAATACTCAAAGGAAGAAATACACATTGGATTATAGATAACTTAGAAGTGCCAGTTTTAGTCTTACCCCATTACTTGAAAAGTCAAGAAGATTGCCCATATGAAATTACTTGCTTTGTTGATGACGCTAAAAGCTTTAGGAATATTTCTAATGCCCAACTTATAAAAAAGATTAAAAATCAAAATGTAAGGTTTATGCACTTTGGAAAGCATAAGATTTCAGATGAAGTTGAAATCGTTTTTAGTTCTAACATTTTAAAATCTCTTTCTAATCATACTACTAGTTGCGATAATAATCATGTTTTTGTGGTGAATCATAAAAATAAAGGCAAATTTCTTAAATTCCTAGATAAAGGATTTACCAAAAATCTTATCAATTCACTAGAAAATCCATTACTCATTTTTTAAGAATCTTAAAGCCATTTCCACTGCTATTATATTGGCGGCATGTGCTGCATTTGTTTTGGGTTTATCCAAAGCAGGATTCAAAGGTTTAGGTTTTTTGGTAGTGACATTATTAGCATTAGCTTATGAGGCAAAATCCTCTACGGGAATATTGCTACCTATCATTAACATGGCTGATTTTTTTGCAATTTATTACTATAGAAATGATGTTAGGTGGAAAACCATTAAACAATTATTGCCATGGATGATGATCGGTGTTATAGTAGGCGTCTTTGTAGGGGATGCTATTAGTTTAATTGTATTTAAAAAATTAATGGCTGGTATTATTTTGATCAGTGCTATAATGATGATAATTTTTGATAGAATCAAGTCGGAACAAATTCCAGATAATGCTGTTTTTTCAATTACCATGGGTATGGGAGCAGGGTTTGCTACCATGATTGGCAACTTGGCGGGAGCTTTTGCTAATCTGTATTTTCTGGCGCTTAGGTTTCCCAAAAAGAAGTTTATAGGAACTGCAGCTTATTTGTTTTTTTTCATTAATGTATTCAAATTACCTTTTCATATTTGGGTGTGGCATACAATTAGTTGGCGTTCTATTTCTGAGACCATTTTTCTATATCCGATTACAATTATTGGATTTTATGTTGGTCTGAAATTAATTAAATACCTTAGTAACGATCAATTTAAAAAGTATATAATTGCCATAACTATAATTGGTGCTATTATCATTTTTATTAAATAAACTAATGATAGATTACAGTTCAAAATTACCTGATACAGAAGTATCAATATTTGCGAAAGTCTCTCAACTGGCGAAAGAAAATAGTGCCATTAATTTAGGGCAAGGATATCCCAATTTTGATTGTGATGATGCGCTTAAAGAATTGATTACCTATTTTTTAAATAAGGGAAAAAATCAATATTGTGCAATGGCGGGCCTATTGGAATTACGGGAATCCATTGCCGATAAAATTTTTAAAGAGTACGAATGCAAGATTGATGCAGAAACCAATATAACCATTACAGCTGGTGCAACGCAAGCTTTATTTACAAGTATCTCTGCTTTTGTGAAAATGGGAGACGAAGTTATTGTAATTGAACCAGCATATGATTCTTATGTTCCTTCGATTCAGGTGTGTGGTGGCATTCCTATTTGTTATGCACTGAAAGGACCAGACTTTAAAATGGATTGGTCAAAGTTTGCCGCGTTGTTGAATGATAAAACAAGAATGGTCATTATCAATTCGCCGCATAATCCAATAGGTAAAATCTTTACTGAAGATGATATGCTCCAGTTGCAAAATGTGCTAAAGGGTACTAATGTGATTTTGTTGAGTGATGAAGTTTATGAGCATCTTGTATTTGATGGTAATAAACATCAGAGTGTTTTAAGGTTTCCCGATTTATTTGATAGAAGTCTCATCGTTTATTCTTTCGGAAAAACTTTTCATAGCACGGGTTGGAAAATAGGATATTGCATTGGTCCTGAGCATTTGATGAAGGAGTTTCGTAACGTGCATCAATGGAATGTATTTAGTGTCAACTCATTCATTCAATACGCATTAGCTGAATATTTAAAAAATCCTGCCAACTATAATCAGCTATCTGGGTTTTATCAAAGTAAAAGAGACTATTTTAATACTCAAATGAAAAGTTCAAGATTTAAAGCATTAGGGTGTGAAGGCACTTATTTTCAATTGTTTGATTATTCTCAAATATCTGATTTAGGAGATATAAAATTTAATGAACTCTTAGCAAGAGAGTATGGTGTTGTAGGGATACCTGTTTCAGTTTTTTACAAAGAGCAATTTCAAAATAACGTATTGCGGTTTTGTTTTGCGAAAACTGAAGACATGTTGGGTCAAGCCGCTCAATTGCTTTGTAGAGTTTAATTTTCACACAAATTATTCTTGTTGATTTACATCAGAGATGTTATCAGTGTTTTAAAGTGAGTCGTAGCGCACTAGTGCATTGATTCAATACCGTTATATTAGCCTAAGTTTTGAATGTACCATTATATATAGCACGTCGAATCTCGAAATCATCAACTGGTGGTTATTCTGGCCGAATTATAAAACTCGCTATCGCAAGCATTGCACTTAGCATTACGGTAATGATTTTAACCACTGCTGTTTTATACGGATTTAAAAAAGGTATATCTGATAAAGTTTATGGGTTTTGGGGACATATCCATATTTCTGATACAAAGCTCAGTCGTAATTTTGAATTAACACCAATAATTAATGATGAGGGTATTAAAGATTCTATAAGATCTATTGGCTATTTAGAATTCTCATCTTTTTTAGAACCAGATAAAATTATGGAAACCAAGGGTGGGGTTGAGTCTATTTCGCCCTTTATAAATATACCTGGCATTCTTGTCAACAAAGATGATGAGCTTGAAGCGATAATTCTGAAAGGAGTCAACCAAGAGTATGTTTGGGACAAGTTTAAATCTTATCTACGTAAAGGTGTTTTGCCCGCTATAGCGAAAGATACTGTATCGAGAGAGATGATGATATCTGAGCAAACTGCTCGAAGGATGCGAGTTAATTTAGGTGATAAGTTGATTGTCCATTTTGTAGTGGATAAGAATCCAATAAAAAGAGCCTTTAAAGTCAGTGGTATTTATAGAACGGGTTTGGAAGAATATGATCAAAAATTTGCTTTCATAGATATGAAGGTAATCCAAGATGTTTTAAAATGGGACAGAAACCAGGTGGGTGGGTTTGAGGTTTTTGTGGAGCATATTGAGGATTCAGAACCCATTGCAGATTATGTGCATGAAGAAATACTGCCTTCAAATATGTATACTGAGACTATTCTAGAAAAGTTTAGGAACATGTTTGATTGGATAGAAATGCAAGATATCAATGGTTATACGCTTTTTGGCTTGATGTGTATTGTGGCTTTAATAAATATGTGTACGGCTTTATTGATTTTAATATTAGAGAGATCTAAAATGGTAGGCATATTAAAATCATTAGGACAAAGCAATTGGGATGTTAGGAAGATCTTTATATATAATGCGCTTTGGATCCTTTTCATTGCTCTATTAATAGGCAATATCTTAGGGATAGGTTTGGGGTGGATACAAAAGCTAACAGGTGTTATTAAACTAGATGAGCAAAGTTATTATCTCTCTGAAGTTCCAATTAACTTTGAGGTTTCGGCGATTATAATGATCAATTTAGGTGCAATAGTCATGACGGCACTTGTGATGCTTATTCCTACTTTTTTAATTTCTACAATTACGCCTATTAAGATGCTGCGATTTGATTGAATGATTATTAAAAACTATTCTAGCTTCATGATAAAATATAAGCTCTTGGTTTAATTTTTGTACTAATTGTTTGTTATTGGTCATGAAAGCCTCATAAAATGATCCATTATTATAAGTTTTCGGGAAAGGTTGTTACTAGAGTAGAAGAGTTGGAAGATGCTTCTTGGGTGCATCTATGTCCTCCATTTGAGGAGACAGATATAGAATTATATGCAAAGGCTTTCGATATTCCTGTTGACTTTATTACCGATTCTTTGGATGTTGATGAAAGATCTCGATTTGAAATTGAGGACAATGGATCAAATTTAATTTTGATTAATACTCCGATTGTTAATCAAACAATGAAAGAGAATGAGGCAATCTATGTCACAGTTCCTATTGGTATAGTGGAAACAGAAAATTATCTAATCACAATAAGTCCAGCAGAAAACCCAGTTATTGATAGAATTGCTCAAAATAAAAAGCGAAACTTTAATGCTACAGATCGGTCTTTATTTGTTCTTTATTTGTTTGAGCAGAATGTATTTTGGTTTTTGGAATGTTTAAAGAAATTAAACCTAAAGCGTAATCTCATTGAGCGCGAACTATATAACTCAAGTAGAAATGAAGAGCTAAAACAGCTTCTTAAAATCGAAAAGAGTTTAGTCTATTTTGTTAATTCGCTGAGCGCGAATGATTTGCTAATGATGAAGATGAAAAGGACTGACTTATTAAGAGTTCGCGATCGTGATCCACATGAAGATTTATTTGAAGATATAATTATTGATAACGGGCAAGCGCTAGAGATGTCTAACGTCTACACTAACATATTGAGCGGTACAATGGAGGCTTATGCTTCTATTGTATCAAATAATCTCAACACATTCATACATCGCTTGACAATAATTACAATCATCTTGATGGTACCGACCTTGGTCGCCAGTTTTTATGGGATGAACCTGAAGCATTTACCTTTTCAAGACAGCCCCTATGCCTTCTATGGCCTAATAATCTTATCAGTAATACTGGGGATTTTTCTCATTTTATTTATCGGAAAGGGTAGGACTAAGTAACTCATTTAGGTGTTCGATAACGTATAAGGAATTTATTACATATGTGTCAACTGAGTTTTCCACAGGTGTGGATAACTCAATGAACATATTATAAAATATTCTTATTTAATTTGTCCTACGATTGAAGAGCAATTGTGAGGTCAGAAATAGGTGGTATTTTTCGTATCCTTTTAAATCCAACTCATTTTATTTGCTGAGAAAGCCTTAAACATATCAAAGGAATATGTTTCTAGAACTTTAATCTCTTAAATGTTATATTAAATTTTTTCATATATATTTTTTTCCGTAACTTGTTTTCCCAAACCAGCACTCAAACTTAAATAGCAAATGACTAAGCAGGTAGAACCATTATTGACAGAAAATCCCAACAGGTTTGTATTATTTCCAATAGAACATGATGACATTTGGTCATTTTACAAAAAATCTGAAGCCAGCTTCTGGACAGCAGAAGAAATCGACTTACACCAAGATTTATCTGACTGGGAAAATCGATTAAACGATGACGAAAAACACTTCATAAAACATGTACTTGCTTTTTTTGCAGCAAGTGATGGTATTGTCAATGAAAATTTGGCAGAGAACATGGTTAATGAAGTACAATATACTGAAGCCAAATTCTTTTATGGTTTTCAGATAATGATGGAGAACATTCACTCAGAAACATATTCTCTACTTATAGATACATATATCGAAGACGGAGAGGAAAAGAATTACTTATTAAATGCTATAGAAAATCTTCCATGTGTTAAAAAGAAAGCTGATTGGGCTTTGAAATGGATTGATGATGCTAGCTTTGCTGAAAGACTTATATCTTTTGCAGCGGTAGAAGGTATTTTCTTTTCAGGTTCTTTTTGTTCAATCTTTTGGTTGAAGAAAAGAGGTCTTATGCCGGGACTCTCATTTTCTAATGAATTGATCTCAAGAGATGAAGGTATGCACTGTGACTTTGCATGCTTACTTTACAACAAGCACATAAAAAATAAACTTTCAAAAGATACTATTCAAACAATAATCTGTGATGCAGTAACTATTGAGAAAGAATTTGTTTCTGACGCTATCCCAGTGAGGCTGATTGGAATGAATGCGGATACAATGTGTGAGTATATAGAGTTTGTGGCGGATAGATTATTAGTCAGCTTAGGCAATCCTAAAGTATATAATACAGAAAATCCTTTTCCTTGGATGGAGCTTATTTCTTTACAAGGTAAAACCAACTTTTTTGAGAAGCGTGTAGGCGATTATCAAAAAGCAGGTGTTATGGCAGAAAAGGACAAACAGATATTTTCACTTGATGAAGATTTTTAAAATCATCAATAAGGTATAAGAAGAACTACAGCAGTTTCCCAAAAGCTTTTATTGAATTAAAATTTAACCAACACTGAGGTATTATTAACCTCTAACATATTATTAGTATGCAAGTAGTCAAGAGAACTGGCAGACGTGAAGACGTTAGCTTCGATAAAATCACAGCAAGAGTAAAAAAATTATGCTATGGTTTAGACAGTAACTATATAGACCATATCGAAATTTCTAAAAGAGTTATACAAGGTTTGTTTGACGGAGTAACCACTTCTGAATTAGACAACCTAGCTGCAGAAACAGCAGCATCGCTCGCAACAGAGCATCCTGATTATGCAAGATTAGCTGCAAGAATTGCAATCTCTAACCTGCATAAAAACACAAAAAAGTCTTTTGCAAAGACGATGAGAAACCTATATGATTACATAGATCCTAAAACGGGACAAAAAGCAGGTCTCATCGGTGATCAGTATATTAAGATAATAGAAGATAATGCACATAAAATTGACTGCGCATTAATTTATGATAGAGATTTTAGTTTTGACTACTTTGGTTTTAAAACGCTAGAACGTTCTTACTTATTAAGAATGAATGGTAAAGTAGTTGAAAGACCTCAACATCTCTTGATGAGAGCAGCTATAGGCATTCATGGAGAAAATATAGAAGCAGCCATTGAAACTTATAACTTAATGTCTGAAAAGTGGTTCATCCATGCAACACCGACGTTATTTAATGCCGCAACACCAAGGCCTCAATTGTCATCGTGTTTTCTTCTGTCAATGACAGAAGACAGTATACCAGGTATTTTTGAAACACTCACAAGATGTGCTAAAATTTCCCAATCTGCTGGTGGTATTGGTTTAAGTATTCACAATGTAAGAGCTCAAGGCAGTTACATCAAAGGCACAGGAGGTACCTCAAATGGTATAATACCTATGTTGAGAGTATTTAACGATACAGCTAGATATGTCGACCAAGGTGGTGGAAAAAGAAAAGGTGCTTTTGCTATTTATTTGGAACCTTGGCACGCCGATATTTATCACTTTCTAGATTTAAAAAAGAACCACGGTAAAGAGGAAATGAGAGCAAGAGATTTGTTCTACGCTATGTGGATGTCAGATTTATTCATGGAAAGAGTTGAAAGTGATGGCGACTGGTCATTATTCTGTCCTAATGAAGCGCCTGGTTTACATGATGTTTATGGAAAAGAATTTGTTGAATTATATACGAAATATGAAAATGAAGGTATCGCGCGTAAGACTATAAAAGCAAGAGATTTGTGGAGCTCAATTATGGAATCACAAATTGAAACAGGCACACCTTATATTCTTTATAAAGATGCAGCTAATGAAAAGTCAAATCAAAAGAACTTAGGAACAATCAAGTCAAGTAATTTATGTACTGAAATTATGGAGTACACATCACCTGATGAAGTTGCTGTGTGTAATTTGGCTTCCATCTCGTTAGCTAAATTTGTCAGAGAGGATGAGACTTACGACTTTCAAAAATTATATGAAGTATCAAGAATTGTAACACGTAATCTGAATAAGGTTATTGATGTTAACTTTTATCCAGTTGTTGAAGCTGAAAATTCTAACATGCGTCACCGTCCAATAGGAATTGGTGTACAAGGTTTGGCAGATGCGTTTATCAAAATGCGTTTTCCTTTTGAGAGTCCAGAAGCGATCCAGCTTAACAAAGATATTTTTGAAACAATTTATTTTGCAGCCTTGACGGAGTCTAACGCTATAGCCAAAGTGGATGGCCCTTACCAAACTTTTGAAGGAAGTCCAGCGAGTCAAGGCATTCTTCAACAAGACATGTGGAATGTTACGGCTTCTGATAGATGGGATTGGGATAGCTTGAGAGAAGATATAAAGGAACACGGAATTAGAAATAGTTTATTACTGGCTCCAATGCCAACGGCATCTACTTCTCAAATCTTAGGAAATAACGAATGCTTTGAACCTTATACATCAAACATCTACTCAAGAAGAACATTGTCAGGCGAGTATGTAGTACTTAATCAACACCTCCTCAAAGACCTTATAAAAATAGGTAAGTGGGATAATGAGATGAAAGAACGATTGATGGCTGCAAATGGAAGTGTGCAAGATATTGAAGGCATTCCTCAAGAATTAAAAGACTTGTATAAAACAGTTTGGGAAATTAAGCAAAAAGTCATCATAGACATGGCTGCAGATAGAGGCGCTTTCATTTGTCAAAGCCAAAGCCTGAACTTATTTGTTGAAAGTCCAAATTTAGCAAAGTTATCTTCTATGCATTTTTATGCATGGAAGAAAGGACTTAAAACGGGCATGTATTACTTGAGATCAAAAGCAGCAGTAGATCCAATCAAGTTTACTTTGAGCGCTGATTATAAAGAGAAATATGATACAACAAAAGAGGTGATGAATGTAGAGGAAAACACGCTACAAACAGTTGAAGAAGGAGCAGCTTGCACGATGGAAGATGGTTGCCTTATGTGTGGCAGTTAACATATTTGCATAAGCAAAAGAGAAGAAATTCACTTAAGATATTCGAGGGAGGTTACCGTTTAGTTCGGTTTCCTCCTTTTTTTATGTCATCTATCTTACATATCCCATCTCACAGAGTGACTTCTATTCTATATAAAATATCTTCGCCCCAAATCAACCCATCAAAGGAATATTTTAGGTGTTAATAATATTTGAATAAAATAAGGATGTAGAGTCTCGGGACGATTACTTAGTTTTTTTGTGGTAGTTAAAGTCAAAGATTACCTGGAACTAAGAAATTGAGACTTTGAAACGTATAACACCTGTATTGATAATACTGCTATTGTCTGTCATGAGCTATGGACAATATGAATCTGCTTTTGACAAAGTGCAGTCCACAAGTGAGTTGCCCCATCTTAAAGACGCTTTGCTTTTCAATCTAAAGTCAAACTTTTCTAATTCTATCATACAATCCAAATCCAAAGAATTGAGTTTGGTTATACCAACCCCTCAGGGCGGAAAAATACACGTTGAACTTACTGAAAAGAATATTTTCTCACCAGATTTTATAATTGTAGAGAAGAACAGTGCAGGTGAAAAAATAGTTGATTACGCGGTGGGAAAGTTCTTTAGCGGCAAAGTCAAAGGCGATAAACACTCTATGGTATCCCTTTCTTTCTTTGATGATGAGTTTAATGGAATAATCAGAACAAAAAATGCTATTTATAACATAGGGAAATATAGAAAATCAAATACGCATATAATTTATAAAAGCTCAGATCTTACTGAAGATTTACATTTTAAATGTGAGCAACGGGAAGATGATGATACTCCAGAAAAAACTAAAGATAAATATCTTCAGAAGACATCAGTATCATGCGCAACAGCTTTAGATATTTATTATGAATGTGATTATCAAATGTTTCAAACCTTTGGGACTATTGCTGCAGTAAGTAATTATCTCACTAGTTTGTTTAATGAAGTCAACACCCTTTACTCTAATGAAAATATACCCATACAAATTTCTCAAATTCTAGTGTGGAGTTCGGATGATCCCTATACAAATAATGCCAATGGTTTGACAGATTTCGTTAACCATCTCAATGGTAATTTCAATGGAGATGTGGCTCATCTGTTGACCAATGATAATGGATCCAACGGGGGAGTTGCGTATGTCGATCAGCTTTGCGCAAATTTACCTTATGCATATAGTGACATCGTTAATACTTCAAATCCATATCCAACGTACTCTTGGGATGTTGAAGTTGTGACACATGAACTTGGACATGTATTGGGTTCTTATCATACACATGATTGTGTTTGGGGTCCAAATAATAACCAACAAATTGATGATTGTGGAAATGTTGCTGCTGGTAGTGGAGGTACATGTTACAATGCTTCTAGTCCGATAATACCATCAGCTGGTGGTACTATAATGAGTTATTGTCATACCCAGAGTGTGGGTATAAATTTTTCATTAGGCTTTAGTACTGAGCCAGGCGATTTGATCCGTATAAACCATGCCCAATGTAAATGTGATAATTCATCATGCGATACAGCTACAGAAATAGTTACGAATGGGACTTATTTTGCACATCCTAATAATGGTAATGGAGCCAGCCACTCAAATGCTTCACACGCCGATTGGTTTTATTTTATACCTCCTAGTAATGGAACTATTGATCTTGAATCTTGTAATGAGGGTGTGGATACAAGAGTTTGGTTACAAGATGGAACATGTTCTAATTTAAACTACCTGACTTATAGTGATGATGATTGCACAAGTAACGGTTCTTCTAGTTATGCCTCGGAGATTATTGGATATAGCGTCAATGCAGGAACAAAATATTTTATTGAATGGGATAATAGATGGAGTACCAGTTCATTTAATTGGACATTTACTTTTAATTCTACTGGCGGTCCAGCAGTACAAATAACATGTCCTTCAAATTTTAATGGTGAAAATAATTGCCTGCCGTCAGATTACGCGTCAGCTATTACAGGTATGGCAACAAGTTCAACTTCAGGAGCCAGTATTTCTTATTCCGACAATGCGATACCGACAGAATGCACACTAAATATAGATCGAACTTGGGTAGCAACATTTAATAATAATACCGCATCATGTAATCAAGTCGTCTCATTAAACGACTCTGATGCACCATCAATTACTAATTGTCCAAATAATATTACAATACCCTCCAATGAAAACTGTAACGCTATTGTCACCTGGATCAATCCAATGGCAACGGACGATTGTTCGAGTAGTTTAATAATGAATAGCTCACATAACAGCGGGGATGTATTTCCTTTAGGGATATCTCAAGTTATAATTGATTTTGAAGACGGTTGTAATAACATTTCTTCATGTGCATTTACCGTAGAAATAACTGACCAATGTTCAGTGATGCCTCCATGCGATGGCGAATATATTTCCGTTGATGGGATGATTCAAGATACCGTATTAAATGCTAAAATGGATATCAGTGCGACTGGTCATATTCTTAATGGATATGATGTAATATTTGAAGCTGGGAATGCAGTGGAGTTAAGCGCTGGTTTTCAACTGGACTCAGGCTCTACTTTAGAAATTAGTATAAAAGATTGCGAAGAAAATTAAGAAATTAGCCTAATCAAATATTTGCCGTACCCACTTTTAATTAAGGGTTGTGCAATTTTTTCAAGTTGCTCATCATTAATATAACCCATTCTGTAGGCGACCTCTTCAATACATCCAATTTTATAGTCCTGCCTTTGCTCGATAACTCTGATGAACTCTGAAGCTGCAGCTAATGATTCAAACGTGCCTGTATCTAACCACGCTGTGCCTCTTTGCATGATACCCACTGAAAGTTCATCCATTTTTAAATACTCTCTATTGAGATCTGTAATTTCATATTCACCTCTTGCGGATGGTTTTAAATCTCTGGCAATATCAGTTACTCTTTCATCATAGTAGTACAAACCTGGGACCGCATAATTTGATTTAGGGTTTTCGGGTTTTTCTTCTATAGACAATACTTTTTTATTATCATCAAATTCAACCACACCATATCTTTCTGGATCATGAACAGGGTATGCAAAAACACGCGCTCCTTTTTCTAGATTACAGCTCTCTTGTAAAAGTGAACTCAGTCCTGAACCATAAAAAATATTGTCACCCAAGATGAGGCTAGCTTTATCACCCCCCAGAAAATCAGCACCTATTACAAAAGCTTGGGCTAATCCATTGGGAACTTCTTGAACAGCATATTGAAAATTACATCCTAATTCAGCACCATCTCCTAATAATCTTTGGAATGACTCACTGTCGTGAGGCGTAGTAATTATTAAAATATCTTTTATGCCAGAGAGCATTAATATCGACAATGGATAATAAATCATCGGCTTATCATAGATGGGCATAAGCTGCTTAGAGATGGCCTTTGTAATGGGGTAGAGTCGTGTGCCAGATCCTCCGGCTAGTATTATTCCTTTCAAGTTAGATATTTTAGATTAACGATTTTTGATTTAAGATTTTTGAGTTTGTTTGATCGTTTTAATTGATGATACAATTATAGCAATTAATTCATTGGATTCGATAATTTGTTTTTGCCAATTTAATTGATTGTTTGGCAAAGAATTCAGGATATCGATCCAGAAGTTAGTTTCATCAATCTCCTCTTCAACAATTTTTAATTTATTAATAAAGTCCGGTTTTGATTTCGCTCTACAAGCAGCTCTGTAATTAGCTGCTGATGAAGCTGAGGATCGAATCAACTGTCTTTTTATGATCTTTGACTCTTCACTATCATTTAAAAGTTTCGTTTTGGCTATTATTTCTAATAACAACTTCTTAAACCTTTGTTGAATTTTTAATTTCATGTTCATTATTTATCTATTAATAATAAATCACATAAAAAGGTAAACATCCAACTTTAACAAGAATTTGTATTTATCAAAAATCCCAAATTAAAAATCCCAAATTCTAATTACGAATAATGCTTCTTATAATACTCCCTATACGCTCCAGAGGTTACACTTTCTAACCACTGCTTATTCTCAAGATACCAGTCAATAGTTTTACTTAAACCTTCCTCAAATTGGAGAGATGGCAACCATCCTAATTCATCTTTTATTTTTGTAGCATCAATAGCGTACCTCATGTCATGACCCGCTCTATCTGTTACATAAGTTATCAGCTCTTTAGAAGTCCCTTCTGCACGACCTAGTTTTTCATCTGTCAACTTAATGAGGAGATGGATAAGATCGATGTTTTTCCACTCGTTGTGTCCACCAATGTTGTAAGTTTCTCCATGTTTGCCATTATGAAAAATAGTGTCTATGGCTTTAGCATGATCTACAACATATAACCAATCTCTCACATTTACGCCTGCACCATAAACAGGCAGTGGTTTGTTGTGTATGATGTTATTTATAAACAATGGAATCAATTTTTCAGGAAACTGATAGGGTCCATAATTATTTGAACAGTTGGAAATGACGATCGGTAATTGGTATGTATGATGAAAAGCTCTTACCAAATGATCAGAACTGGCTTTAGAAGCTGAGTAAGGACTGCGCGGATCGTAGGCTGTGTCTTCATAAAAGAAGCCTGTTTCTCCTAAAGAGCCATATACTTCATCAGTAGATACATGATAGAATAATTTGTTGTCATAATTGTCTTTCCATTTTTCTTTAGCGACCTGAAGTAGGGTACCTGTACCAAGCACGTTTGTTGTTACAAAAACCAAAGGATCTGTGATTGATCTGTCCACATGTGACTCGGCTGCTAAATGAATGACACCATCTATATTATGCTTTTCGAAAATGCCCCTTATTTGTTCTAAATCTCTGATATCTGCTTTTTCAAAGAAATAATTAGGCTTGTCTTTAAGGTCCTTAATGTTTTCTAGATTTCCTGCATAGCTGAGTATGTCTAAATTTATTATGTTGTGTTCAGGATATTTGCTGGTAAAGAGTCTTATGACATGGGATCCTATAAACCCTGCGCCTCCTGTAATCAGTATATTCATATGTGTAGACCTTATTTTGTTTGCAAATATAATCTTATAGTGATTGAAATAAAATTCAATAGAGTTTTGTTTTTAATGTTAAGATTTATTCAATTGTCTTAATTAAATGGCATTTTTTAAATGATTTAGTCATTATTGCAGCAGCTTTTAAATATGAAATATATAGTTCTCTTGCTTTTCTGCTTTCCAATTCATGTGTTTAGTCAAGCTGCGGCACCTTCAAATCTTTCTAAGGGTATAGTTGCTTACTATCCATTTGATGGCAATGTCACGGATTACAGTGGCAATTGTTTGCATGGTGTAAACTATAATGCCACATTTGCTTCAGGCCGAAATGAAAAGTCACAAGGCGCTATAGCATTTGACGGGATTCAAAGTTATGTCGAAGTAGGTCATAATGAATTATTTAATTTTGAAAAAGATGAATCTTTTGCGCTTTCGTTTTGGTTAAAGATACCAGATGAGCAAGCTGACATAGATACATTGGATAATGATATTATTAGCAAATGGGTTGATGATAATGAGTCATTTGAATTTATGAAGACGGGTTATCCATTCGTCGTAAGACTAAAAAACCAAAGGAGAAAAAAACTTAAAAATAAAATATACGCCGCACAATTTTCTGGTTATAAAAGAGGCTGCCAAGATGCTGTAAATCTGAATGCAAAAAGTACAACTCCTATAAACGAATTTGTACATTATTTACTTAATGTTTCTAACGGTCAATATGTGTTTTATGAAAATGGAGAGGTGATTGCTCGTGTTAATAAACAGATTAATTGTAGTGCGGCGAACACAGCACCACTAAGAATAGGTATGCGTGGTGGTCCAATGCACTCTAACTTTTTTAAGGGATCTATAGATGATCTCATTATCTACAATCGTGGCTTGAGCAAAAGCGAAATTATAAAACTCGCAAGCGGGCAATATGATATTAAGGCTAAGATGGAATTTAATACTGATTATTCCACTGTAGTAAAAGCTGATACAATATTTTTTGAGGACAATGTATTTGAATTAAATCTTGCTCAAGAAAATGATTTATCTGCTATCGCAGAATACCTATCTCAAGGGGAGTCTTTTCATTTGGTTTTAGAAGGGCACACGAATGATATTCCTGATACAGATTTTTGTGATCGGCTATCGTTGAAGCGTGCGAAAGTTTTAGAAAAGTACCTTTTAGAAAATGGAGTACAGTGCCAAAAAATCACTACAAAAGGTTTAGGTAAGAGATATCCCATGGCTACAAATAAAACAGAAAGAGGGAGAAAGCTAAATCAGCGCGCTGTTATAAAATTGTATAAGTTAAAACGACCGTAATGATATATGCCTATAATACTGTTTTAAAGTATTCGTAGGTCAATTTCAGACCTTCTGCTCTGTCCACTTTAGGATTCCAATCAAGAATTTCATTGGCTTTAGTAATATCGGGCTGTCTTACTTTGGGGTCATCTTTAGGTAATTCTGTATAAATGATTTTGGAGTTAGTTCCCGTGAGTGAGATAACCTCCTCCGCAACATCTTTGATTGTAATTTCATTAGGATTACCAATGTTGACAGGCATCGCATAATCGCTTAATAATAATTTATAGATACCTGCTACCAAATCACTTACATAACAAAACGATCTTGTTTGAGAGCCGTCTCCAAAAACGGTGATATCTTCCCCTCGAATAGCTTGGGAGAAAAAAGCGGGTAGGGCACGGCCGTCATCCGTTCTCATCCTTGGTCCATAGGTATTAAATATTCTTACTATTCTAGTTTCAAGTCCATGGAAAGTATGGTATGCCATTGTCATGGCTTCCTGAAATCTTTTTGCTTCATCATAAACCCCGCGTGGTCCGATGGGATTAACATTGCCCCAATATTCTTCATTTTGGGGATGTATGAGAGGGTCTCCATAAACTTCTGATGTGGAGGCAATCAACATGCGAGCATTTTTAGCTTTTGCTAATCCTAAAAGATTGTGTGTACCTAAAGAGCCGACCTTTAATGTTTGAATGGGCATCTTTAAATAATCAATAGGTGATGCAGGGGAGGCAAAGTGTAAAATGTAATCTACTTCACCAGGCACATGAACAAACTTTGTAACATCATGATGATAAAATGAAAAATGTTCGTTAGGCATGAGGTGGGCAATGTTATCCATGCTGCCAGTCAGCAGATTGTCCATGCCAATTACTTTGTAACCTTTGTTTATAAAAAAATCACTCAGGTGTGAGCCTAGAAATCCAGCCGCTCCTGTAATAAGTACTCTTTTCATTTTATTTTTTTTATGAATTTACAGGAGATCTTCCAATAGAATAGTATTCGAATCCCATGTTTTTCATTTGATCTAAAGTGTATAAATTTCTGCCATCGAAGATGAGCTTGTTTTTGAGTAATTCAAGCATCTTATTGAAATTAGGTGTTCTAAAAACATTCCATTCAGTCATGATAGCTAAAGCATCAGCATTTTCTATGGCTTCGTAAGGATCATTAACCAATTTTATTTTATCATCATAAATCTCCTTTATGTTTTCCATAGCTTCAGGATCATAAGCTTTAATCTTGTAACCTGCCTCTAGTAATTTATCAATTGTGTAAAGAGCTGGTGCCTCTCTAATATCATCTGTATTGGGTTTGAAGGCCAATCCCCATAGAGCTATTGTCTTATCCACACCATTATCAAAATATGTTATAATATCTTCTGCTATTCTAAGTTTTTGAGTTTTATTGACTTCCATTACTGACCTTAGAATTTTGAAGTCGTATTTATTTTGTTCTGAAGTTTTAAAAAGTGCTTGCACATCTTTAGGAAAGCAGGAGCCTCCATAACCCACGCCTGGGAATAAAAATCTTTTGCCAATTCGGGTGTCAGTTCCAATTCCTTTTCTGACATCATCAACATCTGCCCCCACTTTTTCGCAAAGATTTGCTATTTCATTCATGAATGAAATTTTTGTTGCCAAAAATGAATTAGCAGCATATTTAGTGAGTTCTGCAGATCTTTCATCCATAAAGATGATAGGGTTACCTTGCCTTACAAACGGCTCATAGAGTCGCAACATTTTGTCTTTGGCTTTTTGAGAGCTCGTCCCTATCACAACTCTATCCGGTTTCATGAAATCCTGTACTGCAACGCCTTCTCGCAGAAATTCTGGATTAGAGACTACATCAAAAAGATTAGAATCTAAATTTTTAGCGAGTGCTTCATGTACTTTTTCAGCAGTTCCAACAGGAACGGTGCTTTTATCTACTATGACTTTATATTCAGTAATGATTTTGCTTAAATCATTGGCAACACCCAAGACATATGATAAATCTGCAGATCCATCTTCTCCTGGTGGGGTCGGAAGTGCCAAAAAGATAATTTCAGCATCTTTTATTCCATTCTCGAGTTCGGTTGTGAAATGAAGTCTTTTCTGTTTGATGTTTCTTTCAAAGAGAACTTCTAAACCTGGTTCATAAATAGGGATAATACCATCTTGCATTTTTAGAACCTTTTTTTTGTCTATATCTATACAAGTGACATCATTACCAGTTTCAGCAAAACACGTTCCTGAAACTAAACCAACATAACCGGTACCTACAACTGCTATTTTCACGTTAAAATTTTAATTCGTTAAAAGTAGTGAGAATTAGACTTTTAGTTGATATTCTTAACACAAAGGTTTTCTAAGGACGAATACATTGTGAATAGATCGGGGTTATCACTAATTATTTTAGTCTTTGATGGGGCAAAACCCCGAAATAGCTGAATTTGAGCTAATTTTTTGTACAGTTAAGCTACAAATAATAGATTATTATCATATTTTGAGGAATATTGTTGATAAAAGTATCATCATATTACAATATTTCATTATATCGTTGATTAAGTGGAATGAGTATTGATTTATTAAATTATAATCCAAAGAAAAATGAAAATTCACCTAATAGGGGGATTTTTTTCTGAAAACTAAAGGTTATCTTTGAATTGTATTACTTATTATTCTTAATCGAAAACAATTAAAATTTTAAAAGATGAAAAATATAATATTACTATTCAGTTTTATGATGACTACAAGCTTCGCTTTTAGTCAAGTTAAAGTGATAACGAACGGAAACGTTGGTGTTGGAGGAGTTAGTAACCCAGCATACGAATTAACTGTAAGCGGAGCCACATACTCTACTGGTGGTTTTCTATCTCCTAATACAGCTGGAGGAGTTATCTCTAAGATGCAAACTTTTGGAAATAATACTTTAGCCAGAACACAATTTAGACCAGAAACTGCAAATAAAGCTCAAGGCTTTTATTTGTCTAATAATGGTTCGGGTTCTGTAGCGGGCTCCACTACTTTCTTTAGCTGCTTTGGTTCTGACTTTGGAGCTGATGCAGTTAATTGGTCAATTATGCAAATGCAAGCAGGACCAACACAAAATGGTATTAACATGAGGAATAATGGGACAGGAACTTTAGGTGATTTTTATTTGATGCAAAATTATGCTGAGAAATTTACTATGACCGCTGGGGGAAAATTTGGGTTTGGAACAACTTCACCTGATGCTTCAGTATTAGTTGATGTTAAAGGAGCAATTGGATACAACGGAACTTTAGTGAATACATCTGATAAGAGATTAAAGAAAGATGTTAATAAATTCCAATACGGATTGGATGAAGTACTGGCTTTAAATACGATTTATTATAAGTATAATGGCGAAGCTGGTACAGATTCAGAAAATACACATGTTGGGATCATGGCTCAAGATTTAAGAGAAGTGGCTCCTAAATTGGTAGGTGAGTGGACTTATCAAGCTCCAGAATTTGTTTACGTTCAAGATCAAGATGGAGATGAATTTCCTTCAAAAGTTAAGAATGCTCAAAGAAAAGCTCCAGAAACTTATTTAAACATACAAGAAAGTGCGATTAAGTACATGTTAATAAATGCAGTGCAAGATCAACAAGATATAATTGAAGATCAGCAATCCCAAATAGATGAACTTAGATCAACTCTTGCTGATTTAGCTGAGCTTGTAGAGAATGTTTCTTTAGGAAATTCTACTACAATTCATAACACTGAAGTTAATTTAGAAAATTATACTAAAGCTGAATTAGCTCAGAATCAGCCGAATCCATTCAATGGGTCTACTCAAATTGGATATGTAATTCCTACAGATGCTTCTACAGCTTCTATCAACATATTTGATATGAACGGAACAATGATTAAGTCTATCAAATTAGATCACGTTGGAGAAGGAGTTTTGACTGTTAATGCATTAAATATTCCTTCTGGAAACTATGCTTACACATTAGTTATTGACGGTAACGTTAGTAAAACTAAGAAAATGGTATTGACAAAATAATTAATAGACTAGTAATAGTTTAATTAAAAGCCAAGTGAATTAAATTTCATTTGGCTTTTTTTCTATTTAATAAGTATCGTTTTATGAATCGAAAAAATCGAATTTTAGTTGTAGGAGCAAATGGATTTTTAGGTTATCACTTGTGTGAAAATCTGATTTCAGATAATTTTGAAGTATATGCCCTTATTAACAAATCAAAAGAAAGAATTGAGCAGCTCCAAGTTTATAAATTTATCTTTTGGGAAGATTTGTTAGAAAATAAAATCGAATTTGAAGTAATAATAGATTGTGCGGCCTTTATTCCAAAAGACTCGACAATAGATTATCAAAGGTTAATTTCAAGTAATTCAATGATTCCACTAATCATTGCAAAATATCAACAAAAAGCACATTATATTTTTGCCTCCACTGTTTCAATTTATGGACAAGGTCATTGCAACAAAATTAAATTAAATTCAAGCTCAAAAAATATAGGTGCATATGGACTGAGTAAATACTTAGGCGAGAAAGTTGTAATTGATCTATTTCCAAAACACTCTATAATCAGATTTTCATCAATCTATGGGAAATATATGGCTAAAAATACCTTTCTACCCAGAATAATAAAATCAGCAAAAGAAAAAGGAGAAGTAACTTTGTTTAATTGTGGGCATAGGAGACAAAATTATCTTCATGTGAAAGATGCGGTAGATTACATGGTAACTTCAATCAAAAATGAAGTAGAGGGTATTTATCTTGGTGTCTGTCCTAAAGAATATTCTAACTTGGAAATAGCGAAATTGCTTGATGAATATCTTAATTTTAAGCTTAATTTTGATGAAAATGAAGATGAAGGTTTGTCATACATTTATGATGGATCAAAATCGTTTGCTGCTTTTAATAAAAATGAATTTGTATTGCTAGAAAATTGTATTGGTACTTTAATCCACGAATTAAAATAAGTGAAAACACTATTAATAACAGGAGTAGGAGGTAATGTTGGTCAAGGAATATTAAAAAACATTAAGAAAAATAGACCATCTTGCATTAGGATTGGCACAGATATTTTAGATTTCAATGCTGGGCATCATTTATGTAATAAGATGTTTAAAGTACCTTATGCAATCAATGAAAAATATATTGACTGCATAAGGAAAATCGTTAACGAAGAGAGTGTCGATTTGATCTTTCCATCAACAGATGAAGAATCTTATCAGCTGAGTCTTCATAGAAATGAGATACCAGCTGTAATTGTTACATCATTGCATCAGACTGTAGGCAGATATATTGATAAGTATAAGACTTATTTGTATCATAGTAAGTTAGAGTTGCCATTTGCAGATAGTAGATTGCCATCAGAATATATGGGTGAATTTGAAAATTGTATTGTTAAACCACGAAGAGGGAGAGGCTCAAGAGGTATTTCAATCAATCCAGATGATTTTTCACTATTCGATGATTCATACTTGGTCCAAGAACTATTAGAAGGCATTGAAATCACAACAGCTTTCTATGTCGATACTACTAATCATCTTTATTCAATGATTACATTAGAACGAGAGTTAGAAAATGGCGCCACCAACAAATGTTTAGTTACAAGGAAGTATGATGAAAGACTCAAAGAGATTATAGAAAAATTAATTGCAAATAATAAATTCCAAGGAAGTGTAAATGTTCAGTCCATTGTGTCTTCAGGCGGAAATATTGTTCCCTTTGAAATAAATTGTAGAATTTCGGGTACTAATTCGATTCGAAGTCATTTTGGATTCAATGATGTTGAATACGCCTTAGTTGAATATTTGGATAAAAAGGAATTGTTACGATGTGAAGAGATCAAAGAAGGAGTGGCGGTTCGAGTATTATCTGATGTCATTTATTTAGGAGCAAAATCTTATATTGATTTTGACAATATTAAACCAGTTTTATTTTAATATGGTAAAAGCTGTAGTACTTGATGTTGCAAATACACTTCTTCATAAGGAAAACTTTTTTACCATAATAGAACAAACCTTAAAAGAAGAAAAACTAAGTATTTCGATAAGTGAGCTAAAATTAAGGCATAAATTACTATCAGAAATCATAGAGTTTCCAGATAGAACATCTGAGGAATTTTATTTAGAGTTTAATAGAGAGTTTTTAAGAATATGCGGTGTTTCAGATAAAGAATATCATTTGAGTAAAAGAATATTTAAAAATTGTTCTTATTTAAAATGGACTTCTTATCCAGATGTTGACTACCTCTCACAATTGGAACAAGAATTATATGTAATATCTAACTTTAAAACAGGACTTAGGGAGTTATTATTCAATAAAATTCCCTCTATCAAATTGAATGGCGTTGTAGTTTCAGAAGAAATTGGAATCAAGAAACCAGATATAAAAATTTTTGAATATTTTCTTTCTAAATATAATCTATCTGCCAATGAAATCGTCTATGTGGGAGATAGTATAAAATTAGATTGTGAGCCCTCAAATCTACTAGGTATAAAGTCTTATTTAATAGATAGAGATGTGTTTTTTCCGAAATATAAGAATAGATTAGATTCATTGAAACAATTACAATCTCATTTATAAATTAAAATATGCTCTCATTAGTTGTTCCTGTTTACTTTGAAGAAGAATGTATTATTGAGTTTGTCAAACAAACAACTTGTGTGATGGATAGTAATAATATTGACTATGAAATTATTTTCATAGACGATGGCAGTGTGGACAGAACAGTTGAATTAATTAAGAATAATGCCGAAGAAAACCAAAGAATTAAGTTAATTGAATTTTCTTATAACCATGGAAAACAATCTGCTGTAACTGCTGGTGTAAATCATGCTATTGGAGACTATATATTATATATGGATCCGGATTTACAAGATCCACCAGAAATGATTCCAGTATTTCTGAATAAAATTATTGAAGAAGATCTTGATATTATTTTTGGCATTAGAAGTGAAAAAAATGATACTTGGTTGAATAAAAAATTCTCTGCTTTGTTTTGGAAGGTGCTTCAAAGTTTGACAAAGTTGAATTTACCTGCTAACTTAGCTGTCATGAGAATATTCTCAAGGCGATTTGCAGATGAGTTTAGTAAATTTTCGGAGCAAAATAGATTCATAGAAGGGATTTTCATGAAAATAGGATTAAATATGTCTACTTTAATAATTGAGAATAAGGAAAGATTTGCAGGTAAAACTAAATTTAATTTTAAGAAGAAAGTTGAATTAGCTCTAAATGCAATTTATGACTTTTCTGATATACCCTTGAAACTAGCAGTTAGAATTGGTTTGTTTTTTGTAATTACTGGATTTATTTCTATTCTAGTTGTTTTAACATTAAAGATTTTATACGTTAATTTCCAAGCAGGTTGGCCTTCCCTTTTAGCTATAACTACTTTGTATTTTGGAATTTTGATTTTATTAGTTGGTATTGTTGCTATTTATTTGGGTAGGGTCTACAAAGAAGTTAAAGGTAGGCCTTTGTATTCTATAAAAAGAAAAACTAATCTTGAGTAAAAAGCTAGCAATTATAGGCAGTGGAGATTTAGCGAAATTAATCAGTTTTCATGCTGGTTTGCTTGGCTATGATATATTCGGTTATTTTGATGATTTTGCTGCTAAAGGTAATGAAGTCTTCGACGGAAAGGAAGTAAAGGACACGATTGACAATATAGAATATTATGAAAATGAATTTGATTTCATAATTATTGGGATAGGATATAAATATCTCAGATTTAGAAAGAAAATCTACAATAAACTGTCTACAAAATTCAAATTTTTAAATATAATTCATAAATCTGTAGTAATTTGTTCAAGTGTGCAAATTGGTGACGGAAATCTCATATTACCAGGTTGTGTATTTGATGATGGTGTGAATATAGGAAATAATAACGTTTTCAACACGGGAGTAATAATAGCACATGATACTAGTGTTTCAAGCCATAGTTTTTATGGGCCTGGAGTGAATTTAGCTGGTTTTGTCGTGCTGGGAGAATGTTGTTTTTTTGGTATTAATTCCACAATTATTGACAATATTACTATTTGTGATGATGTTCAGACAGGTGGAGGAGCAGTAATCACTAAAAATATAATGGAATCTGGATTATATCTTGGTGTTCCAGCAACTAAATATAGATAATGATCACTTTCAATAAGCCTTATTTAGCAGGGAAAGAATTGGAATATATACAACAAGCAATAGCTTCCAAAAAATTAAGTGGGAATGGTCATTTTACTAAGCTTTGTCATAAGTTTTTCGAAGAAAAGTATGGCTTTAATAAGTGTCTGTTAACTTCTTCATGCACTGATGCGTTAGAAATGGCCGGGATTCTTTTAGATATAAAACCTGGCGACGAAGTTATTGTACCAGCATACACCTTTGTCTCATCTGCTAATGCATTTGCCTTAAGAGGCGCAAATATTGTTTTTGTAGACAGTCA
>ENA-ORXM01000776-ORXM01000776.1-marine-metagenome-genome-assembly--contig:-NODE-776-length-49956-cov-5.438421_pt1 | contig 49956 bp, 32 predicted proteins | sample MGYA00237867_ERZ511480 | MGnify/ENA primary metagenome ERZ511480 (study PRJEB26309, sample SAMN06266103) | marine metagenome | isolation source: Algal blade | place: United Kingdom:Sidmouth, United...
ATTTAGGGGGTCAAACCTCCGGAATGAGGGGGTCAATTGAAATCGGAATGAGGGGGTCAAACCCATCGGAATATGCACGGATACAAACGTATATATCCGTTTGTAATCGGGGCTCTAGTAGGTTCGTGAAAATTAATAAAGATATGCTGTAAGAGATTTTATAATAAGGTAAATTTCCCATTATGCTAGAGTAAAGATACATCTTTGATAATACCTCATAACATTCTTACTATTATGTTACCCTTTTGGCAGAATAGCAAGTAGCCTAGCCGCCTGATTAACGTCAAGAGTCTCGTAAAGGAAGGGCTGCTCCATGAAGTCGTTCATGTTGATACGATCATTTGGAGAGCCCATAATGGAACCCATGAATGAAAAAGGTTGTAAGAGAAACCTAGTTAGCTAAACAATCTTTCAGGGTTAGCTTCGCTTACATCTGAATATGCCTTTATAGAACACCTCCCTAAAACCTAGTTCACCAAGTATAACTCAAACTCTACTCTCCTATTTTGGCTTCTACCAAAATCAGAATCGTTGTCTGATATGGGGATTCTTGCACCGTATCCGATGTAACTCATCTGTAGTTCTGGAACACCCTGGTCCCGAAGGTAGCGAACGCAGGCACGTGCTCTCTTCTCTGAAAGACGCTGGTTTACTGAATCTTCCCCTCTATCATCAGTGTGACCAGCAACTTTTAACCTGTAATTAGGATTTTCTATCATCAGGCGGACTACCTTATTCAGAACATCATAAGAATTGCTGGTAAGATCATCGCTGAGCGTTTTGAATTGCACTATTTTGGTCGCATCAGACATCAATGACATAGCGCCTGCGGTAACAATATTTGGACTATTGTAAGCGCTTGAAGAATTAGGGTAGGCATTGTTATAACTGCTACTATTACTGTTAGCATTATAGTTAGAATTTGATAAGCTCGCATCAGGACATCCGAAATTTAATGCCGTACCCTTTACACTAGGGCAGGTATCTTTATAGTCAGCAATACCATCATCATCTGAATCAGGACAGCCAGCTAGAGCACCAGAAGCATTTGGACAAGCGTCAAATCGATCAGCTACGCCGTCACCATCCGCATCTGGGCAGCCATTTGCGGGACCAGAAAGGTTAGGACAATCATCCTCACTATCAGAGTACCCATCCGAGTCAGTATCTAGACTAGCATTTGTAGCACCCTTTTCCTGCATATCGGCAACATCTACATCCTCATCCATAAGATTTTGTTGGTCCAGTGCTATATCTTCCATATTTTCAGGAGCCTCAGGACAACCAAGAAACCCTTCTGGACCAGCTAGCTCAGGACACTTATCTTTGGCATCAGCTATACCATCCTTATCTGCATCTGGACAGCCATTCGCGGTACCGGCAACATTGGGACAGTCATCTACAATATCTGCAACACCATCCGCATCGGTATCTGGACAACCATTAAGTTCTCTGAGCCCAATAGCATCTGGACAACTATCATCTCCATCTCCAATACCATCGTTATCTGAATCTAAACATCCACCGAACTGTTTTCTACCTGCAATATCTGGACATCGATCTCTATCATCATCTATACCATCCCCATCCGTATCAGAGAGCATTTTCTCTAACTCTTTAGTAGTGGCAGTAGGTCCAACAACCGCTACTAATCCTAGACCATATTGCAAATTTTTACGAGGTAGATCATTATTCAAGTCTGACCTATATTCTGCTTTAACTTGAAAGAATCCCCATGGGCCAATTCTAAAATTTACGCCGCCTCCAAAAGGTATCTGTGTGTACATATCTTGGCCCTCTTCTTTCGTGCCTCCAAAACCCGTATATAAGAATGGCGCTACCTTAGCATCATTTCCGAAGTAGGTCGCTTGTACTGTAAGATCTGCGCCAATAAATGAACGGTTCTTAGCAAACTCAGCACCAGGTGTACTAATGAGACCACCTTTAAAAGGTACTCTTAGGCTAATGAAGCGATTTAGATGCCTACTATATGAAAATTCAAAACCAGTAGTTAGTCCATCCAAACTATAGCTGTTTCCTTCCTGAAAGGAGTTATGATCTATCAAAAGTACTTGCCCTCCAAATCCATTAGGCCGGTCGAATGACTGTGCACCAAGTATGAAGTGTATGAGGAAAAGGATGAGTACTAAAATCGATTTTTGAAGTGTAGCCATGATATGTTAATTAAATATCATTTGTAATTACATGATTAATTTACAGTTAAACAAGATAACAAATGATCTGCTTATAAATGTGGTCTAAAGGATACTAAAGCTATTTATGCATTAGCTATTTGAGGAAGAAAGATACTGCAAATTGATGCAAAATTTGAGGATTATAAGCTCTTTTTGTCAATATACATTGCCTAGATAAACTATTATATATATGATATTGTTATTAGTCCAAATGTAGATGCAATGTATGTAGCAGCAGATCTTCAAAAGAAAATGCGATTGAATAATGGGAGCAATCTCTACGATCAAACATTTGAACAAAACATACTTCTAGTTTTTCTTAGGCATTTCGGATGTGTATTCTGTAAAGAGGCATTAAGAGATTTAGCTTCTATAAAAACTTCCATTGAAAAAAAAGGCGTAAAGATTATATTTGTCCATATGGCTACTAATGAAATTGCCGACAAATATTTTAAGGAATTTGGATTTGTAAATGCATTGCAAATTAGTGACCCAGACAAAGAATATTATCGCATCTTCGGACTAAGGAAAGGTTCCTTTACACAACTTTATGGTTTACAGACTTGGGTCAGAGGTTTTGCTTCTGAAAATAAAAATAACAAATTAGAAGTTTCTAAAAGCCTCGGCGACGCAACACAGATGCCTGGTATTTTTTATCTTGCCCAAGGCAAGATATTAGATAGCTACATTCATAAACTAGCGGCAGATAAACCTGACTATTACAAAATGGTAGAATGTTGTTTAATTAAGTAGCATATCTACCTTTGCAGAACTAACAATAATATATATCCATGATAGGATTACGATTTTCTGATTTTATACCATCTGATCTAGCTGGCTCTACTTTTGAGAAGCTGCTCAAGTTGTTTAAGGAACTACTTGTACATACTTCTGGAGATGTGAGCGAAGCGCTATCTTGGTTAACTGAATTAGACAAGCAATATAAGCTTACCAATGAGGACTATGGCATGGCTGACTTCATCCAAGACTTGATCGATAAAGGATTTATTAGCAATCCAAAAGATGGTAACGGTAGTTTCAGACCAACTGCAAAAATGGAAATAGCTATCCGTAAGAAATCTCTGGAAGATGTTTTCGGGAAGATAAAAAAGTCTTCTCGTGGCAACCATAACACAAAATCAAATGGTAAGGGGGATGAATTTACCTCTGATCTCAAACCTTACGAGTTTGGAGATAGCCTCGAAAATATTGCTATTTCGGAATCCATAAAAAACGCTCAGATAAATCATGGTTTGGATAGTTTTAGCTTGACTAATGAAGATTTAGAAGTGCGTGAGACTTACTATCAAAGCCAAATGAGTACAGTGTTGATGATAGATATTTCTCACTCTATGATTCTCTATGGCGAAGATAGAATTACCCCTGCTAAGAAAGTAGCCATGGCTCTTTCAGAACTCATCACAACTAGATATCCAAAAGATACTTTAGATATTCTCGTATTTGGTAATGACGCATGGACTATACAAATCAAAGATTTACCTTACCTACAAGTCGGACCATACCATACCAATACGATTGCTGGTCTAGAGCTCGCAATGGATTTACTTCGCAAGAGAAAAAATCCTAATAAGCAGATCTTTATGATTACTGATGGTAAACCTACTTGTATGAAGAAGGGTAAGAAATACTATAAAAATAGTTTTGGTCTTGACAGAAAGATTATCAATAGAACGCTTGCTCTAGCATCCTCTTGTAGAAAAATGCAAGTGCCCATCACTACATTTATGATTGCTAGTGACCCTTACTTAAAGAATTTCGTAGAACAATTCACTAAGGCAAATCAAGGTAAAGCTTATTACAGTGGACTCAACGGATTAGGGGAGTTTGTCTTCAAAGATTATAAGCATAATAAGGGAAAGAAGCATAGGTAGGGACGTATGGTAATTCTTGTAGGCAATTTGTCACGATTTTTCCCAAAAATCTCGCCAAATTGGTTTCTCGTTTGCCTCATACCGTGGGTTGCAACCCACGGCTAGTGATATTTAACTCCCGAGAATCGGGACAAGCTACTCTGTGGTTATCTCCTCTTACTTATGAGTTTGCCTATTTAGCTAACGTAAATGATAAGCGGAGGTCATTCCGATAGTGTGGGTAACGTCATATCGAGTGTTTTATATCCATTTAATTTATTATGGTCAATGGTAGTGCTACTAAATCACCAGCACCTATAAAATATACATAGTAATTTCCATTTATGAGATTACTAATATCAAGATTAAGTGTGCTTTGTTGTATAACGTCAAACTCTCTTACCTTTTGACCAAGAGAATTGACTATTGTGGCTTTATAATCTATGCCAGCAAATGATTGAATGTTAAGCATAGCGCTACTGGGATTAGGGTAAATCTTGAACTTACCCTGACTGGTTAATGTATTATTAACTGATACTACTTCTGCACCAATTTGCTCTTTTGTAACTACGAAATCCGTCATGAAGACTCCTTTATATGTTAAATTATTAATTGGAGCTTCCGTATGTATCCCTGAAATCAAATAGTCACCATTCGGCAACATAGACGTCTTAAATGGATTAAATAGATAATTCGGATCACGTAATCTAAATTCAGAAATTAAATTAATATTATCTTCATTTTTTTCAAAAAATTGAATGGGTCTTCCTTCGACACTTTGATTTAGTTGAGAAGTAATCAAAGAATTATCAGAGCCTAACTGAGGAATAAAAAATTTATTTAAAATAGATAAATCAATTTTTTTTATTAGATGTCCATCATTTTTATCAATTAAATAATATATCCAATTACTTGTACCCGCATCATTATTTGCAGCTATCAAGTAGTGATTTTCAGAAATATGGATTAAACCTAAACCCGTAGGTGAACCATCAGAAAACACATAAGGTATCTCTAACCTTATAATTTCATTGTTCTTGATTTTTAAAATTCTTCCTTTTGAATCACCTTGATTAAAATTACCTTCAATATAGTCATCAAACCAAACAATCTCATTTGAAAAATCATCTACTAATACATTAAGACTTTTGTTACGCCTTGTATCAGTCCAATCAGCATCAAACCGATAGGATGAAAAAATAGTATCTGTACTGTTTAGATATTGTCCTTGTCTATTGATAGTGTCAATCAATAAATATGGTGCAATTTCTAGTTCAAACTCATTCTTGTAATCGATAACTTGAAAGGTAGAATCATTGACCATATAAATTCTAGTCGAATAATCGACAGCTGATCGTATGAGCATTACATTTGGATCATTTTCATCAGCTACTTCTAGACTAAGTAATTCTCCAGTTTCAAGATCGTATTCTCTAATCTTAAGTAATCCATAGGTGGCATATCCTGTGAAAGCGACAAGGGGTAATGGCACATCTGGATGGTCTGGAGTTACAATGTCAAGATCGATTAATTTTAGCCTGCCATCTTTTATCAAAGATCGTGCAATAAATTCCCTTCTGTTTTGAGTCCTCAAATCAAAAACTTGTTTCCATACAACATCCCCATTGGTTAAGTCAATTTTCTCAATCAACCCACCAGATACGTCCGTGTCATAGATTGTTCTAGATATTTTATAGTAGAACCCCTCGTGTATGAGAGGTTCAACTTCTACATTCATACTAGGAAACACATGACTATATCCATCAAATTCGATTCCTATACTTCTTGGATTAGGAATATTATGTCCAACTATGGTACTGTCATATGTGACATGAGACCATAAAGGATCTAATCCATCTAATTCCAATGGTATGTAATTGCCAGGTAATTGCGAATATAGATTCGCTATTAACATAAGCACCACAATAAAATTAATAATTAGAGCTTTCATATTTAATTAAGTATTAAAGGTTGAGTACAATTTCTAGGGCGACAGTCCTCCCATGTAGAGGGCCAAGGACCATCCTTAGATACTTTGCAAGGAATTAATCCCCCTGAACATTCCCCAATTTGCACTTTATGACCAGGTGTTACATCAATATTTCCTTCTGAATCAATACACCATAAATCTTCTTTTACGCAACAAGCTGTGCTTTCGCCACATTGAACTAATCTAACTGTTGACCAAGGCCCCCATTTTTCTATGCATGGATAGACACATAGTTCTTTCTGATATCTTGAAAGATAAGTATCAAATCCACTATCACAATCACCATTTCCGCCCCATAGCTCTATAATTACTGGCATCATGTAATCAACAAAAGCAAGATACGTCTCTTCGATGACGCAATCCCAATCATCCTGATGATCTTCGCTATCAATAATGCAATCCGTTGAATGCCCCCAAACCATTTCTTGAAAATTGACCTCAATGTCAGATCCTCCTACTGGATTGTCAACATTACATAGTGTAATGAGCATTTCTGCTAAAACTAAGCAACTGTCAGTGACAGAAGTAGAACACTCTCTCAAATCAACGTAAATCTCTAAAGAATGTGTCCATTGAGCACATCCATCTGAATTAATTTCGCAAGGATTATCGATGTTGCTACGTGATAGTATGGCGGTTGAACTAGCAGATTTTACCTCCTTAATCTTTTCATTTACAATTTGCCTTGTTCTCTCATACTGATCAAGAGGTTTTGGTTCTATGTCCACTATTAATTCATGATTGCAGGATGTAAACACAATAAGAAACAGTGCTCCAATTAATAAATTTAAATTTTTGAACTTTGAACTTTGAACTTTGAACTTTGATACATAATTATTATTTAAAAGTGATAAAAAACATTTAAATAACAAATACAGAATGATTAAAGACTTAACAAGAATTTGATGGTAGATAACTAGCTCGTTTTGTCTGAATCTGTTTTGTTTTATTCAAAGATAACAATTTTTAGTAGCTTTTATAATAATATTTAATTTAAGAAATTATTTATAATCATGCCATTTGATAAATTCTGGTTTATTTTTTTATTACGATGAATGCTAATACCTTCACTCTTATAGTCTTGATTTCTATTGTATTTAAGAATTTAGGTTAGACAGATTAACGGAGAGCAAAGGATTGCTGCGCGCCACGCACTTATTTAAATTCTTGTGCGCCCATTAAAGTATCTCGCCAATTTTTAAATCCTTATCATCTCAATCTGAAGAGCATCGGGCAAGTTATTTCAGACCATCTCTACTCCCCCACCTTCATTCTAATCCCTTCCGAATGGCTCGTAAACTCTGGAGCGTACATACTTTGTATAGTAGTCACGCCATTGCTAAAGTCTCCTGCATGAACTACACGTAATGGATACTCGAATACATAAGTTCCCTTCGGAAGTTGATCGAAGAAAAAGTTGGTGCTGGCATCTTTCGTAGACTCATAATAACCAAGTCCTCCTTGCCATTTGTATTGACTGAAAACATTTATCGGTTCGAATCCTGAGGCGCGCATGTCTTTCATGTGGATAAATTCCATGTCGCGGTCAACTCTTAATTCAATTCTTATTTTGAGTTTGTCGCCCACTTTGAGTTTAGTAGATTCTGTAACTGGACTCATCGTTTCTCCACGGTCGCCTTGGGCAGATAAGAACACCTGCTTTTTAAGCTTGAGAGGTGTATCCTCAAAGGTGGTGATTTTATCTAAGTCTTCGAAGTACTGCCAGTAAGCTGCGCCCCAAGCCGGGACGGTATTTGGATTACTGACTTTCAAACTAGAAAGATTTGGATTCACCTCATTCCAAGTATGTTTAAAGTAGCCAGTGCCTGCTTGCGCTTCAGACTGGCTCTTAGCCAAGTCTGCGTTTAATTGTTTATTTGGATAGATAATTTCTACTTGTTTAGTTTCCTTCAACCAATCATCGCCACTCATGAGTAAAGCGTATACTGCTGCCGATGTTGCCTTGGTTGTTTCCCAAGCATTGGTCTGTTTATTTTTCAATAACCAAAGACGAAGTTCATCTACCATATCTGCATCATCAGCTACTTCCTCAAATACTTCAATCATAACGCTGTGTGTTTCGATAGGCATCTGGTACCAATAATAACCACGATCGTATTTCCAATATTTACCTAATTCTTCATGACTTAAGGCGCGCTCTTTTAAGGATGCAGTAATCTCACTTGCTACAGATTTCATTTCTAATCTATTAGAAGCCAATGCAAGTAGTCCTTGATAATATAAACCTTGATCCACCCACTGCGTCTTCACTTTATTTTGATATTGCTTGAGTACTTTTTGAGTCTTACTATTAAAATCATACTGCATAAAAAATGACCTAGCATAAAGGTAATGAATTGACATCCCCGATAGACCTGGGTCTTTATTGTATTTCAATGCATTGTTGTAATGCTCTACTAAGCGATCATCAATGTAGCGGACTGCATTTTGCAGGATTTGGTTAAGCTCAGGATCATTCATTTCAATACCTAAGGTTTGGAGATGCCCGATTCCTTCTACAAGATACTGTGTGATATACCAGGAGTCTCTACCGCCTGGAAACCATGAGAATCCACCATTGCTTAGCTGACGTTCAGTCAAAACTTTGAGCAGTTTAGCTTTCTCATTGCTCATCTTGTTTAGGTCAAAAAGTAAGGCGATATTTCTACGTTGCTGCTCTTCAGATTGCGTATCCAAGACCCAAGGTGTTTCTTCTAAAAGCGCTGATTTGAGCTCTTGATTTTTGCTCAAGTTGGATTTCATTGCATCCGTTCCTTTCCAAGATTCAAATATTTGCTTAATCTTTGGAGTGCTATTGGCAACGTGTGAAGCCAATGCGTTTGCATAATATTTATTGAAGATTTGCTCTGTGCATTCGTATGGGTATTCCATTAAATATGGCAACGACTGCACTGCATACCATGCTGGATTACTTGTGAATTCTAAAGTGTACTGATGATTTGTTAGCGAGGTTGATTTATTATTTCGCATAGATTCGAAGACGAACTCTTTCGTCTGCCCTGCGCGCAATGGTAAGGGCATGGTCTCGGTAACTAATTTTCTATTGGTCAAGATCGGCAATGCACTTTCTTCTCCATCGGAGTACTTACCTGCTTTCACAACGACTCTATGCAAGACAGCACCTAGCTGATCAAAAGGTATTTCGAGATCCCAAAATAATGGCTCTGACTCTCCTGCATTGACGGTAAAGGCTTGGCTCGATTGCTTATTACCAAATGAAATGTTGATAGACTCCATGGTCAATGCGTCAAATAACTTTAAAGTTGCCTCCCCTGTCATCGACGCTTCTGATAGGTTGGATACTTTTGCGCTGTAGCGAATCTTATCTCCCTCTCTGAAAAAACGGGGTGCATTTGGCTGCACCATCAACTCCTTTTGAGTAACTACTTCCTTGGTAGAGATTGCCGTCGCTAAGTCTTTAGTATGGGCGAATGCCATGAACTTCCACTTGGTTAATGCTTCATTCATTTTAAATTTTATCAGCACGTTACCATCCTTATCGGTGTGAAGGTCAGGAAAGAAGAAAACTGTTTCATTTAGATTTTTGCGAATGGCTAGGCTACTGCCTTTACCTCCACCTATTCCATCTTTATCGCTGGGTTGTGCAAGAATATCCTTATTTTCCTTTTTAGTATTAGCATCTAACTCCATATCATCATAAGACTGCGCCCTGTCTTCTACAACACTTACCTCATCCATTGCCATTGATGGAGCAGCAGACTTCTCCATTCTACGTGAGTTTGTCCGACTAGCTGCACCTCGAGCGGAGGTAGCTTCTATACCGTTCATTGATCGCATTTGAAGATTATTATATAACAAATTCATGTATCCGAAATACTCAAACTGACGGTACTGCTTTTTCACACTTGGTAGCGGGCTAGTACTAATGGAACTTATATTATATCCACCTTGATACCTGAAATTTTGTCCAGGTTGTGCTTGGTAATTTGCATATAAGGTAGGGAAATACTTAGCGGTCCAGTCATTTGATGCAAATTGGTCAAGTGATGCATCATACATCCCTGCTAATAACTCTGCTGCTACCTTCTCTTTTTTTGAGCCTTCTATCTTAATAGTCCATTCTTCTTCTTGTCCTGGCAGTAGTTTATCTCTAAATGAGGAATAGCTGATATTTAGATTTTTCTCTTCCCATGGCACAGGTATAAGAATTGATTGACTGTAGAATCTATTGTTAATAATCGTAAATGCGAAGACACTAACATTACCTAGATCCTTCCTGTCTATTTCCACTTTTATATTGGATATTGGGTTTGCTTTTAGCCATTTCTCTGTATTGGTTTTGTCTCTCCTAATAATAGCACTTAATATATTTGCATTTCCATAAGAGCTAGCTATAGTGGTCTTAGCAGATTGGCCTGGCTCATAACTCGCTTTATCCATAACTATTGAAAGGGCTGTTGGGACAGCAGGTTTCTGGACACTTTTATCCTTTACTTCGAAGGCAAAATCCTTCTCTATAAGGTTTCCATTCTTGTCTTTCGCCTTAGCTACAATTTTGTAAAACCCCACTGAAAGTTTTAATTTACTTATGTCAACCTCCCCATCTACACTGCTGGTTATAGATTTACTAAATACGTTTTTTAATTCTGGCAATTGTACTATCTCCTTTTTCTCTTCGTATCTATAAGATGGAAATAGCTTTTCAAAAACGGGCTTTGAAAAATTTACTGTATCTGGAAAGCTCCAAAATCTATCGCGATATAGTTTCTGCTCTGCTTGTAGACTGTATATTTTTAGATCAACCTTCGCGGCTTGAAATTTTCCATTAAGATTAGTAGTACCAATATTTATGTCTTTTAATTCCGATTTCTCTATCGGAGTCGGTGCATATACTGATAGCGCTAGTGCCAAATCGCTTGCTCGTATCGATGTTTTGACGGATCTTGTTTCTCCGCTAATATCAGTAATATCAGCATAGATAGTATAGACAAAAACTGGTTGCGAAGATTGCTTGGTAGAAGGATCGGGAACTAGCTCAAAGTCTATTTCAAATGTTCCATCTGCCTTCGTGACTGTTTCACTTGTCTTGATACGCATAGGCGCTTGAGGGCGATATCTGTGGTAGTATCTATATTTCCGATAAGGGTACTCTACTCCTCTTTCTACTCTGTAAACTACCTTGGCACCATCGATGGTATTACCTGCGAATGCCGTTGCCTTGCCGCTAAGGACTACATTTTCACCTAATGCATATTCTGTTTCGACTGGTAGGAATTCGGCTTCAAACTTCGGTCGCTTATATTCTTCTACACGGAATCTTTTACCTCCGTAACCTACTATTTCGATTGTCATAATACCCAAAAGACCGTTAGCTGGGGTAGTAAAAGAACCATTAATACTACCAAACTCATTGGTCTTAAGCAGCAATTTCTCTACTTCTTGATAGTTGGCATCTCTGAGTATTACCTTTAAATTTTCGTTGGGTAATAAGTTTGGTAGTTGGGTAAATCCATCAGAATTATGTGCTATAGCCTTGAAGTAGATAGTTTGACTTGGACGATAAATTGCTCTGTCTAAGAATATGTTTACAGACTTACGATCTTCAGGAGTATAGTCACGCTGATTATAAACTCTGTCTTGCAAGAATAGGACATCCTCTCCCAATATAATTTTCGGTATCAAGCTATTTCTATCATTGATTTTTATATTCACAAAACCATTGCTATCACTGATAGTAGTTTGATCCTTAACTAAGTTATTCTTTCGAGTAATTGAATTATATTTCTGTGTGTATAATTCAACTTCTGCATTGGATATTGGAGCACCTGAGATGCGATTCATGACCACCAAAATATGGTTCTTATTATTTGGTGTTAGGATATAACTAAGATTAGAAATCGTGAAAAAATTGGCTATAGTTTCTGCTTTATCTTTTGTGAAATTTTTATTACTCGAACTCAAAATTAAAAATTGACCAAATTGAAGTGGATCAATTTTTACTTCGGTTTGATGTTGGTGGAAGTCGTCAAATTCTGGAAGTGCTTGATTCCATTCTTGAAGAATAGGCCTATTCTTAAATTGGTCCAGTATCTCACTTCTATTATTTCTTATCTCATATTCTTCACCTGGAGCAATTTTATATAATCGAAAGTAAGCTTTTGTCAGATTTGAATAACTTATACGTGCGAGCAAATTCTCTCCCTGAGAATATACATTCTCCAAATCCATATGAAGTGTTTTTCTTTCTATATTCTGCTGGAGATTCTTAGCCTCATTGTGGATATTTGAGTTTTTATAGTTTCCTATAATCTCTGATAATATCTGATGTGCCTTTTTTAGATTGGGCTTTTCATCATCAAGATGGGTATTGCTTTGCTGATAGAAATTTGCCTCCGCTAATAATATTATTGGATAAACCTTTTCCGCCGACTTGTACTTAAGCGCTAATTTTTCTAGAGCAGCTTTATACAATTCACCTTTGTTAGGAATAGTTGAATTGTTAAGAGCAAACTGTAAGCGAAGGAGGTCTGCATCTACAATTGCAGCTACATCTTTTTGATTGATACGAAAATCAAGTACATCTTGATATAGTAGTATCGACTTGTACAAATGCGAAGTGCTGTCTTTTGTAATAAATGTGTGTTTTACAAAATCTCCAGATGTGGCAAATGCTTGCTCATCATCCAAATAAAACTTGTAGATAGGCTCAGTGAGATAGCTATTTGGATTTGAATAATAGGCTAAAATTTGAAATGCCATAAAATCATAGAGAGATGGCCTCAATATATCAGTATTTTTGCCTGTGCTTGTGATGGCATTCATATCTTTAATGGAAACTGATTTTAAAGTAGGCGCATCTCTCAAAGCTAGCTCGAAATGCTGGTTAATTTCAGTAATGAAGTGTTCGATTGACCATGTCTCCAACGCCTCAGGCTTGAAATTAGGCGTAATGGTTCGATTGGAAAATTGCCAATAGTTATTTTGTAGGTATCTATTATAAGACTGCCCGATTATAAAATGTATCAGAGATTGGGCTGGACCTTTTAAAGTCTCGGTTTCCTTAGATAATGTACGAATACTATTTTCAAAGCCATACTCCGCTAACTGAGATTTGTACTTTTCTCTGTATAATATTGATTTAATTATTTGTGGTGTGTTCTGTTCTCTTACTGCAAGATCATATAATGTAATCACTTTTTTCAAGGCACTCTTAATGAGACCTTTTCTCTCCAATTCTAAGATTTCTTTCCATACTTTATCATAGTCATTCATGCACTTGTTTTTTACTATTTCTATATGAGTTGGTATTGGGATACGATTCACAACTGCCCTAGCCGAGGTACGTTCTATTGTCAACCGTGACATGGAGATTAGAGTGACCACCATGACACATACGAATACGCCGAAAATCAAATACTTTTTCATACACTTTTTTATTTTAGTGTTTCCCGTAATTAAAAACAAGATACGTCTTAAGGATGCAGCTAACTAAATAATTGCATAAGTATAAAGCCAAATCTTATGTTTATTATTATTTCTTTAACTATTGATTAGCCTTCCTATAAGCAGACAGCCTTAAAAATTTAAGCAACGCTCATATGTCGCAATACATTCTTTGGCTGAGGAGTGGAAGCGATATGGAGGGTGATGTCCGACTCAATGGTATAATGCTATACGAAGGCTCCGTCGAGGAACGAGCGGAGACAAGTAGAGTATATATACCATAGTCGAACAACGCGCTCCATACAAGCGGACGATCCGACCCCTGAGCAGCGCTAGCAGGTTAGCTTAAAGGGGGCAGCTCCAGACTAAATTAGTAATAATAAGCTAAGGTTAATGTCTAAAATAAGTGATTTGCTTAGATATAAATACTACGATAATTGAGTGAAAAATAGTACATTTGACAAAAATTAATAATAGATGAATCTGCACGAATATCAAGGTAAAAATTTATTGAAGGAGTATGGTGTAGCGATCCAGGATGGCATCGTAGCGAACACTCCTGACGAGGCTATAGCGGCGTATAATACACTCCAAGAGCGCACAAAATCAGGCATGGCGGTCGTAAAGGCACAAATACATGCTGGTGGTCGCGGTAAAGGTGGAGGAATAAAGTTGGTCAAAAATCTTGATGAACTGAAGGCAGAAAGTGGAAATATTCTTGGAATGATGCTGAAAACACCTCAAACTCCAGGTGGCATGGAAGGTCCTGGTAAGCAGGTAAATAAAGTTTTGATTGCTGAGGATGCCTACGCTCCAGACTTTGATGCATGTGATGAATTCTACGTGTCTATATTGATGGATCGTGATCGTAAGTGTAATGTGATAATTTACTCTACAGAAGGAGGCATGGATATAGAAAAAGTGGCTGAAGAGACGCCAGAATTGTTACACAAAGAGTATATAGATCCTACATTGGGTCTACAAGCTTTCCAATTGCGTAAGATTGCTTTCAATCTTGGGTTAAGTGGGCAAGCTTTTAAAGAAATGACTAAATTTATCAGTAGCTTATATAAGGCATTTTTAGGTTCAGATGCTTCCTTGTTTGAAATCAATCCTACCCTGAAGACGGGTGATGATCGTATCATAGCAGTTGACTGCAAGGTGTCGTTGGATGAAAATGCATTGTTTAGACATCCCGATTTGGAGGCTTTAAGAGATACTTCTGAAGAAGATGCGACAGAGGTGGAAGCTAAGAGTTACGGGTTGAATTATGTGAATCTAGATGGAAATGTAGGTTGCATGGTAAATGGTGCTGGTCTTGCAATGGCGACAATGGACATCATCAAGTTGTCTGGTGGAGAACCTGCAAACTTCTTAGATGTTGGTGGTACTGCAGATGCTGCAAGGGTTGAGCAGGCATTCAGAATCATACTTCGCGATCCAGCTGTGAAGGCAATATTGATCAATATTTTTGGCGGTATCGTACGTTGTGATCGAGTAGCTCAAGGAGTGGTAGATGCATATAAGAATATGGGTGATGCTATAAAAGTACCGATCATAGTAAGATTACAAGGGACAAATGCAGATATCGCGAAGGATATTATCGATAACTCTGGATTAGAAGTTCACTCTGCAACATTACTACAAGAAGCAGCCGACTTAGTGAAAAAAGTACTCTCCTAATAATATCTTGAAATACTAGCTTTTATCAAAAGCAGATGAAGGATGTAATCTGATAATTGGATTGCATCCTTCTTTTTTGTCTATGAAAGAAGAATATACATTATACGAACTCAACCAATTTATCCGACGCTTTGTGTCGCTGAATGTTCCTGAATCCATCTGGATAACAGCGGAAATATCACAGGCTAATCTGAATAAGGGGAACTACTATATTGATCTTGTGCAGAAATCTCATTCTTCAGAAGAGATCGTAGCTCAATCCTATGCAGTTCTTTGGTCAAAGACTTTGAGTAGGATCGCTGCTGGAAAATCTAGCGATTTAAAGCAAATATTGAAGCAGGGACTAAAAGTGAGATTGAGAATTCGTGTCGACTTTCATGAGAAGTATGGATTGAAGCTTGTCATAGAAGACATTGATGAGAATTTCACTTATGGAAACTTAGCATTGCAACGCGCAAAAATTATCAAACAGTTGCAAGACAATCAGTTCATGGCGAAAAACAGCACTACACAGTTGCCGTTAATGATTAAAAAAGTAGCGGTGCTCAGCTCAAAAACAGCTGCTGGTTTTAAAGACTTTGTTATGCATTTGCAAGGCAATGAATATGGATATACATATCATGTACAGCTGTTCCCAATAAGAGTTCAAGGTGTAAATGTAGAAAGTGAATTTATTAGCCAAATAAACAAGGTGGACTGGACAAAATATGATTTGATCGCTGTCATTAGAGGAGGGGGTTCCAAACTTGATCTTGCTGGTTTTGATAGCTATGCTATATGTGAGGCTATTGCCAACTGTCCTATACCTGTGCTAACTGGTATAGGTCATGAAATAGATGAGACAGTGGCCGATATGGTTTCTCATATGTCTTTGAAAACACCTACTGCAGTAGCTAACTTTATTGTAAATCGCAATCTGGAATTGGAAAGTAACCTGATTAAAATGACGCAAGAAATAGGACAAAATGCCAAATCTTATCTACGTAATGCGCATATAAATTTGCAGAGAAGTACGACTGAACTTAAGTCTATAGCTCAATTCAAGCTAGAGTCTGCTAATCTCTTCCTCATTAGTTATGATCAACAACTACAAATGGTAGCAAAGCACAAGCTTAGTAAGGCTAAAGATAAACTCTCGCAATGGGATCAGACAATTTCGTTCCTTAGCTTGGAGAATACTTTGAAGCGAGGTTTTAGTTTGACGTATACCGAAGATGGAAAAATAGCAGTGGATACCAATCAAGTAAATAAAGGAGATGTAATAAAAACTAAACTTTCCAAAGGGACAATAAAAAGTAAAGTTCAATAAACAAGATTATGGCTAAAATAAAGAATTATACAGAGGCAATAAATGAATTACAGACGATTCTAGATGACCTCAAAGGAGAAGATGTTGCTATAGACCACCTTGCAGCGAAGGTAAAACGCGCAAATGAACTACTTGATTACTGCAAGGAAGTTTTGCGAAAGACAGAGAAAGAGATAATTGTATAGAAAGCTGATTATTAATTTTGAACTTTGATTACGAAATCTTGGGTTTAAAATTTAAAATAGGGATATTCATAAGAATGTCAAGTCGTATAATCATAGGGATATTCACAAGAAGAGTAACCTTTACAACCATAAGGAGATAATCAAAATTTAAGGGTTTGAATTACTCCATTTTTCTAAATTTTTTGCTTAAAACAGGGTATTTCTTATTGGCAATTTGTCATGATTTTTTCCGAAAAATCACGCCAAATTGGATCTACCTCTTATATGCACCTTGGCCTTCAACCCAGGGCTAGAAATATTCACTCCCAAAAATAGGGACCGCCTATGTCATAGTAATATGTTTTTACTTATGAATATCTCTAAATAGTGACTAGTAATTGTGAAAGCTAATAAATTAGTAGATAAGGAGAAGTAGTTGGCAATGAAAAAACGCTCCTCTAACTATGTAACCGAGAGGTCACCTGTTAGGGAGCGCCAACAAAAACTAGAGTCTAACCCAAGAAAGTTCTTATATATATTTAAATTATATTGTCTTAATGTTGTACTGCAAAGTTAATATAAACTTTACTATTTCAAAAGCTTTCGCTCTTTTATTTTAGCTTTTTTTCCAGTTAGTGCTCTTAAATAATAAAGTTTAGCTCTTCTTACCTTACCTCTTTTTAAGATTTTGATCTCACTAATGTTAGGGCTATATAATGGAAATATCCTTTCAACCCCTACTCCATTAGACATTTTTCTAACAGTAAAAGTTTTAGTAGATTCATGACCATTTATTTGGATTACGTTACCTCTAAAATCTTGAATTCTCTCTTTAGCACCCTCAATAATTTTGTAACTAACTACAATATTATCACCTGGCTTGAACTGAGGCAATTCTTTCTTAGTTTTTAACTCCTCGTGAACGTATCTTATAGCATCCATTGTTCTATGATTTTGAAGGAATCAATCCTTCTTGTTAATAAGACGCAAAGATAGTATAATTTATATAAATCTGCCATTTATTATAAATAAAATTATCTGATCAGGGTGGCATATTGTTTGAGCTGAATTTCTCCATCTCTGGCGCTTTCGTAAGATACCAGCACTATATAAACCCCACCAGGCAGTAGAGGACCATTGTTATACTTCTCTCCATTCCAGCCTAAATATTGATCGCTTGTTTCAAATATCAACTCTCCCCACCTATCCCAAATCTTCATATTGAATTCCTCAATGTTTTCTAAAACTCCAACACCTTTATAAGTGTCATTTCTATCATCGTTATTAGGAGTAAAGGCATTGGGAAGATAATAACTACTAATAGGAATAACATCTATCACTGCAAATGCTGTATCTACACATCCATTCTCTGCCGTCACCAGCAATACGATTTCTTGTAAACCCGTGTCTCTAAAAATAAAGGATGTATTTTGGTCTCTAGATGCTCCAAACCCATTAAAATCCCATTGCCAGTTGACAACATCATTACTTGACTGATCAGTAAAAAACACCTGAGGATTGAAACTCGTAACTGCAGTCGGCGCATAGGTAAAATCTGCATCAGGTCCTTGAAGTATTGTTATCCAGCTGTTAAATGTTTCACTGATAGCACAACCAAATGGAGATACAATATCTACAGAAACACTAAATGTGCCCACATCCGTAAACTCGTGCGTAGGGCTTATTTCGTTACTAAAGTTACCTTCTCCAAAATTCCAAGTAATATCATAAGTGGTATCAATCGGGGATGTTAAATTCTTAAAGGTTACAAAACCACCTGGAGTGCAGGAGATAAAGGAACTTGGTTGAACTACAACTTGGGCAGGTATCGGAGACCAATTAAATTCTTGCACAAAAGTGCTTGAACAATTGTTATTGTCGGTAACCGTTAAGAGCACTTGCTTATCGCCAGGTGCCTGATAAGTATGTATAGGACTCATCTCCTCAGAAGTTTCATCATCTCCAAAGTCCCAGTTCCAATTTTCTATGCCATCTGCTCCAGTAAAGCTACTATCCGTGAATACAACTGGTCCAACAATACAAGTATCGTAATCGAATTTAAAATCTGCAACAATCTCAGGAAATACATTCACAAATATTTCAGCAGTATCTCCACATTGTTGACCAGGATTCAGTATAAGAACGCCTCTAAAGACGCCTGTATCTGGAAACATTACTAGCGGCTCCCACTCATCGAAGCGCTGAGTTCCTGCAACACCAAAGTCGAATTCCCAATAAAATTCATCAATGTTAGCCTCTTCGACGCTTTCATTTTCAAATTGAAATTCTCCTTGACCGCATATATTAACTAAGAATGCCTGATTACCGATGAGCACGTCTTCAACAATATCTGCCCTCACAGTAGGGTCACAATCCGTTACATTGAACTGAAAATCTCGCCTTACTGTACTTAAAAGCTCTCCATTTCTGTACTCTTCAACACAAACTCCTACTACAAACTGACCATTTATGATTGGCGTACCAGTTATAAGTCCAGTATTGGGATCTATCGTCACGCGAGGTGATCCTCCTAACGGGAATTGAGAGGTAAACTGAGGTGCTCTATACGTCACATCTATGTAGGGTGGCGGCGCATCAGGATTTGGAGCTACACCATTTAATGCATTTGGGGAGCCTCCATTACCATCTGATCCTCCAGTACCTCCGCCCTCAAATGGAGAGCAAAAACTATAGACTAACTGATCCCCTTCTTGGTCTAATGCGCTATGATCAAAATTTAATGGCTCTCCACTACAGATTATAATCTCTGGAAAATTTTTATACACTGGTGAATTATTACATGTCTCCTGAGCAAAGGGTGTTAGCTCTATGGAATATGTTGCACCAGTAGATTCTGGAAAAAAGATATTGGAAATGGTATTATTACGGCAGCACCGAGAGTATGTAATAGTGTACGACTCAGGGGACAGCGCCAAAGATCGTCTAAATGTATATCTACCAAGTTCTACGCAGACCTCATCAGGTATAACTAGACATGGATTTGTAAGATTAGGTGGTACTGGATTTATAGTCGGGGTGCTCAGTATTTCTGCAGGTCCAAACTCTTGAAACCCTCTAAAAAATGAGACTGTACCTTGGGCAGAATTTGGACCATCACTATCAAATGCAGCGCCATTAGAATAACAATCTCTATATATTAGTAATGTAAACTCGTAGTTCCCATCACCTAAACAGACGTAAGTCACCTCCCCACCTACTATATGTCTGGCACTTAAAGTAAAAGGCAGCATAATTATAGCGAGAAGGAATATACAGTTTCTGATAAAAAATAATGGATTCATATTATGCCCTCGAATAATAAAGTTAAAACTAAAAAATTTAATGTGGTCTTAAAATAATTAATTACTAAAGATACTCGTTTATTATAACATATGAAATACCAATCAAGGTATAATTAACTTCTATTTTCCACTTACTATGCAATACCCACTACAATTAACTAGATGATTGATATAGACTATTTTGAAAAATGCCTAGAGGTTCTAAGCCAAGGTGGGACTATTTTATTCCCCACAGATACTATATGGGGTATCGGATGTGACGCTACTAATCGATATGCAATAGATAAAGTCTATACATTAAAAAATCGTGATCGAAAAAAACCTTTGATTGTGTTAGCATCTGATGTAGCTATGATAAAGCGATATGTAACCCGAATTCATCCAAAGGTCGAAACGCTCCTCCAGTTTCATACTAGACCACTAACCGTGATTTACGATCATCTCAGCGGCCTGGCTACAAATGTGATTTCTACCGATAATACTATTGGTATTCGTATACCCCAAGATAAATTTTGTCAAGAATTAATTGCCTCTTTTGGATGTCCCATTGTCGCTACATCCGCCAATATGAGTAACGAGGCATTCCCAAAAAGCTTTGGAGAAATAAAAACGTCTGTGCTCAGTCAAGTAGATTTCACTATTCCGTATAGGCAAAATGATGTAAATTTCTTACCTCCCTCGGCCATCGTACGTCTTACCAAAAATGAGGATTTAGAATTCCTAAGAGAATAATCATTATTCTAAATGATTATCTCATTCTACATGTTACAGACAAAGCTTATATTTGCTCTGTATGAAATGCATCGTGTACTATAATAACCATTCAGAGCACCTAACACTTAATAAGATGAGCTTCTTTGATGAAGCTTACTTCGACTACAAAAAAGTAAACGAAAATGGCGCTGATAGATTTAGTCTTTTCGTACATCCGAAACAAGACATTACACTTGCGAAAATAACGTTAGAAATTCCCTATAATTTTTCAGCTGAAGATAAATTGTTTTGCAATGGTTTCCAGTCTTGGTCAGCGTCGAAGACCTATGGTGTACATGAAAAAATACCTGGTCTTCGCAGTATTGCAAAACGCTATTTCAAATATTACGGGGATGAGTATATTTTCGAAGACTATAAGCGACCTGATTTATTTTCTTGGACATATGGGTACATACAACGGGGAGAAAACTTTGTTTTTATCGGCAGTGTCCAAGAACAAACTGCATTTACACTTATAGAATATGATATTGCTGCCAGCATTATCCGAGTAACTAAGTTGTGTGACAATATAAAGTTAAACCACAGTTTCCCTGCGTTTGACATCCTATTTCAGCGAGGATTAGAGAAGGATGTTTTCGACAATTATTTCAAATCGATTGGTGAAAATCCTAAAAAATCAAATCCTACTTTTGGGTACACCAGTTGGTACCGCCACTATAATAAGATCAATGCTGACAAAATAATTAAAGACTTAGAAAGCTTTAGTCAGCATACTGATCAAGTGCCTTTTAACCTTAGAGATAGAATATTTCAGATAGATGACGGATATCAAACAGAGATTGGTGACTGGCTAAGTTCTAATACTAATTTCCCTCAGGGTATGGCAGACATCGCTAGCAATATACTAGCAAAAAATTTAATACCTGGCATTTGGGTCGCTCCCTTTGTATGTAGCAAAAAGTCCAAAATCTATACCCAGCATCCTGATTGGTTGCTCAAGTCAAATCAAGGAAAACCTCTACGTGCAGGCTACAACCCACTCTGGGGTGGATGGTACTTTGCATTGGACATATATAATGCGCAGGTCCGTGACTACTTGACAAATGTTTTCTTTACGATATTACAAAAATGGTCCTATCAGTTGATCAAGGCTGACTTTTTATTTGCCGCTTGTATTGCTCCGCCAAGCGATAAGACAAGGGGTCAAGTCATGCATGATGCTATGACATTTTTGGATCAGTTAGTTGGTCAGCATACTTTATTAGCTTGTGGCGTACCTCTAGGAAGTGCATTCCATCATGCTAGTTATTGTCGAATTGGACCCGACATACATCTTGACTGGGACCATTCACTTTTGCGTTTTCTGCGTAAGCGAGAGCGTGTCTCTACGATCAATGCCTTGCGAACTATTATACATCGCCGTCATCTATCGAACCATGTTTTTATAAATGATCCAGATGTGTTTATTATGCGATCTGCAGGCCACCAGTTGGATATAAATCAGCAATTCACAATTTTGCTAGTCCAAGTTTTATTTGGTCATCAAATTTTTAGTTCGGATGACTGGGCTACTTACTCCGAGGAGACTATCCACGAGATTGGAGGTTTGCTACGTTATCGTGATGCAAAGATAATTTCATGTATCGAAGAATCGCCTGATTACTACAGAATCAACTTTCAGGCTTCAGAGGATTTTGTCGCACATATTAATCTGAGCAGTCAAAATATATCACTTCAGCATCCAAATACAACGGAAACTTTATCGCCATACGAAAGTCTAGTATTGAAAAAGTAGCTACACAAAGCCATTTCTTATACGATTGACAAAAGCAATATTTATAGTTTTCTTTTAAAAAAAAACTAGGCATTTTTTCTATAACAGAATTTAATAAACAATTTGATTTGGGGCCTACACTGAGTCTCCAACCTAAACCACCTCGCTCTCAGTGTCGCTATGATACATAGCTCGGTATTCACCTCGGTCCCATACCTACGCACCATTCGACGCACGGGACTGCCCTTAAAAAAGCGGGCACTATTTCTCAGCGCTAGTCCAAAAAAATAAATAGGGATTTTAAGAAGTATAAAGAAGATAATCGCAGAGTAGTCTGTTCTTATTTTTGTGGTTTTAAATACGTACGTATAGACACAAATTTCAATTTGGCGTGTCAATTAGAATTTAAAACTGTTCATAATACGAAAAGCAGAGATGGAATAGCGCCAATCACCTATCTAACTATAAACTATTGATTATGGGTCAATTGCGAATATGAATTTTTAGCGCGTATTGCTTGTGCAATAACAGGGTCGTCGTTATTGAGAATTTTGTAGAAAGCCAAATCACCAAAAAGATTTCTCCCTATTCTGGCTTTTAGACCAGTAAACAATTCCTCTCTGGCAGGTTTGCTAAGTGGCATTTCAGTTATACTTTTAGCTGAATTATTCGAATGAAAATTTTCCAACTCAGACACTGTTAAATCATCTAGTTGAAAGTTTCTTATAAACTCATCTTCGCTGTAGCTCAAATTATTATTTTCCACATATTTAAAAGCAAATTCTGGTATACTGCCAAGTAAGCTTTGATAGTAAGAATTTAGAAGTAACGAATCATAGGGCACATAAATATCAGGAGTAATACCACCGCCAGCATACACTTGTCTCCCATTGGCAGTATAAAATTTACTTGAGTCTGGAACAGCCACTTGATTCAAGTTTGTAAACTCTCCAGAATTAATTCTATTTTCTAAGTATTTATCATATTCATCTTTCTTTGTATAGTCTCTTTGTATAAGTCTACCAGCTGGTGTATAATATCTTGCTACAGTAAGTCTAAGTGCGGAGCCATCCTTCAGATCATACTGCTCTTGAACAAGTCCTTTACCATAAGATCTTCTGCCTATAATAAGACCTCTATCCCAATCTTGAATGGCACCTGCCACTATTTCACTGGCAGAGGCAGAGCTTTCATCTATCAGCACATATACTTTGTCGATATCAAAAACATTTCTCCCTGTAGAGAAAAATTCCTCTTTCTTGACATTTTTGCCTATCGTATATACCAACTTTTGATCCTTGTCGGGAAAAATTTGATTGAGTATTTTTATTGCCTCGCGTAGATAACCACCTCCGTTTTGTCTAAGATCGAATACTAAGTTTTTCATTCCCTCATTGGTTACCAGATCGTCCAATGCATCCATAAATTCTGTAATAGTATTTGAACTAAATTTATTCAGCTTAATATAACCTGTTTCGTCATCCAGCATATAGTGTATATCGACGCTACTCACAATAATTCTGTTTCTGGTGACTATTTTTCTTATAGATTCGTTTTCTCCTCTACGTTTGATAGTTAAAGCCACTTTAGAATTTCGCTTTCCTCGGAGTTTCTTTACGATACCTATCTCCCCAGCCACATCCGTACTTTTAACGTCCAGATTCACAGCTTCCACTATTCTATCACCAACTTGGATACCAGCTTGGGCGGCTGGCCCATCAGGCATAATATTCAACACAGACACAGTGTCCCCGATTAATAGATACTCTATTCCAATACCGACAAAGCTACCGTCTAGCTGTTCGTTAGCACGCTCAACTTGTGAAGCTGACATATATACGGAATGTGGATCTAGATCTTTGAAAAGTGAGGTAATGGCCGATTCAACTAGTTGCTCTGTATTTACAGTATCTACATACTTTGCCTGTATGTACCTAATAAGCTCTTCTACTCGTCCTTGACCAATAGCTTGACTCGTGCCATCTGTGTTTTCGAAAACAATTTGTGTATTCTGCGAAGGTGGCTGTAGTTTTGTACCCACCAGCATACCCCCAAGCATCATGATGGATAGCAGAAAAGGTGTCCAAATGTTAAGATGTTTTGTGTTGTTACTTTCTTGCATGAATTAGTACAATAATACGCCAATTGAGGTCAAATAGAGCATCAATCTTTAGGATAATTATTCAATAAATTGAAAATTAATGGTGTTTTTTGTCATTTCAAGTAAAATCTGTCTACTTATAAGTCTAAAAGCAGCATTTTGTTCCTTTATTTATCAAATATTTAGAAATCATGATCGATAAGCTTGACATTGACATCCTTGCTACCTTACTAGAGAATGCTGATATGCCCTATACAGAAGTAGCCAAAAAACTATTTGTATCAGGTGGCACGATCCACGTGCGTATGAAAAAACTAAAGGAGCAACTTAATGTGGTCAGAGGCTCCTTATTAGATATAGATCATACTAAGTTGGGATATGATATAACCGCATTTCTTGGTATTTTTCTAGAGAAAAGCTCCTACTATGAGGAAGTAACAAATAAGCTGAAAGACATACCAGAAATAGTTAGTGCGCACTACACTACTGGTAACTACAGCATATTTGCACAGATAATCTGTAAGGACACAGCCCATCTACGTGCAATTTTATCTGATAAAATACAGATTATCAATGGAATACAAAGAACAGAAACTTTTATATCCCTCGATGAAAGTATTAACCGTCCCCTGAAAATCAGTCACGAATAAGGTGATTAATGGAATAATTATTGATCTACTATAACGTTTATTACCTTATAGAGAGGCGAATGTTTTTGCTTCAGTAACACATTATCATGTTAAATCGAATTCTGTTGATTTTGAGTGGAATATTGTTGAGTAGCTTTCTGCTAGGACAAGGTACCCCAAAGAAAAAATTACCCATTAAATATAGGCTTTTAATGACTTCAGTCAGTGTAGAAGATGTTAATCCAGATGAAATCTCCATTTCCTTAAATGCATTCAATACTGGAAGAAACCCAATCGAATTTGCTGAATTTAATACCATTCCTACAGAAATGGAGATTAAATTTGAAGAATCATTTTACAGAAGTAGTTTGAGTGATCTTGAAGGAAAAATAACTGCTAGTTTGATCCAACAGAGACTCTCTATACCAAATGGAAAGATTTTAAGAAATTTGCGGTTTAATCTCCCTTGTTCGGAAGATTTATATAAGCAGCTTACTAAAAGAGAAAAAAAATTCACTAAAAATTACTCTCCCAAAAAGAAAAATAATGCTCCTGCTTTAAAATATAAGACTACAGATAAAAAATCAAATAGGTTACCAAACTTTCTTGTCAAAAATGATAAGAAAAATAAAAAAGAGGTGGAGCAGCAAGTAGAAGTAGCTAAAATAGAAGTGTCTTCACCTAAGAAAACAAATAAGGTAGAGGCAGAAGTACTAGAACCTGTAGTTAATATTCCTAAGTCAAATAAGGACTATGCTGACACTAAAACCAAGGTATTGAAGGAAACCGAAGTTAAAAAGCAGATACCTCAAGTAAAGACGAAATCTACAACTCTTAAGCCTACAGAACTATCGGATCCTGAAATAGTAACACAAACACAGAAGATTAAAACGACCGTAACGACGCCAGATATAGAAGAGGAAGTTGCAATAATAACTGATAAGCGAAATAACAATCCTAAAAAACAGAACATTGGTGTGGTTATAGAAGAGAAAAGAGAGAAAAAATTGTCCCTTCTAAAAAAGAAGAAGCAAAAAAAATTAGAACTAGAAGAAATCAGAAAAAACACTTATGAAATAGAAAAAGCTTCTGAACAAGAAGAGCAAAAAGAAATTCTAGCTGCCCTAGGTGTGAGTGATAAGAAAATGGAAATAGAAGAAGAGAAAAACAGTTTATTCAATAAATCTGATGAAGCTGACGAGCCTGCTTTTGATACTAAAGCAGGTGTAGAAGCCTCAAAAAATTCGTATGCAGATAAAGCCGTTTGCCCTGACCTTATATTAGAAGATATAAAAATTGTAAAGAAAAATAACAAGTGGGTAACTTTAGAATATACGTTGACTAATATTGGTAAAGGCCCAGCGTATCTTGACATTAAAGGATCACAAGGAATCGCCCTGAGAGCGTTTCTATCCTCATCTGAGAATATTAGCAGGGGCGCTTTGCCTTTAGGAGGTGGGTTTGTTTCTCATGATGATGATGTTACGGGTTCCGAGTTATTCCCAGATAGTAGCTTTACTGGAACGCTAAAACTAGATATCAGAAAAATGACGAGATTCACTCCATTTGTGATACTAAACTTTGACCCATTCAATGTCTTAGGGGAATGTGATAAAACAAATAACTACGGCAATATTATGATTGGTGGATAGAGATTAGATAGTTAATTACTTCGTCTAGACCCAATATTGATTTTTGTTTGCAGAAAATCTAGGTCTGAACCGTCAAGTGAACACTCTACGAGATCGTTACGAAGATTATTTAGTTTTATAAGTACTTCTTCTATACAGACTAATCGTTTAGTCTCTTTTAAGGTCAGTTTATCTTGCAGGGCAAATAGACTCTCTTGCTCAAGTAAGAGTGATGAAATCAGTTTATCAAAATTTACTTGATTATGCTGCATGTTTATAGGATATAAATCTCCAATAATCTCACTAGCTGGGAAATAATTATACTGCTGCACATTGATGAGAGATAGCGCATTTTGGACCTCCGTTATAGAATCATTCCATTGCATAGCGGTATTCAATATAGAATGGCCTAAAACTACAGGAGCAGTATACATCTTATATTCTGGTTTCGACATTTGATTTCCAAATCCACCCAGGCCAACAATAATAGCTAGATCATGACAAATTGCTGAAGCAATGTGTATCGGAGTGTACCAATCATTATTAATACAATTTAAAGAAATCCAGATAACAGGCATATTGGTTGGCTGGTAGGTAACAATATCCTTACGAGAACTAAACGGTAAAATAGTTAATTTGCTATTGCTGCCCATTTCCTCCAATAAATTCTGATAACTTTGAATTTGTGCTAAAACTTGTCTGTTAGAGAGACCTCCTGCGTGATAGAATCTATTAAATCGCTTGTTTTGATTATTTTTCCACTGAAACTTGAGTATCTCTTCCTCAAAAAAATTGTGTTTTAGCGCCGCTAGGAAAATTTGGATTCCCGTTTCAATTTTGTTTTTATGCACCTTAGTAAAAAAAAAGGACCGGGTTCTCCCTATTTTTATCGGATTCATTCTTGCAATTTGATTGTTAAATATATAATTATATTATATATAAAATATATCATTAAGTTGCATTCAGTATCAAATTCTTTCCAATTTAGGTACATCTTCCACGACCAACTGGATCATATCCCCTATTCTCTCTTCTAACTTAATTAATTTGCCATTTTTCATAGCGTCTACCAGATCTTTCTGATAATGCCTGATAGTAATCAATTCTAGGTTTCTCTCCACATTAGTTTTGAATGAGTCATGTATTTGAGCCGTAAATTCTTTAATTCTGTCATCGATATCATTTACACATACGGAGAAGCTTATAGCAGAATTCTGCATCATATTGATCTGTATTCTATACTTTGCAATTTCCTGAAACAAGTAGCTTAGATGGTGCTCTGCGACAAAGGAGAAATCACGCGTACTGATATTTATTAAGGCTTGGTCAGATTCTATTGCTATTATGGGAGGATAACCATCGATGACTTCACTGGAGACTAGCGTTCCCGCATCTTTAGGATTTACAAATGACTTTACATACAATGGAATATTCTTATTTTGTAGCGGTTTTATTGTCTTTGGATGAATAACTTTAGCTCCGTAGTAAGTCATTTCAATTGCTTCTTTGTAGCTCAGGTTATCCAATTTAGTCACGTTCTTAAATTTTCGTGGATCGGCCGTTAAGACACCAGGCACATCCTTCCATATTGTCATACTCTCAACATCTAATCCATGAGAAAAAATAGCTGCGGAATAATCTGATCCCTCTCGACCTAGGGTAGTAGTATTATTCTCGCTATTGCTCCCGATAAATCCTTGGCTTATTATCAGATCTTCCCTATCGAATAATGGCTTGACTTTAGAAGCGATATTATCAGTTGTCTTATCCCAATTAACCCAACCCTCCCTGTAGATATCATTTGTAATAATGATGTCGCGAGCATCTATCCACTCCATACTTATGTCTGTGGATCGAACTGCTGCGTGAAGTATTCTAGAAGAAAGCAATTCACCAATACCTACTATTTGGTCATATATATAGTCATACTCCGCAGTAGATTCATCTAGCGCCCAATCTACTTCTACTAATAAGTCGTTCAAATCCGTTAGCAAAGCTGAATTCTGACTTAGGCCAAGATCTTTTACAATAGCTAAGTGGTCATCCTTAACTAATTGTAATTTCTCTAGAGCAAGATTTTTATCCCCAATATTTTTTACCACCTCCTCCATGCGATTTGTAGTCTTACCGAGGGCAGAAACTATCACCATTATCTTTTGCCCTCTGTATAGTTCCAAGATAGAAATTACGTTACGCATCGAATTAGCATCTTTTAAAGAGGCACCACCAAACTTAAAAACACGAATATTACTCATAGACATATAATTTGCGCAAATCTAGTATTTTTGATATTAAAAATAGTGGCTATTGACTGCCACTTTCAAAAGGAATTTATCACAAAAATTGATTTTATAAAATTTGATTGCCGCTTAGGAAAATGAATGCCTCGGAGGTTGAAATATTTCCACTGATAAAGTTTAGACTTTAGTTAACATTTATTATTTTAGCCATCCTAACTCAAACAACCAATGAATCAAAATATGCATACGGCTCTGCTTGTACTGTTGATAGGTATGGTAACCGTTTTTATAGTCCTTTGTTTAGTGGTGCTGTCTGGTAAGTTACTTATCTTACTAGTTAACAAATATGGACCCGTATCCAATAAATCTTCTATTAAAGACGCTGATTTTTTGCCTTTAATCCCGAATACTCAGGGAAGTGTCGCTACTATTCCCAAAGAAAAGCTCGCAGCAATAGTAACTACCGTAGAAATTATCACTAGAGGTAAAGGCACGATTCTTAATATTGATAAAAGCAAACCTTAATTAAATTAGGTGACAACACAATTACTATGTCCAAAAAAATCGAATTATGCCTTGTTTACAGGGATATGTGGCAATCTGCAGGTAAGTACGTGCCAAGAATAGATCAGCTTAATAGAGTCGCTCAGCCAATCGTAGACATGAATTGCTTTACAAGAGTGGAAACTAATGGAGGTGGCTTCGAACAAGTCAATTTACTCTTCGGTGAAAATCCAAATAAAGCAGTCCGAGAATGGACTCAGCCATTTAATGATGCTGGTATCCAAACACAGATGCTAGAGCGAGGTCTAAATGGAATCCGTATGCGTCCAGTACCAGCAGATGTGAGAAAGCTTATGTTCAAGGTTAAAAAAAAGCAAGGAACAGATATTTCAAGGTCCTTTGACGGTCTAAATAACCCACAAAACCTTGCTAATTCTTTTCAATTTGCTAAAGAGGGAGGTATGGTAGCTCAGGCAGCTTTGAGTTTGACGTTCTCTCCTATCCACACGGTTGACTACTATGTAGATTTAGCTGATAAATATCTAGACCTCGGTGCAGAAGAGATATGTATTAAAGATATGGCTGGTATCGGTCGCCCTGTATCAGTTGGAAAAATAGTAGCGAGCATTAAAAAAAGGCACCCGAATATACTTATCCAATATCATGGTCATTCGACACCTGGCTTTTCTGTAGCTTCTTCTCTCGAAGCGGCAAGAGCAGGTGCAGAGATTATCGATGTAGGAATGGAGCCCTTATCTTGGGGTACTGGCCATGCTGATCTACTTACTATTCATGCAATGCTGAAAGATGCAGGGTATAGTATGCCGGATGTAGATACTGAAGCTTACATGCATGTGCGTAGCTTGACCCAAGAATTTATGGACGACTTTCTTGGATATTACATCAATCCTAAAAACAGATTTATGAATTCACTACTCATTGGTCCTGGGTTACCAGGTGGTATGATGGGTTCGTTAATGGCTGATTTAGAAAAAAACTTATCCAGTATAAACAAGTGGCTATCAAAAAACGGCAAACCAAATATTAGTCAGGATGAGCTCCTCCTTAAATTATTTAAGGAAGTAGAATATGCTTGGCCTAAATTAGGCTATCCGCCTTTGGTAACCCCATTTAGCCAATACGTTAAAAATGTCTCTTTAATGAATGTCATGGGCACTATCAAAGGTAAAGAACGTTGGGGGATGATAGATGAAAATACATGGGGCATGTTACTTGGCAAATCAGGGAAACTCCTCGGCTCACTTGGAGATGATATATTGAGATTAGCAAAAGAGCAAAATAGAGAATTTTTCAGCGGTACACCTCAGGATTTATATCCCGACGAGCTAGAACTATTTTCCGCAAAAATGGATGAGAAAGGTTGGGATTATGGTCAGGACGATGAAGAGCTGATGGAGTATGCTATGCACCCTCAGCAGTATGAAGATTATAAAAACGGAAGTGCGAAGGAAAGATTTCTTAAAGATCTTGCAGCACGTAAAGCCAAAGTAAATACCGATCAAGAGAACGCTTTGGAGCAAGCAAAACCAGTAATTTCAAATAATGACACCGCATATAAACCAAAAAATCTTTCTTTAAACATTAATGGCGAAGTCTATAACGTCTCTATAGGTTATGATGTACAAACTGATAATAACGTAGCTCATCATGATACAACAAAGGCTGTACCCTTAGCTTCCTCTGTATCAAAAAATGATGATTCCAATCCCATTGAACATGGTCTCAAGGAAATAATCGCACCACTGGAAGGTAAATTCTATCTTACCAAAGACACTGGCGAGAAACCCATCAAAATCGGAGACCAAGTACAAGAGGGGCAAGTGGTTGCTTATATTGAATCTATGAAAGTTATTAACTCTGTCACCTCTGATAAAACTGGAAAGGTTGTAGCTATTCTCGCCAGACATGGTGAAGAGATAGAAGAAGACGACGTGATAATTAAATTAAACTAGTGGAGACAATACAGAAACTTTATGACATGACAGCCTTTGGTGAAATTGCAAATTCACCAGGAACCATACTTATGTTGGCTATTTCTTTCTTTTTATTATATCTCGGAATACATAAAAAATATGAACCCTTACTTTTGGTTCCCATTGCTTTTGGCCTACTATTAGCAAATTTACCAGGAGGAAATATGAGTGTAACGCAAGATACGCCACTCAATGGTATTAGCCATATGACACTCATAGAGATCGCAAAGGATCATGGAATTATGAACCTGTTATATTATGCTTTGATTAAAACAGGACTTTTGCCACCCCTTATATTTATGGGTGTAGGTGCTATGACGGACTTCGGCCCTATGCTGAGAAATTTAAAATTAGCTTTCTTTGGTGCTGCAGCGCAGATTGGAATTTTCACTATACTTATCTCAGCAGTCGCATTCGGATTCAGTCTTAAACAAGCAGGCGCACTTGGCATTATCGGTGGTGCTGATGGCCCTACCGCTATCTATACCTCTATCATATTGGCTCCAGAGCTGCTAGGTCCTATAGCTATAGCAGCATATTCCTATATGGCACTGGTCCCTGTGATTATACCTTTTATAGTAAACCTTACGATGTCTACTAAAGAGCTTAAGATCAATATGAAGCAACAAGAGAAAAAATATCCAAGTAAAACGGTTATCAAAAATATTAAAATGGTGAAGATTATTTTTCCTATTGTCTTGGCCACCTTAGTTGCCTTGCTTGTACCAACCTCCGTGCCATTAGTAGGAATGTTGCTATTTGGAAATTTGATCAAAGAAATCGGCACGGATACCCATAGACTTTTTATCGCAGCATCTGAAACTATCATGAATACAGCGACTATATTTTTAGGTCTTACTGTCGGTGCAACTATGACTGCTACCACATTTCTCAATAGTGAAACTTTGTTTATAGTAGTTGGTGGATTTTTCGCATTTGCAATATCAATAACTGGGGGCATCATGGCAGCAAAAGTTTATAATATTTTCGCAACTAAGAAAATTAATCCCTTAATTGGGGCTACAGGACTAAGTGCAGTACCGATGGCTTCTCGAGTTGCCAATGAGATTGCGCTAAAGCATGATAGTAGAAATCATATATTGCAATACGCAATGTCCTCTAACATATCAGGAGTGATCGGATCAGCAGTAGCTGCTGGAGTTTTGATTTCGTTCTTGAGTTAGGATATAATCTAATTTTATAGGTATGATTTCTCCGTTTTTATATATAATTCTAAGCAGCTGTACTAGATTTAAGGGGGTATTTAGCATACACCAGATAGGCCAAAAATTATTAGAGACTTGACAATATATTATATTTAAAAACAGACTAAGGCATGAGGGTATGAAATGAGTGAATGGTGATTGCCGTACCCCACATATTTATGGTCATCCCCTCATAATTAGCTGCCACTACGCTTACTTTCGCGCCTTCCGTCTTTAACTGCTCAGGCATTTCTACAGGAGCGTATTTGGTACCATCATCACCTATAATACTCCAAAACCCTCCTTCTAGTTTTTGAAATTTTACTGTTCCCTTAATTTTCATTTCTCTGTATTTAAAGCTGAATTATCATTCATAAAGTTTTCCAAATTTTCCCCTAAGTTTTTTATGATCTTACTCTGCTGCAGGATTGTTGATCTAAGGTCTCTAACCTCCCCTTGCAGTATATTATTTAGATTATTAGGTGATGGTAAAAATGGACTCAATTTTGCTCGTACATACCACACCTCTTGAATTTCCTTTATATCAACTTTGAAAGGCTGATAAAAATCATTATCCGAAATGAGTACAAGCGATCTACTCTCCCCTATTTTATTGTAAACCCTTTTGACTAAAACATCACTCTGGGTTATGATCACATACACATAGTTATCTTTGATTGAAGTTTCCCAAAAATTTGATTCTTGATAACTACATATGACTTTATCCCCTTCAAATAAAGTTGGCTCCATGCTATCACCCGATACATCAAAGGATCTATGTGTTCCAACTTTGTATTTATAGTCTGGTAATGTGTAGGTGGGCAACTCTGACATAAATGTCGGGTTACCTATCTCTGATGGATAGCCCGCTTGAGCAGGAACAGGTACATGCAGAATACGTTCATCACCTTCGTTATCTGATACTACCGTAAGTACTCGGATTGACTCATCCATGTCATTACCTGCCAAAAACATTGGAGGTTTGCCATGATGCAAAAAAAATGGGTTTATATTATAAACTTCCACGCTTTTACGAAGTAATTCTAATGTAACATCCCTTCTACCCTTAAGTATTTCACTAAGACTTTGCGGTAGATAGTCTAATGATTTCGCGAATTGGCGACTAGACCGCACGTCTTTTTTCTCCTTAAGTCTATCGTGACATTTGATAAAGCGCTCTGTAATAATATTGCTCATGTATAGGACAATGTTTCTAAGTAACAAAAATAAAATAAATATTCACATATTGCGAATATATAGTATTTATAGTTGCACTTAATCTGAAATGCTCCTCCCGAATACTAATTTACTGCAACTTCATCCATAGTTACTAACATTTACAGTCATCTTTGTGGATAACAATTATAAAAACTTCTCTTTAATACTGAAAATTATTTGGGCGAATCCCTTCGGGTCGGGCTCCTCCAGGCTCGCTATTCAGCTCGGTACCGAGTGAAAAACTCGGCACTGCCCGAAAAAAGTCGGGCACCTTCCATATCCCTTTCGCGGCTAATACTAAAGAGCAAGGAAATTTTAGCCATTGAAAAATTGTACTTCACAACTATTGATAAAAAATGAAGCTTTATAAGAAATAATCCTCGCGAGAAGGACAGTAGAAAGACGACTGTAAAGGAGTAATAAGGCAAGATATAGATGAGCAATGTGCATTGGCTAGCTTGACTACCTTTAGAGTAGAGTACACAGATTCTGAAAAAAGAATCTGTGTAGCCTCATGGCGCACTAGCGAATGCGAAGTCTCGGGTAGCCTGGTCATTTGGTGACGGCTGCAAATTTCGGGAGGCGAAAGACTCGCCCAAAATTTTGATATATATACCTTAATTTTGTTTAAGAGAATCTGGATGAACTTCCAACTTACGCTTTTCAGATGAGATAACTTCCCCTTCTAATTTTCTAGCTTGAATGATAGCTTCTCTATTTTTGATAAGCTTATCGAGCAGTAGTTTTACATCTAATTTATTCCTATTGATATTTCGGTGATACGTGATAATAACGAAAGTGATCATATCATCAGGATGGTAAAGACCTAGATTATTAAGAAAAGCAGAAAATCGAGAACCTTCAAAAAAATTATAGTTATGACTAATCCACTTTCCAAACCCAAAATGCAATCTTCGGTCTGCCTGGTCTTCAGGTAAGTTTTTGAACTTAACTATAGTAGCTTTATCGATTAGCTTATTGAACTGGACAAAAGCATCGGACAAATCTCTCGGTATATATACACCGTGTAGATATTCCTTCACGATACGCTTTTGATACGCCTCCTCGGCATAGATGTCAGCTTTACTAGTCTGCGCTATCAGGGTGGCGGAAACTGCGAATAACATGACAAAAACGTTGTACTTAAGTTTCAAATTCTATTTAATTGATCTGCTAAAGAACTGCAAATAAACGACCAATATTATACTTCTATGGTAAAATAGTGTTAAATATAAGTCAAATACAGCTAATCTAGAACTTCATGACCTTTTGCGTATTTATACCTTCCTTGGTATGAATGGCGAAAAAGTATAATCCAGCTTGTAGTCTTTGTATATCAAAAGACTTAGATGTTATAAGTTCTGAAATATTGTACGTAATCACTCCAATCCCAGCGCTATTATAGACGTCAACTCTGTCTACAAATATTGGAGATTCAGTAGCAAGTACCACATGATCTATGACTGGATTAGGAGCTATAGTAAAGCTGCTAGAGTCCAAAATATTACTTGTAGTAGATGGAGGAGCAGAGGAAAAAACATCTACCCTTTGGACAAATGCATCACTACACCCGTCCGAACTACGCACCAACAAACTTGGAAAATAAACTCCAATAGATTCATATCTATGTGTTGGGTTTTCATCAGTACTTGTCGAACCATCACCAAAGTCCCATTGAAATTCACTGGCATTAGTTGAGTTACTCATAAATGTAATATCAACATTATTCTCCGTATCAATTATATTAGTACTCGTAGTAAACTCAGCATAAGGTAGGCTATCTGTTTCGACAGCATTTAATACAACGGGTACTCTACCACATAAATCTAAGAACTCAACTTTCAGGTTAAAAAAGTAATTGTATTTATCGTTGCCGTCTGTAGCTCTGACAATACTGATGATATCATCTACCACATAAGGATAGTTGACATTGCTACTAGTGGTTGCGAATTGGGCAGCACCATCCTTGTATAGTAATCGGTAATTAAAGCCTTCTGGCACACGAATACTAACTTTTGCTGTCTGCCAACCAGAGCCATCGGTGGGTATCAATTCACTATCCACTTGATCACCTCTACCATCTTCAAGACCAATAAAAATATTCCCTGTTTGCTCGGAGTAAAAATCAAATTCTGTTATTCTCGATGGATAAAAAGAGTTTAGGACCAGGCCTTGACCGCGATCGTTTGCTAACGAGATATTGCCTATACTAACTGGATTCTTTCCAACAGACTGGTCTCTTAATATATCGGCATAGACGATATCATAATTGTCTGAACTTGCTGCAAATTGTGTTCCTTCTCCGATTTTATTACCGCCAACCTCACGGTCGAACCACTGTATAAGTCCATCTCCATCATATTCCGTTTGCAAAAGCGTAGATGCACCCTCGCAGGTGTACTGATCTTCGATACTGGCTATTTGTATTTTCATTCTTGATGAAACTAAGAACTCTTTATTGATTTTATTATTAAGTAATCTGCTATCTTGCTTGCCGTTTGGGCTTGATAATTCAATCTCTATATTATGTTCTCCAGCAGCTATATTTAAATCCTCTAGAACAATAGTATCCATCTTATAGGGAGCTAATGATCCAGTCCAATTATTTGTGATTTTTTCCTCAATATTATTATCTATAACAGTATTAATAATCATGCTAGTAAGTGTATCAGAAGAATTATTAAAAAAGACAAATTCACTAGATAGGGTCTCATTACATTCAAAACGATCTGTAACGATGGTGTACGCAATAAGATCATTATCAGATATCGCGGGAACAGGATTATACCCTTGTTCGATAAGGTAAAGATAAGCCTCATAGACATCTATAATACCTCTTCCATAAGTATTATCTTCCCCTAGCTCTCCAAGATCTCTGCACGTATAGTATAGTGCTAACTTAAGATCTTTGGCGGTAGCATCAGGAAAAGCTTGCTTTAGAATCAGTATGGCTCCAGAAACGTGAGGAGCTGCCATAGATGTACCAGACTTGAATCCATATTCATTCCCAAGAACTGCTGACCTCACTCCTTGACCTGGAGCGGCAACTTCAGGCTTTATAGCTAGTGCACCATCTCCTCCACAAATAGAAGGACCACGACTAGAAAAATTGGCAATGGGTAAGTTGGCACTGTTTCCGTTAAGCGCAGCTACGGTAAAAGAATTAACTAATTCAACATTGATATTGTGAGGGGCGGTAATCGTCAGTGGCTCTGGACCTGCGTTGCCAGCACTAAAAACGACCACAACACCGATAGCTTCTACGGCTACCAATACATCGACGTACACACTATTGCAATCATTGTCAGCGATAGAAGGATCCCACCAACTGTTGTTGATCACATCAGCCATATCATCTGTGGTATCTAAATCTCCATCAGGATTAGTAGCCCATTGAAAAGTTCCAATATTACTTTCTGTACCCCCACCACAAAGATTGGCAGAACCCATCCATTGTGCATCAAACGCGACACCTATCGTATCATTGGTAGTCCTATCGAGACCTAGAACAGTACCTAGAACATGCGTTCCGTGGTCTCCACACTGAAAAGGTGTAGCTGACTGATTGTTATATCTATACCATGACTGATCATTTGCATTGGTGTTACCACGATATTTATGAGCGAATGAATTGTGCGTAGGATCTATGCCCGTATCTGCAACGAGAGCTAACTGACCATACCCCGTGTAACCTAGATCCCACATTGGCTCTACATTTATTCTGTCTAGTCCAATCTCTCTATCGTTTGGACTTACTTCAGCCATCCCTTCACTTTCACTTTCGACAAGTAATAGTTCACCATTGACACCTATGAATTCGATTCTATTATCATTACTGAAGTGTGCTATTGCTTGTACATTTGCTCTTAGAAAGATAACATTTGCTAACCAATAAGAAGTTATAGATTCTTTTTTTACCCCAGAAATTGTATGCATTTCTTGTAATATATCGGCTTGACTCTTTTTAGCCTTATTTTGCAAAGCAGTAATTATAGTTTTTGATCTTAATTTTTCATCTGCCTTTCTAGCGGTGAGAACATCGTCTAAACTTTTGACATCAACCTTATCTTCTAAAATTAGATATATATCAAAAAATGATGTTGGACTTTGCTCTATATCCTGGATGAGAGAATTATCTATAGTGCTGTAATTTAAATCCTGTGATATCCCAAGATTCATGCAGAAGAAGATTGAAAAGGTAAAAATTAAGATTTTAATCATATCGTCAAGGTTTGTGTATTTGCTTAGAGTATCTTAAAAGTACCCTAATATAACAAGTTAATCGCAATTTGTTTGTGGAAAGGTCTTATAAGCACCATTAAATAAAGACATAGCATCACTACCGCTAATAAACTTTACCACCAATTAATGACTATAATTCTGACATACCATTATTTTACAGACAATCTGCGATGCTATATAATCAGGTTTATTATAGGAGAAAGAGTGCCTAAGTATATGGTGTTCTAAACAAGGCAACTAAATATTGCATAAAATAAAATGTAATAAATGTGATGATAAATACGTCCAAGTTGCCGAAAAAACTTTCAGATGAGGACTGAATTTTGTATTTTTACAGCAGTATCCTCCCATACTATGCTATTTATTTCTGTATAGCATAGCCGTATAACAGTTATTATGTTTTAAGTTATGTCAAACTAGACTAACTTTTCTGTATAAATTTTTTGGAATTCTCAGACCTACCATCTAAACAATCTGCCCATTTGCTATAACTGCAATGGTTTTGTGCATTTACTAAGTAAAATTTTTTATTTTAAAACAAACACTGATGAATTTATTCAATTACTCATTGAGCAATCTGTTGTCATTAAAGGTCAGACAACTAATTGCGCCAGCGTTGCAGCAAAAACTTTTGATTGCGTTTTTGTTCAGTGCTTTATTCTTGTTTACCACAGACCCAGTGTATGCAATAAATGAATTGCCTGCTTTGGATATCTGCGATGATGTCACGAATGGTGGTACTATAATGGGAGATGAAGTTGGATGCGGTACTCCAATATTTGATCCAGCATTAATAACTAGTACGACACCAGCATCAGGTGGGTCAAACACCCTAGAATATTTATGGATGAGTACAACCGATGATCCGAATGGTAATTCTACGATATGGAATATCATACCAGGTTCAGAAGGAGCTTCTTTTGATCCTGAGCCGATTCTGCAGACAACTTATTACAGACGATGCGCTAGAAGAGTAGGTTGTACTTTGTGGCTTACGGAATCTAATACAGTCGTAAAAGAAATAGAATGCGGACTAATTAATATAGGTGATTTTGTTTTTTTTGATGAGAATAACAATGGCATACAGGATGCTAATGAAGGTGGCGTAAGTGGTGTAATGGTAAAGCTTAAAACTAGTGGACCTGATGGTGTTTTCGGAACAAGTGATGATTTAATAGAAGAAATGGTTACTACTGATGATAGTGGTATTTATTCATTTACAGATGTTGCAGTAGGTACATATATTATAGAATTCATGATTAGTAGCTTACCTAGTGGATACACCTTTACAACTACCAACGTTGGAAATGATGACACTGATAGCGATGCTAATAGCAATGGTCAAACAGATAGTTTTACAGTGGGCGTCGGTGCGCAAGATGATTTATCAATCGATGCAGGTTTAATACTAGATTGTGATTTAGAGATATCAAACATAACTGGGCTTGACCCGATGTGCAATCCTGGAAATACTGGTATTGTCGCACTTTCAATTAGCGGCGGTACTGCTCCATTTACATATAGCTGGTCAAATGGACTTACTACACAAGACATAAATAATTTAGCAGCGGGTACATATTGCGTTACCGTTACAGATGCAAATGGCTGTACTAAAAATGATTGTGTTACCTTAACTGCACCATTGCCCCTCACTGCTACAGCAAATTTTACTGCTGCGTCTTGTGGCTCTGAGAATGGAAGTATAGATATATCAGTTAGCGGTGGGACATTGCCTTACACATATACATGGAATAACGGAGCCATTACCCAAGATATAATAAACTTAGCCAGTGGTACATACTGTGTAGAAATTACAGATTCCAATGGGTGTAAAATCAATCAGTGCTATGTAATAAATACTACTAGTACTAATAGCGTTTCGATCAATCCTGAAAATTCTACTATTTGTCCTGGTCAATCAGTTACCTTGGTTGCATCAGGTAGTGCGAATAGCACATATACTTGGTCTTCAAATGGAGGGTTTCTGAGCAACTCAGATACTCAAACTACAAGTTATACAATGAATACTCCAGGCAACTATACTATCACTGTTACTTCTACAACTATTGAAGGTTGTGTAGCCTCCACAAATGCTGTTGTTACAGTTAGTCCACCAGTTAATATTGGTGGTAATGTTTCTGATGCTTCATGCGGTCAAAATAACGGTACTATTACAACAATGACTTCAAACGGAACAACTCCTTATAGCTATACTTGGAATACAGGAGAATCGACTGCAAACCTGAGCGGATTAGCTGCTGATACTTATTGTGTAACCATTATTGATAGTAATGGCTGCTCAAATAACACATGCTTTAACGTTAATGGATCAAATAATAATGCTGTTACGATTAGTGGTCCAGGCTCAATTTGTCCTGGCGAATCTATCACTCTTACTGCTAATAGCGCAGGAGCCACTACTTATGCTTGGTCTACCACTGGTGGAAATCTTGGAAATCCTAGCGCTCAGAATACAACTTATACTATGATGGCTCCCGGTACTTATACTATTTCTGTCATCGCTACGAATGCGGAGGGATGTGCTGCAACAGCTAGTACTACAATTACTGTTAATTCAAATCCTAATGTGAGTGGAACAGTTACTAACGCTGCCTGTGGAGATGATAATGGTGCTATAAATTTAAGCGCATCTGGAGGAAATGCACCTTATGTTTATGATTGGAGTACTGGGGATGCTACTGCAAATATTGATAAGCTTGGAGCTGGACAATACTGTGTTACCGTTACTGATTTACTAGGTTGTACCACTGATGATTGTTTCATCATTCAAAGTACTTCAGATATTTCTGTAAATTTAAGTGTCGAAAATATCGAGTGCGATTCACCTGGCTTAATCGCCACGAATGTGAGTGGTGGAATGGCACCTTTCACATATACATGGGACAACGGTGAGAACACTTCTTCAATTTCCGTATCTGTTCCAGGTGAATATTGTGTAATGGTGACTGATGCCAATGATTGTAATAATATGCAATGTGCAACGGTAACTGCACCAGAAGAAATTATCATCATTGAAACATTAGAAAATCCAACTTGCAACAATAATAACGGGAACATAACCTTAAATGTAAACGTTGCAAATCCAACATACAGCTGGTCGACTGGAGCTACTACCACCTCTATTCAAAACTTAGAAGCTGGGTCATATACAGTGACGGTATCTGCAAATGGGTGTAGCGAAACCGTTACTTATTTGCTGATAAATGAAGGTGAACTTAGTCTAAATTTGGAATCTATGAATCCATCATGTATAGATTCGAATAATGGTATGGCAACTGCTGTCACTCAATATAGTGGTTCTGGATCATTGATGTTTAGTTGGAGTAATGGGGAAAGTTCAGAAAAAATTAGTGATCTCGCTGAAGGAGTATATTGTGTTACTGTAAGCTCAACTGAAGGTTGTATTGCTACTGAATGTGTAGATATAGATGCGCCAGCAAGAATTATTTTAACTGAGAATATTACAAATACAACTTGTGGAGATTCAAATGGCGCTATAGCTATTTCCGCAAATGGTGGAAACGGGGGATTTAGTTTTGTTTGGAATACTGGTGTCACTAACAATAGTCTTTCTAATTTGACAGCAGGAGAATACTGCTTAACTGTTACGGATATAAATGGATGTTCAACTAATGAGTGTTATACTATTCAGAATAGTACTGATGCCTCATTCGATCTGGAGGTAATTGAAATCGAATGTGAGGGACCTGGGTTGATTGACATTACCAATATTAATGGAACTGCGCCTTACACTTATTTATGGAATACTGGAGAGACTACATTTTTCATCGATGTTGCAGAAGCCGGAGATTATTGTATTACAGTAACAGATGCAAACGGATGTAGCAGTAATCAATGCGTTACTTTATTAGAACCACTGGAGGTAATTGTTACCGAAACAGTTGAAAATACAACTTGCAATAATGATAATGGAAGCATTGCATTAAGCGCTAATATTGCTAATGTAGTCTATGCTTGGTCAACTGGTGCTACAAGTTCAAGTCTCCAAAATTTAAGCGTAGGTACTTATAGTGTAACTGTAACTGCAATAGAATCTGGTTGCAGTGCTACGGAAACTTATACATTGGTTAATGAAGGTGAACTTACTCTCAACTTAGATGCCATGAATCCATTATGCATCGGGGAGAATAATGGGATGGTAACAGCTATAGTTCAATATTCAGGGACAAATCCTTTAAACTATAATTGGAGCAATGGTGCAACAACATCGAAGATCAGCAATCTTTCAAGTGGTCAGTATTGTGTAACTGTAACTTCTACAGATGGATGTATAGACGCATCATGTGTCACACTGGATGCACCTATCGGGGTGACTGCAAACGGTATAGTTGGTGCAGCAGGATGTAATCTTGAGAATGGAAATATTAAGCTTAATATAATTGGTGGTACAGCACCTTATAGCTTCAAATGGGATACAGGAGCGACCACAAAAGATATAGAAGACTTAGCACCAGGAAATTATTGTATTACTATATGTGATGATGCAGGGTGTACTTTTGATGGATGCTTTACTGTCAATGGAGGCGTTGATTTTACATCTACTATTACTACTACCCCAATAGTATGTTTTGAAGATAATAATGCGACAGCAATGGTATCTGTAAATGGAGGAAGCGCTCCATTTACTTACGCTTGGAGTACAGGCGCGACTAGCAGTAATGTGGATAATTTGGCCGCTGGTAACTATTGTGTTTCTATTACAGATATATTCGGATGTATGGATGTAAGCTGTGTTGACATTTTGACCCCTGATGAATTATCACTAACAGTTACGGCAAACAATACTACTTGTAATGAAGCAAATGGGAGTGCAACTGTTAATACAGATTTTGTTACTTCAAGTATTACATGGAACGGACCAGCTGGCTTTACAGCGAGTACAGAAACCATAAACAATCTTAGTGCTGGTACATATAACGTCACAACTACTAACGCAGCTGGATGTAGTGCTGTAGGTGCAGTACTAGTTGCTGCTTCAAATAATTTAACTGTTAATATTGACCCATTCCAAAATACAATTTGCCCTGGTGAGTCAATAAATCTTGTTTCAACTAGCACTGTTAATAGTGGAGTGAGTTATGTATGGTCCGCAAACGGAGGAACGTTCACTAGCTCTACTTCAAGTAACACTAATTACACGATAATGTCAGCTGGAACTTACACTATAACCCTAAATGCAACAGATGCGGAAGGCTGCACAAGTTCGGACAATGCTACTATTACTGTAAGGGATCCTAATGATCCTATTTGTAATCCAAATATAGATTTAGTAAACATCGGGGACTATGTATGGTTCGATGGTAACAGCAATGGTATTCAAGATGCAGGGGAATTAGGTATAGAAGGTATAGATGTAAAGTTAATTACCGCAGGACCTGATGGCGTTTTCTATACAGCCGACGATATCATGGAGGCCATTGAAACAACTGATCCATCTGGGTATTACTTATTCGAAAATGTAGCTGCTGGAGAGTATATAATAATGTTCTGTGTAGATACTTCAACTGGGATTGAGTATACGACATTTAATACTGGTAGCAATGACTCCCTTGATAGTGATGCAAATCCTCTTAATGGAAAGACTGATCCTTTTACAATAGTTGCAGGTCAAGAAGATGATTTATCATTTGATGCTGGTGTGATACTTAGCCCTAGTGGCTGTGATAACATAACTGATGCTGGAGATATTTGCTGTGATCAAGTTCTCTGTGGACCCGGTTCTATCCCTGACTTGATAGCTAATACCACACTACCTTCGGGAGGAAGTGGCGAAATTGAATACCTTTGGATGACAACGACAGTGGGTGGACCATTCGATATGGATACTTGGGATATTATACCTGGAGCTACTAGCGCAGACTACCAACCGGGTGCTATTACTCAGACAACTTTTATTGCTAGGTGTGCTCGAAGAGTCGGATGTACTTCTTACCGTGAAACTAGTATCATAAAATTGGAAGTGGTGCCATCAATTGCCGTAGTCATAGAAAGTTTACCCGCATTTATATGTGTTGGGGAGAGTGATATGTTTAATGCATCAAATAGCGGTGCTGGTGTTACTTACACGTGGAATCTTGGAGAAGGAGCTAGCCCTGAAAATGCTACTGGTCAATTTTTGACTAATATAGTTTGGAATACAACTGGCAGTAAGACAATTACACTAACTGTATCAAATATGAACTGTACCTATGTAATTACACGTATGGTACAAGTAGGCAGTTGCCTTAACCAACCAACTAGCGATAGATTTACAAATCTTACCGCCGTCAATATACCAGAGACCATGGATGTGGATTTGAATTGGAATACGAAGTCTGGTATGAACGATTTCAAATTTGTCGTTGAGCATTCAACCGAAGGAGAAAATTTCACGATCATAGAGACTATTGATGGTAATGACGCATTTGAAATCAAGAACTATAGCTACATCGACAATGAGGCTCGACCAGGTAGAAACTACTATAGAATTAAGCACATTAATAATAGCGGGCGAACTGAAAAGAGTGAAATGAGAATGGTAGTTTTATCTGACCAATCTACAAACTTTATCCTATTCCCCAACCCAACGCAAGATTTTATCATTTTTGAAAGCTTGGCACTAACGGATGAGCCTGGTAGCATTATGATTTCTGACATAAAAGGAGTGGTACTCAAAGAAGTTGTTATAGATGCGAATACAAAGCGTAAGGCTATCGACATCACGGACTTTTTACCAGGTTTGTATACCGTCTACATAAAGTATTACGGTGGTAGATCCATAACTAAAATGATCTATAAATCAGATAAATAACCTATCATTATATATAATATGCCGAGCATTCACTAAGTGGATGTTCGGCTTTTTTTTGCCCTAAATTCTGAAAAATTTTCTCCTGAAGAATCAAACTAAATCCGACTTTCTTGTGTTTTAGGGTCATAAGAACGATATATATAAAGCTCCGACTTCCAGATAAGATGCTGATATTCATCAGCTTATAAATACGTTTTATTTATTTAACTAATACTTTAACATTTTATTTCGGCTTTATACTCATAAAATCGAGTCTTATAGATATACGGTAGAACTATATATTCTACTATAATTAAAAATGAATATTATGAAAAATTTGATGATTGTTACGTGTTTGGTTTTTTCCATCAGTATTATCGGATTTAGCCAAGTTAAAGATAGATATAGAGATTCTACAAATACATCTACAATAGTTGTAGTAAAGGAAAGTGCTTCCATAGATCAAGATGTCCTAAATGAATACTTTGATTTGGAGGCTATGAATATGAATGATCAAATCATGATCACTACTTCTATCGACGCACCCGATATGGAAAACAGCACTTCAAGTATTGACGGCTCTGTAGAAGTTTTCTTTGCTGAAATAGAAGAGCAAATAACTGAAAAAAATGAAGTAATAGCCTTCTCAGAAAATAATGAAAAAGCAAAAGTACAAAGTGAGAAACCTGCCTTGGTAGTGAATTCAGCTAGCGTTGTGCCAGCAGTAAGGAAATCGCCTAGAAGAGCTAGCGGCACTTATCCAACTAAGAGTACTTATGATATAAAACAGTCTGCTAGCAAAAAGTATTTTAGCAAGAAGAAAATCAAGCGCAACAAAAATAAGCGTAAAAGAAGGAAGAATAAAAAAAGAAAAGGCGGCTCCTGTTACAGTTTTTAAATAAATACAATTAGAAAACCTGCTTTCAAAATGGAAGCAGGTTTTTTTTGGATACAAAAATGTGAGATTGGTATTAGCTTTACGCTTACTATACCAACGCTTAGCGTGGTATTTGACTATACGCATTCAATTTATTGATCTGCTAAACCTTCTTTATAAACCTTAAGGCACTTTTCCCTGGCTTCTTTGTGATCGACAATAGGCTCTGGATATTCATCTGTACCAAATTCTGGAACCCACGTTTTGATATACTTATAGTCTTTATCGAATTTTTTTTGCTGAGTATAAGGATTAAAAATTCTAAAATAGGGAGCTGCGTCAGTACCACAACCAGCAGCCCACTGCCAGCCTCCATTATTACTAGCTAGATCAAAATCTAATAACTTCTCTGCAAAATAGGCCTCCCCCCATGTCCAATTAATTAATAAATGTTTGGTCAGAAAGCTGGCAACAATCATCCTTACCCTATTATGCATATAACCCGTATGCATAATTTCACGCATCCCAGCATCTACAATAGGATAGCCTGTTTTACCTTGTTTCCACAGGTCAAAATGTTCCTCATTATTCACCCACTCAATGGCCTCGTACTTCTCTCTAAAAGGTCCATCAGAGACATGCGGAAAATGGTTTAGTATATTAGAATAAAAATCTCTCCAAATCAGTTCGCTTAAAAATGTTTGGTTCAGCTTTGCTGCGCGACTAGCTTTCTGCCTGATGCTTATAGTACCAAAACGAAAGTGAATTCCTAATCTAGAAGTACCTTCTAAGGCTGGAAAGTTTCTTTTCTCATCGTAATTCTTTATTAAGCTCTGTTTCACCTGATCGCTCGGAATATCTAAACTACTTTCTTTGAATCCCATATCAGAAAGAGAAATAATTTCTTCCTTTGACGAATATTCTAAGAAATTGTCAGCGTATTTAAGGGTTGGATAAGGTTTAAGATAATAAGAGTCCAAAATATTATCTTTGGACTTAGAGGAAAGTTTTGCTTTCCAAATCTTAGAATAAGGTGTAAATACAGTATATGGCTTGCCATCCTTTTTCATCACCTCATCATTATCAAAAATAACGTGATCTTTATAATCCTTAAATTTTATATCTTTTTTCGAAAGTAAACTAGCTACAGCCTCATCGCGTTCTTTTGCATATACCTCATAGTCCCTATTTGTGTACACGGTGTCTAAATCGTAATCTTCAACTAGTTTTTCCCATATTTTTATAGGATCTCCATATTTTACCAGAAGGGAAGTTTTATAATCTTTTAATTGTTTATTTATCGATAGGATTGTGTTGTAAATAAAAGTTACTCTAGGATCTTCTCTATTATCCAGTTTATCTAGAATATTCTGGTCAAAAATAAAGAGTGGGAGGATTGGAGTTTCATATTTTAAAGCATAATAAAGTCCAGCATTGTCCTCTAAACGTAAATCACGGCGAAACCAAAAAATGGAAATTTTATTTTTCATAAGTAGGTATGGATATTGAGTGACAACATTAAGATTCCATAATATGTTTGAGGCTCTGTGATAAATTTTATGCTATACTCTGTTGTGTTTAGGATTTGTTGAGATTTGGGAGTTTCTCAAGGCTAATGGTATTCAAGCAATCTTCAATTTTAGAAGACTTTCCGACATGTGTCACTTTGCCTTCTTTCTTACCTAATCTCATTACTTTTATACCGTTCCATAATCCATCACAATCATTGTATAAATGTGCTCCATGGAGTATTAATTCTCCCTCAGGATGTACAATTATCTCCGCACCAATGGGTAGTGATGTTTTGCATCTCATTATCAACTTTCCTCCATTTTTGATGATAATGTTTCCTTGAATTGTTTTGCAACTGTTCCATGTTATACTATCTACAATTGAAATATCGAAGTGTGTATTTAGTTCACACCAGTCTTTTACCAACAAAGCTCTTTTGATCTTATTAGTCAAAGCAAATTTATGTACTCTACCGAGTTGACATGGTGTTAAAGCGCCCATATTAGCATTATAATCCATGATATTATTGGAAGCGACTACACATGGTGGTTTTCCAGTACTATTCCAGCAGTTTTCATGTTTTGGTGTATCATCACAATTATCATTTCCCCAGGCATGACTAAGTCCAAATACGTGTCCTATTTCATGGTTTAGCTGCTTAGTAGGCATATATCTTTTAGGAAAGGTAGCTATACCATTCTTATATACTGTGTCTCGCATTGCATGGTACCATAGTCCGCCCTTTATCCATGTAGAGAAGGCTACACCATTTGAGGTTGGTTCGTAAACTATAGACTCTAAGCTGTCAAGATGCACATCTAAAATAAAAACATTGAGTACCGAGTCCTTCTGAATTCCATATTTCTCATAAACTTTTCTGTCAAAAATATTCTTCCCAAATCCACGGGAAATTACATAGTACAACTCCTCATCATTATGAAAATAGATACCATCATCATTTGGAATGTAGGATGTCGGTGCCAACTCATACCTGTAACGACCTGATAATACTGGTGTGTCATTACCTACTGGAAGCTTCATTTTATAATTACGTTTTATAGTTTCATTGGCAGAGTATAAGGTTGCATTTATGAATTCTACACCATCCTTTTCTTTAAAATTGCCTTCTCCGTTACCATTGCGCATGACATGAAAGTTGACCTTTATACGCTTAAGCGATGTATGCTGGGGGTAATCTGGATCAGGTATATAATTTTCTGAATCATTACAAGGATTAGTCATCTTTGCTAATGACGAGACAAGAAGAGGGTTTTCCGCGGATGCAATTATAGAAATATAGGAAGAACTTATAGTTTTATTGCAAGCAGCGAATAATGTCCCTAGAAAACAAAGCAAGAATATATTTCTCAATATTATTATTTATTATGATTAATATAATAGAAACTTATTTTAGATAGAGATTTAATCTTAATTTTACGTGACTTATATCAAAAAAACAAATGTAATATAATGAAAGCTGTAATTTATCCTTTATTAATAGTTGTTATATGTTTAATATCATTAAGTTGTGGTACAGAAGCCACCACCAATATTGATACGGAGAAAGCTCAAAACTTAGATGGTATTGCTGCAAGCGGCTCTCCATTACCCCCTGAGTACAAAAATATGTTATCTGCCATTGTGGCTAGTCCAAATGAGCATGAACGTAATGCTACATATGCCAATCGCGTAGGGAAGCAGCTTATCAAACAAGAACAGCCAAAAAAGGCTATTGATGTTTTGAAGCGCAGTATTATAGCAGACTACGAAGCCAAATCTACACGTGATAATATTGTAACCTTGCTTGATGTATATAGAGATAACCCAAAATATAGGGGTACTTATATTGACCTAGTTCAATCCCTCCAAGAAGGGAACCCGAATTTCACCAATCTTGACAGGTACAAAAAGGATATACCAAAAGATACTAACTCCGCAACTGCACGAATAGAAGAAATTCGTAATAATTTGACGGATACTAGCACAGGAAGATTAGATCTCAAAAAAGTAAATGAGTTTGTAAATCTCATTGAAATCTTCGTAATGGTTAATCCAGATAATAAGCAATCTCCAGTATATTTAAAGCTGGCAGCTGAAGTGCTCAATTCTATAAAGGTGTATCCTAGGGCTATCGAATTCTATGATTGGACATTGAATAGATTTCCAAATTCACCTCAAGCAGCACAAGCACTTTTTATGAAGGGATTTACCCTCGATGATGGAATGAAGAAAAAGAAATTAGCTAAGCCAGTTTATGAAGAATTTTTAAGAAAATATCCAAAGAATGACTTTGCAGATGATACTAAATTCTTACTTGAGAATATCAATAAATCTGATGAGGAAATCATCAAGCAATTCGAAAAAAAAGATAAATAATTCAACTACTAGCAAAAAAAAAATCAAATACACCTAGTTTAAATTTTTATCTTGTTCATTGAGTGAAGGAAAGTAGTGAGACAGGCTATGCTATTCATTAATAGTCTAATGAAGGCATATTCAGAAGTAAGAGAAGATAACCGCAGAGCAGCCCGTCCCGATTTTCGGGAGTTAAATATCAATAGCCCT
>ENA-ORXM01000777-ORXM01000777.1-marine-metagenome-genome-assembly--contig:-NODE-777-length-49955-cov-6.574201_pt1 | contig 49955 bp, 25 predicted proteins | sample MGYA00237867_ERZ511480 | MGnify/ENA primary metagenome ERZ511480 (study PRJEB26309, sample SAMN06266103) | marine metagenome | isolation source: Algal blade | place: United Kingdom:Sidmouth, United...
CATAGCGGTATCCTTGACGGTCACTTACCCAACCAACGTCCCCGGCCGCAGTCATCGCGACACTCATTTTGCGACCAGAGCGTGTCTCATAGCGTTTCAGCGGCACCTGCTGTGTCACAGAACGTATCGCGCTCAATAGATCCGCCTGTTGTGAGCGTTCAAGATACCCCTTGTAAACAAGGCACCCCTGCACATTCAGCACAGTGTCACCCCAAAGCGATTTTTGCACCAGATTCCACCCTTCCAACCGTTGCAGGCCCGTAACACCCTCCCTATATACCCTTGCGAACCGCGAGGGTCCCGTGAAAGGCCCCGCGTCTTCTGGGATGGGTCGCGGATGCCGCACTAAGGGCCGCAACCCGAATATCGCCGTAGAGAGGACATACGAGCAATGAGCAAAGTCATAGGTATCGACCTGGGCACCACCAACAGCTGCGTCGCCATCATGGATGGCAGCCAGCCCCGGGTTATCGAAAACGCAGAAGGTGCACGCACGACCCCGTCGATCGTCGCCTTCACCGACAGCGAGCGTCTTGTGGGCCAGCCCGCCAAGCGTCAGGCCGTCACCAACCCCGAAAACACCATCTTTGCGGTAAAGCGTCTGATTGGCCGTCGGTTCGACGACAAAGACCTTGCCAAAGAGAAAAAGAACATGCCGTTCGAAATCATCAACGGCGGCAATGGCGACGACGAGATCCACGCTGGCTCCACCGCCGGCCTGAACCTGAACGCCGCGGAACCAGCCGAGCGCGACAGCGACCAGAACGCGCTGCCGCGATTCCCGAACCCCGAAAACGGGCTGCTCGAAGACATCGATGGTGCGCTCACCGTGCGCGGTGGCGAGGGCAGCGACCGCTTCCTGGCCGACGACCAAGGCAGCTCAGCCAACGGCGTAGGCGGCGTGCTCACATTCGACGATGCGACCGATCTCGGAGCCCTGACCGGCCTGGGCATGGGGGCCACGATCACCTACGACGACACTTTCGAGAACTTCGACGTCGTGCTGGGTAGCGGTGATGGTGGCGATTCGGCAGATGAAGCTTTCGTGATCCGTTCGACACACGAGCAAGCAACCACGATCGACGCCGGCCCTGGCGACGACGACATCCGCATCGAAACCACCAGTGGACCGACCACCGTGCTCGGTGGCGACGGATCCGATCTGGTGATCGTCAGCAGCTTGGCAGAGACCAGGTTTGTGGGCACGGTCAACTTCATCGAAGGTCTGCTGACGATCGATGGCGGCGACGGCGGCGCGACCGGTGACATCCTCGAGGTATTCGACGCCGGTGACGACACGCCAGGCACGGGTGAGCTCACCGACACCACCATCAAGGGTCTTGGTATGACCCAGGGCATTGTCTACAGCAACTTCCAATTGCTGGATCTGAGTCTGGGCGCTGGCAGCGACACGTTGCACGTCGATGGCACCCACGACACGAGAACCACCATCAACGGTGCGAAAGGTGACGACACATTCAACATCGAGGCGATCTCGGGTGACACGACCATCAACGGCGATCCCGTCAACACCGATCCGGCCAGCACAGAGTTCGGCAACGACGTCTTCAACGTCAACTTCGATGTCAACGGCGTGCAGACCAACCGCAACGGCATCGTCGGCGAACTCACCTTGCACGGCCGTCGCGGTAGCGACACCTACAACATCGGCCTCGCTGGCAGCGGCGGCGCAACGATCAACGTGCTCGACGAATCGGCAGGCGACCCGGATGGCATCGACGAACTGACCGTCTTCGGTACGAATGCCGACGAGTACTTCCTGATTCGAGCCAATCTCGATCGCACGCTCGGCATGATCGCCACGATCCAAACCGACGAAAACGGCGAGCGGATCCGCGGCGGATTGATCGAACGCATCAACTACGACGGCGACATCAACGGTGGCGTCATCGTCAACGGCCGTGCTGGCGACGACACGTTCGTGCTCGACGACAACCTGGCATCACTGATCATCAACGGCGACGCTGGCGACGACACATTCCAGATCGGCCAGGTCTTCCAATCACCTCGCGACGGCACGAACCCGAACAACGGTCTGGCATCCGAGGACTACTTCGAGACCACCCCGATCACCAAGGGGTACCTGTCCAACGGCATCAGCCACTCGACCACGATCAACGGTGGCTTCGGCGAAGACGACTTCACGGTGTACCGCAACCTGGCAGAACTGTTCTTGTTCGGTGAAGAAGACGACGACACCTTCACCGTGCGTGCATTCGTCAAGGTGAATCCCGACGACCCCGACGCACCATTCACGAACATCAACGGTGGCCAAGGCGCCGACTTCATCGCCTTCACCGTGAACGCGCCGGTGCGGGTCGATGGCGGCGATGGCTTCGACACGCTGACAGTCATCGGCACCGAGTTCGGCGACGACTTCGTTGTCACCGCCGACGGCGTCTTCGGTGCTGGCCTGTTCGTGACTTTTGGTGCCATCGAGAAACTCACCATCGACGCGCTGCAGGGCAACGACACCTTCTGGATCGCCAGCACGAGCGACAAGGTTGCGGTCGAAGTCGTCGGCGGTCTCGGCAGCGACACCTTCGAAGTCGGCGGCAGCAACGGTGAAGAAGTAACTGTCGTCAGCAACAGCCTCGGTGGCCACAGCGGCTTGGTGATCAACACGGTCTCGAGCACCGATGAGCGGTACCTCGACATCTTCGTCCAAGACATCTCCGCGAATGTGGCTGACAACGACGAAGCTGGCGTGGTCGTCGACGTGAGTGATGGTTCGCTCATCGTCTTCGAGCACTCGCGGACACCAAACACACCTGCGGGCAACGAGAGCCCGATCAAGACTGCCTTCGACGTGCTGCAAGTTCACCACTACGACATCGTGTTGACCCGTTCGCCGTCGGCGACAGTCACCATTACCGCTAGTGCCGCCCAGCTGTCTGAGCGACTGCTGGCCTCGGGCGCCGAGGGCTTGGTCCTGGCAAGTGGTGCTGTCGACGAAGCTGCGCCGCAATACAGCAATGAGCTCACACGGGGAACGACCCTGGTATTCGACCGCAACAACTGGTACATCCCGCAGCGAGTCTTCGTATTCGCCGCCGACGACGACGCGGTCGAAGGGAGCCGAGTGATCAACATTCAACACTCGATCGTCGAGGGAAGCAGCGCCTCCGACGGTGACCCCTACGACGGGCTCCCATCACTTGGTGTGGTGGTATCGGTCATCGATGACGACGTAGCCGAAGTCATCATCCTCGAAAAGGACGACGAGACCGTGGTCTCCGAAGCCGGCGCCCCAATCGGCAACGACACCTACAAAGTCGTGCTTACCCAAGAGCCAACTGGACCGGTAACGATCCGCATCGACGAAGATGGTCAAACTGACGAACTCCCGGCATTCGTGGAGTTCACGAGCACCGACTGGTACCAGCCACAGGAGATCACGGTCACTGCAGATCGGGACTTCGAAAAAGAGGGCCTGCACTACACCCGCCTGAATCACACGATCACGTCTGATCTTGACGACTTCCTGGGCTTGAGCGTCGACCAAGTCACCAAGGGCATCGAACAGGCCATCAACAGCGACATCGACCGTTCCTTCAAGGCCACGGCCAACGGTTCAACACTGACCGTCACCAACGACCGACCGTTCCAGGTCGAACAGGACCCGGCCTTCGGTACCAGCGAAATCATCGGCGGTGCCTTCGCCTACGAGAACCTGACCCTCAAACTCACGGCTGGAGCCGTGGGCCTCACCTACGTCGTCGTCATCAACGGCCAAAAGGCGTCAGCGACGTTCACCGGCGTCGATCCCGACCCGGCCGATGCACTTGATGCGTTCGATTCTCTGCTTGCGGAATTGGTGGCTGCCCTAGGGGTCGAAGTGACCGGGGTGACCGCCACGGTCGACACGGCCGCTGACACCATCAATCTCACGATTTCAGAACCCGGCACTGCCGTGTTGCCATTCTCTGCGCAATTCGTCGTCGAACCCGTCGGTGGCGGCGATGGCGCTCCAAGTGCACTACTCGTCGAGGACGCGAGCAGCCTCAGCACGCAATTCTACGTTTCGGTCGGCATCGAGATCGACGGCCAGGGCGAATTGCCGCTGCTGGGTGACGAGTGGGGAATTCGCTTCACCGAACGCCAGCCAATCGATCCACGACTCGAGCCAGCCGTTGCCGACGCGTTGCTCACCCAGGGCACGCTCGATGCCCGATACAGCGCAGGCGCTCCGTACAAGGCACTCGACCTGTCCGACGTCGCTGCTGCCCTTGCCGACTCGATCAACAATGACCCGACCCTGGGTCTCAGTGCCAGCTCGGTGGGCCGAGAGCTCACGATCGAGTTCACCGATGCCTTTGGTTTCACCTTCACCGCACCATCGGGCTTCAGCCACACCCCGTTCGAGGTGCTCGGTGCGCCCGTCGGCTCCACGATTGTTGTCACACTGACCGGCGGCTCGCCCATCACCGCCGGCACCGAATGGTTCCTGACCATCAACGACGCCACGTTCAGCTACGGCGCCCAAGACATCGCCGATGCCACTCAAATCGCAAGTGTCGACGTGGCGATCACCGACCGTGATCACGCAGGCGTGCTGGTGACCGAGAGCGGCGGCTCCACCAATGTGATCGAGCAGAGCACCGAGATCCTGCTCGGCACTGGCCTTACGAACACGAACGGCACGACCTGGGTCGTCGACATCGAAACCACTGCCGAAGTAACCAGCGATGACCCTTTCGTTCTGATCACTGCTCAGACCAATACCGCCGGCGACCAGATCGGTGTCGAGGTGGCATTCACCGAACCTGCGGCTGGCTACGCGTCGCGCGAGTTCACCTTCGCCGTAGGCGGAATGCCCTACTTTGCCGATGGCACGCTGCAAGCGATCGCCACCGACTTCGCCGGCTACATCGGTGCTTCGGCCACGGCCAGCGAGCGCACGTTCTTCCAAGGCGCCTTCGGCCTGCCGATTACCGGCGAGATCGATGACCATGACTCGGCATTTGTGGCCCAGGACATCGATACCTCGAAGTGGAACGACAACGCATATAGCACCATCGACCGCTCCGACACCGTTCCTCACCTCACGATTCTCGGATCAACCAATGGCGAAGAAAACGACTGGTACACATTCGAGATCTTCGACAGCTACTTCCCGGCCGGCCCCGGCGGTGCCGCGACCACGATCACCGCCACGTTCGATATCGACAACGGCCACAAATTCGGTGACGCATCGTTCTGGGTACCCGAGATCCGTCTCTACCGAGCGGTCATCGATGCAGCATCCAACGTGCTCGTGGGGGCCGATCTGTTGGCCGAGAGCTTCCTCGGCCTGAACGATGCTGGCAGCCAGGCGCCATTCCTGGATGGTTACCTGACCTATCAGGTCAGTTCCGATGGCGGTGCCGGTGTGTACTTCCTGGAAGTTTCCGATGGCTTCGATGGTTTCTTCGTCACCGACGAGGTCGACTATGCACTCCACGTTTCAATTCCCGGCCACATCAAGGACGGCTTCGTGTTCGCACCCGAAGCGGTCGTCGAGAACGAAGCGAACGACACCGCGGCGATAGCCCAAGATCTCGATCCGAACGCCGACCCTGGCCAGAACTTCTTCACCTTCTTCGACACCGAAGTCGAAGACTCCTTCACCCCCTACGTCCGGATCGATGGCCAGGGCGACGGCACCGACGACTACTTCGAGTTCGAAGTCGATGCGACCTCTGTAGAGGCATCACCGCTCGGTCTCAGCGGTGCTCCCACGGTTGATCCTTCGACCTTCTACGACAGGGTCGACCTCACGCTGGTTGGCGAGGTTGCTGTCGGCGACGTCTGGACAGTAGGTCTGCGCTACATCGACTACACCCACGTGGTCGTGCCTGGTGACACCCTCACGTCCATCGCCCAACAGCTACGCCTGGAGATTCTTGCGAACAACCCTGGCGGCCGCTACACCGTGCCCGCCATCGCTGCTGGCTCGACGCTAACCATCCGAGACACCAAGGGTGGTCTGAACCTGGTCGGCGCTCCTCCAGCGAATGGTGATCCGCAACCGGGTCTGACTCAAGCGGTCCAAGATGCTGGCAACGTGGTCCGCGAAGTCCGGGTGCTCGACAACAACGCAACAAGCCTCGTTGCGCTAACCGATGCGGTGCTCGATCTGCAAGGCACGATCGCTGTCGGAGATCAGTGGACGATCGATCTTGGAGTCGACAGTGTCTCAGTGACCGCGCTCACGACGTCACTGCTCAACATGGCGACCAGACTCGCTGTAGAGATCGGCGCAGATGCCGCCACCGGCATCACGAATATTTCTGCCGTAGCTGTCGGCTCACAGCTCACGATCACTGCCGCAGCCGGAACGACGTTCACCCTCGAGATCCGCATCGCAGGCGAAGTGCCAGCGAGCTATGCCACCGTCAACGTCACGCCCGATCCATCACTCGCACTCGACATCGTCGATTGGGAGAACGTGAACATCACCTTCGACGATGACCGAGCCGACGAGACCTTCAACCTGGCCCTGACGGGTACACCGAATCGCAACGCCTCCACCGTTGCTCCTAACGTTGGCGATGACTTCGATGGCGCGATTGCCGGCTACACCGCAAGCGGTTCGGGAAGCAGTCTGACGATCAGCGATACCAATCCATTCGCACTCGACATCAGCGTCGAAGCCGCTGGCGATGCCGACTTCGTTGCGGCCGGTGCCGCATTGGTAACTCTGACCGCCCCACCGGCTCCTGTTGCGCCAAATGTTGCCGCCGACGATGTGTGGCGCCTGACCTTAGAGCTGCCGGGGCCAAACACCGTGTTCACCGCCGCCGGCGACGCCGACCTGGCGCAGGTTGCACAGAACCTCGTCGACGCAGTCACAGCTGACAGCGACTACTTCGTCGAGTACATCGCCGGTGACACAAGCTTCACTGTCGTCGCCCTGAACGGTGCGACGTTCGATGACGTTGAGATCGCAGTGGATCCCGACGGTCCGGGTGGGTTCGCCGATTCCGGCAACGTTGCCGACCGCGCTGCGCTGCAGGTGACACTGAGCGAGACGGCGAACAGCGACGATGAGTGGACGATCGATCTCGACCCTGGTGCTTCGATCTCTGCCACGGTGGGCGCTGGCGACGACCTCTCCGACTTGGCTTCGACCTTCGTGACCGAGACCAACGGCTTGGCGAACTACACCGCAGTGCTGACGGCTGCGGCAAGCGACTCGTTCGTTATCGTGCGCACCGACGCCACGAACTTCACCGCCACACTCGATCCTGTGACCCGCGGCGTCGACACCACCGGCACGATCACGTCGGGCACACCTGATGTGACCTGGACCCAGACAATTTCATTCGATCCCGGTCACTCAAGTGCTCAGAACGACGATCTGTGGCGAGCCGACGTGGCAGGCGCATCCGTGCCCGCTACGGCAAATGGCAATGGCCTGGGCAACGTAGTAACCGCAGTACGCGATGCAATCGACGGACGCGCCAATGTGAGCGCAACAGGTGCTGGCAACACGGTTGTCGTCACCGCAGACTCTGGTGCGCCGGTCACCGTCGGCAACGTCTCGCAAGTTCGGGCGAAGGCCTTCTCGGGTTCTGCCGGCACGCCGCTCACCGCTGGTAACCACTTCTTCGCAGCCACAATCGATCTTGTTGACGTCTTCAATGGCGGCTACGTGACCTCGCCGTTCACCTTCACGATCGATGGCGACGACATCGTGCATCGTCCAGCCAGTGCGTCGCAGATCGATGTCGCAGACCGAACTGGTGCCACGGTGTTTGCTGGCATCGTGACCACGCTGAGCGAAGCCCTCGATGATCGCTACAGCGTGACCTCGCCAAGCGACGGGCTGATCGCCATCGTCGACAACTTCAGCGATGGACCAACCCCCGGGGATCCGAACCAACAAGATCCATTCACGATTGAGAGTGAGTCGGGCGGCAGTGTCACCGTCGTGCTCGATATCGATAACAGCGCCCCGGTAGAGACGACCGAGATCATCCCCATCACCTTGTTCGACGAGGCGCAAGGCTTCTTCCGAACCGTCACCCTGGCCACGATCAAGACCGTCGTGACTCCAACGCTGACGCTGTACAACGCTGCGGACTTGGCCACACCACTTGCGGTCACCCAGCTCAACGAGCTTCCAAGCGCCGCAGTCGACCCAGGTAGCTCCTCGCTTGCCGAGCCGCTGGTCGCCTTCGACGTGGCAGCTGGTGGAACCTTCGTTGTCAAGGTCACCAGCACGGTCGAACGGCAGGCCCGGGAGTTTGCACCGAACCCATTCGCTCCGACCTTCACCACGTTCTTCGGCCTTATCACCCAGACCAACTCGGCCTTCCAGATCTTCGAGGACATCAAGGTATTCATCCCCGCAACCTCGAGCACCGTTGAACAAGGAGTAGCAAACGACTACTCGCTGATCATTTCGGTACCGGGCCATGACCAGAACGCAGATCAGCTCGAGCTGGTTGGAACTCGAGTTACCTTCACCGAAGGCACGGCGACCGGCGAGGCAGCCACCATTGCGGCATACGACCCCGAATCCCAACGGTTCATCCTGAACAAGAAGCTCGAAACACCTGCAGTTTCCGCTGGCGACAATCAGCATGTCGCAGGCGGTACCGGAGCAGACAACGAATTTGAGCTGTCGTTCGATCCGTACGCCGAATTGTTGGACTACGGCACACAAAGCCCAGTCAACGACAGCTACGACATCGTCCTGACCACGCCCCCAATTGCCGACGTCACGGTCGACGTGACACCGAAACGCACTCGTACGTTCGACACCGAGCGGGTCTTCGACGCCGATGTCGACTTCGGCCAACGCGACGAAGTCCAGGTCGAGGTCGCCACATCTCGAGCATCGATCACCTTGCAGGGCGATGTCATCGAGGGCGAGACATGGGTTGTTGCGCTCCGGCCGGTCGATTCGACAACGCTACGCCCGACCGGATCCTGGACGATTGCGGCAACCCACACTGGCGTCTCGTGGAACGCAGTCGTCACCGAGCGCGATGCCGCCGGTGTGGTTCTTGGCAGCACGACACGAACCAGAAGTGGCGCCGCGGACACGGCGACGCTGGCGGCGTTCATTGCGGACATCATCACTACGAATCTGCCCGCGACGCTCACCGCCGACGCCACGGACTCGACTATCGATGTCGAGGGCGGTGTCACAGATTTCTTCGCTACCGCAATAGTCGAAGCCGACAGTGCCGGTCTGGTGTTCATCGATGACTGCGACAGCGGTGATCTCGAGGACCGCCGTTGTAACTCCGAAAAGGTCGAGCTTCCGTTCAAGGACCGCACCAACGTGCTGACCATCGAAGTCGGCGGCATTCCTGTACAGGGCGACACATGGAACCTGACCCTGATCGACGATGGTGCCACCTATGACGCCACCGCAACGGTTGGTTTCCGTGGCGACCTTGCCTCGATCGCAGACCAATGGGCGCAGGATCTGGCGGGTGAGCCATTCGACGTGCTCGTCGTTGGTCTTGTGATCGTGATCTCTGCACTCGACGATGGTGAGATCGACGGCACAGCATCGATCGTGACCGCCAGCGCCGATGGCACAACCAAGACATTCGACTTCACCAACGATGCCGGCAAGGACGACGAGGACCAGGGTCAACCAATCAACGACCATGGTGCTGCGGTTGTCCAGTCGTTCCTGACCTTTACCCCAGGCAACTGGCAGATCGCGCAAACCGTCACCGTGATGGCGATCGACGATGACTTCATCGACGGCGGCGACGCACTCGTCTTCCCTGCGTTCGAAGACCGAGTCAACGCCATCCGCGGTCCTCTCGAAATCATCGGTGGACTCTCCGATGCCGGCGATCGTGCCATCAACGACCCGTTCGGTCTGCCCGACGAAACGAACTTCTTGCTGGCCGAAGGCTTTGTCGGCTCAGCGGGCGAGGTCCCGTCGGGTGCCCCCGACGTATTCGACGAGGGCGACGCCGTTCTGTTCGACGAACTTGCTGACCATGTCAACGCAACAACGGGCGAGCGCCCCGGCTTCGACCCCCGCATGAACGACTTCGACTTCGTCGTGACCTTCCTTGATCCCGATACGGGCGACGAGACCAAGCTCGACGTCGCTCGCGACGGTGTCAGCGCCGACATCGTGTCGGTCGTGAACAGCACGCCGTTCGCCGTCGGTGCCTTCTCCAGCCCGAGTGGCGATGCCATCACCTTCCGGGGCACCCCAGCCCAAGCAACGGTTGACGGCATTGCCTGGACCCAGGCCACGATCGACTTGTCTGGCGAAGGCCGATCCGAGAACCCAGACGACGACAACGACGAGGCCGAGATCTGGACCGTTTCGTTGCAGCTCGAGAGTGCCGCCGTGCCCACCGACTATGACCTCACGGTCGCTATTGGCGATGAGTCGACGGCGAGAATTGCCCTGAAGCTCGCCCAGGACATCTCCAACGATCTCGCTGCGGGATACACCGCCCGGGTTGCCGTTGGCATTCTTGGCGATGCCCGCCTGGTGATCACCCGCACTGATGGCGCCGAGTTCTTCGTCACCACGTCGATCACCAAGGCGCAGAGCGGTAGTGGTGTAGAGCTTCCGACCAGTGGCGAGTTCGTTGTCGGTGGCACACCAGCTGTGTCCGATATCGCATCGCATCTCTGGACCAAGGCAGCCTGGTTCTTCGACCTCGACGCTTCGATTGCGGGCACGTGGACCATCAGCGCTGGTGGCCAGGACTTCGTGGTCAACGACGCCACCAGTATTGCTGACCTGACAACCAAGTTGGTCACACAAGTCCGGGCGTACGACAACGACCCGGCCAACGTAAATCGCAAGCTGGCGCCGGCCATCTCGGGCACGACCGTGACCTTCGATGGCCCGTGGCCCGACGGTCCGGTGCTGTCGGGGCTCGAGTACTCGATCTCGCCGTTCAACCCGAACGAGGCCGTGAACGAGGTCGACCAAGTCGACACGCTCAACGTGAGTCATGGCAACAGCCCAGCCGACGACACCGGCTACCTGACGAGCGATCGCCTGACGGGTCTGGGTATGGGCCCAGATGCCATCATTGGTGGCCAACGGGTCGACGGTGGCATCACCTACAGCGCACTCGAAGAGATCAACATCCAGCTCGGCACCGGCGACAACCACTTCGTGGTCGAGTCAACCCACGAGGGTTCCACCACCATCACCAGCGGTCCTGGCGCCGACGTCTTCGACATCAACGAGATCCTGGGACACACCGAGATCTACACCGGTGCCAACACCGACATCGTCAACGTTGGATCCCAGGTCAGCTACGTGGCGCCTACCTCAACCAGCGGCGACACCCACCTGGTCAACACCATCGGTGCACTGCTCACCATCGATGGTGGTACCGACGAAATCACCGGTACCGGCGCTGAGACGACAACGACCACGACCTCATTGACCGATCTGAATGCGAACTTCCCCGTCGGTCTGGGCGACGTCGCTATCGACTACGCACGATTCAAGGTCGATGTGCGCACGCAGGCAGACATTGGCGACCTGTTCGTCACTGTCGACGGTGCAGGTGTGCCGACGGGCCAGCTGCGATTCCAGGCCAACGAACGTTTCGAGGACCACGACGTCTTCGTGTTCAACTACGAAGTCTGTGAAGCCGGTTCGGCGAACTGTTCGGTGCACGTTGTCGTGATCGACGAGTCCATGCTCGACAACGTGGATCGTGATCTCGACCTCGATGTCCGCACGAGCGCTCTACGCACGGGCCATGTCGTTGACCTTGCCGGGTCGACGATCGAGATCACCGACGACGCAGGCGTTGTCCACTCAGCAGTCATCAACTCGAACACATCGAACACGCTCACGCTCTCATCGCTCGCCTCCGGTGTCACCGCCGACAGCTACGTGATTTCATCGATCCTCAAGCGCGGCGACGTGCTGACCGTCGACAACTCGGGTGACCAGACAGACAATGTCGTGACCGTTACCCAGACCACGATCGACGGCCTCAACATGCCTTCGGTCCCCGAGGTACAGACGGTCTTCGTCAAGGCTGCGAGCGGCACGTACGTGCTCATCGCAGAAGTCGATGGCGACGAGATCGAGATTCCACTCGAATACAACTTGTCGGCCGACGGGTTCCGAGACCGCCTGCGGGCCTACTACGAGTTCGAGGGCATCGACGTAACTGCCGTGCGCACATCACGAGGCGTCACCTACACCGTTGCATTCGTGCGATTCCAAGCTGGTCGCAACTTTGCGGAGTTGCGCTGGGACGGCGACGACAGCGGACTCACTGCGAACAACAACGACTCCATCGATGTCGAGACCGACACCGTGCGAGAAGGCCGCAACGCCCCCGTGGCCGAGGTGCAGACGGTCCTCGTGCAGGCCAGCGGTGGCTCCTACCTGTTGCAGGTCGAAGGCTTTGGCCGTGACTACTTCGACGACGTCGCCTTCGATCTCGATCCCGATGCCCGGTTCGGCATCACTCGTGAAGACGAGTCAGCGGCAGTTGCGATCGACTATTCGGCAACGGCCGAAGATGTTGCCGCCGCACTGAACCAGCTCTTTGGCTACGAGGGCATCAGCGTGGTCGAAGAACGCGACGCTGCTACCGGGACGGTCGTGTACACGATCACCTTCGGTGGCGTCGAGATCGGTCGTAACGCCCCAACCTTGCTGACGCTTCAGAGCGAGGACTTCGACAACGACGGCATCACCATCACCGCAATCGATGGCGAGCCCACCGTCTTGACGATTCCGGGCATTGGTCAGAACAACACTGATGTCGAACTCGTCGTTTCGTTCGGTGATACCGCGGCGGAACTTGCGCTTCAGCTCGACAACCTGTTCGACCTGACCGGGATCGTGGTAACCAAACGAGTGAGTGGCGACGACAAGGCCATCTTCGCCGTGAACACCGATGAAGTTCTCAACTTGGATGGCATCGACATTGCCCCCGAGGCAGCCTTCGAGTTCATCGGCGAACCGGATGACCTGGTATTCCCGGGCTCTAGCCCACTCACGTACGCCGCTTCCGCTGCTGATCTGCAAACGTTCCTGCGCACCGCGGGCTTTGGTCTCGACAACCTGGTTGCTGATCGAGTCGAAGGTGGCGGCTTCGTCACCTTCTTCTTCACCATCACACCCACGACCTTCACGGTTCCGGGCTTTGGCAGTATCGAGGTCGTGTCGTCTGATACCGCCGATGAGGTAGCGACGGCGTTGAACACCCTGGTTGGTCGTACCGACCTCAGCGTCACGAAACAGTCGACCGGCACCGCGGCAACCTTCATCGTCAGTCAGCCAGGCCAGCTCGCTGACCTTGACCTGAATGCGTTGATCTCGACCGATGACTTCGTGTTGAGCCCGTTCGAGGGCGAAGAAGACGCCCAGCTCGCCGGTGACACGCTCACCGATGGCAAGAAGCTCAACAACCTGCAGACGCTCACCGTGAATGCAAGCAGCGGCAGCTTTGACATCACGCTGCTCGGCACCGAGGTCACCGTGCCGTTCGACGCCACGGCCGAAGAACTCAGCGCTCTCCTCGAAGACATTCTGAACCCGAACAACTCCAACGATGCGTTGCCGTTCACGAACAACTTCTCGATCCGCCAGCATGGTGATGTCTTCCACATCATCTTCCAGGGTGCTCATCGCCACCTGACCATCGACCCAGCCGACATCGACACCACCAACCTGGTCGGCACGGTTGCTCTCGATGACCGCAACGCCGGGATCAACTACTACAACATCGACGTACTCAACATCGACCTGGGCGACGGCGACGATGTTGCCAATATCCAAGGCACCTCGACCGCAACCAACCTGCGCCTGCGGGGCGGCGACGACCGCATCTACGTGAGCGACGAAGCAGCGCTTGACCAGGACACAACGACCGACTTCTTGACCGGCACCCTCGACGACATCGACGGCCTGTTGAACATCCGTGGCGGCGCTGGTCGCCAGACGCTGATGATCAGCGACGAAGCTGCACTCGACGGCGTCGACGTGTTGATCACCGACCGTGCTGACCGGGCGCTGGGTGCTGACTCGACCGTGCCTGGTTCCATCAGCGAACTCGACGACAACCTGACCTTCCCGCAGGCGACCTACCCCGACACCGCCACCGAGATCTACATCGTCGGCCTGTCCGACGGTGCCATCACCTTCAGCGCTGGCTTGGTCGATCCGGTGACCTTCACCGAGGCCGGTGCTGGTGAACGTGACATCAACGGCTTCGGCGACTACGTCGGCGGCGTGACCATCTGGAGTGGCTTCGGCGACGACACCATCGACATCGATGGCACCCACTTCCGTGGCGGCGACGAGTTCACCGGCCTGCGCACCATCACCACCCTGAACACCGGTCTGGGCGACGACGACGTGACCGTGGGCCTGGACACCGACGAAGACGGCTTCTTCGTACTGAACACCCAGGGTCCATACGATCACCAGCTCGACCTGTCGTTCGATCTCTTCGAAGGCGATCACAACACCGACCCCGACACTGTCTTGGTCATCGTGAACGGCGAGCTCGTCGATCCATCAACCGTGTTCGTGAACTTCGAAAACAACGATGTGCTCATCACCGATGGCGATGCGATCGAAGACGGCGACATCGTGACCGTGGTCGTCATCTCCGACGACGGCTCGATCCAGTCCGACACCTTCATCGGACCACAAGCCATCGACGCCGACGCCGACACCGTCGAAGCTGCCGATACCACCATCCCGCTGATCATCTTCGGCGGCCAGGGCGACGACGTGATCAACGGTGGCTCGAACACCAACATCATCTTCGGTGACCGAGGCGAAGTCCTCTACCACCCGATCACTCCGGGTAACGACATCGCCGATGGCGAACTCGACGTGACCCACGACATCTTCGAAGGCGACGACTTCGGCGGCGCCGAGACGGTCGCCGTGTTCGTCGATGGCGTGGCGCTCGCCGCCGACGCCTTCACCGTCGACCCAGTAACCAACGTGGTCACCATTCTCGACACGTTCGCACTCGCCGGCGCCAGCGAAGTCGTCGTGATGGTCACCGACGCTCAAGGCAACGAGTTCATCGAGACCTATGTCGGCCCGCAGGCCATCGGCTCCACCCCAGACGCCAACGACGGAAACATCGGCCTGCTGGTCGACGTCATCGACATCGATCCAGCGACCGTGGTCGTCGAGCTCGACGGGGTGCTGCTCGACGAGAGCTTGTACACCGTCGATCGAGCCCGCAACCAGGTGATATTCGACGACGGTGTCATCCTTGCCACGACGACCGTCAGCATCACCGTCACGCCAGACGGCGAGCCTGCCTTCGTCGAAACCTTCATCGGTGCCGACATTCTCGGTCCCGACGCCGCTGACCCGGGCAACGCCGCCCAGCTCGAGGGCGACATCTTCGCCGGCCAGACCGACGCAGTCACCGTGGAACTCGACGGCGTCGAACTCGACGAGTCGCTCTACACCGTTGATCCGGTGACCAACGAGATCACCTTCGCCGATTCGGTCGACCTCGATCAGGTTGCTGTCATCACCGTCGAGGTTGCGCACGCAGGCAATCAGACCTCGGTCCAGACCATCGTTGGCCCCAAAGCCGGCTTCGAAGCACTCGCCACCACCGTCATCGGTAACGGCGGACCGGGTGACCGCACCAGCGGCTTCGACCTGGACCCAACCGCCGCGTACAGCGAACAGGTCGACATCGATGGCATCGACACCATCACCACCCAAGACGCCGATGATCTGATCATCGGTGGCGACAGTGGCGACATCATCGACGCCGGCGGCGGCGACAACATCGTTGCCGGCGACTCCGCCCGAGTTCTCTTCGAAGACAACCTGGTCGCCAACGTGATCACGCTGGCCCCCGAGGTCGGCGGTGACGACACCATCATCACCAACGAAGGCGACGACATCTTCATCGCTGGTCCGGGCGACGACACCATCGATGCCGGCGACGGCGACGACATCGGTCTGAGCGACATCGGCCAGATCATCTTCGACCTGGTCGACGGCGAGAACGTGCTCAGCCTGATCGAATCGACCGACACCGATATCGGTGGCAACGACACGGTTTCACTGGGCCAGGGCAACGACGTCCTGATTGCCGGTGTGGGCAGCGACCTGGTCGACTTCACTGCTGGCCCGAACCCACAACCAATCGACACCGGTGACACCGGCGCCGACGTCATCATTGGTGACAACGGCCGGGCCGTGTTCGACACGACCACGGGCGAACCGGTTCTCGACTTCATCGAAACCACCGCAGTACTCGACGGCGATGACGACTTCATCAACGCCGGCGAAGGCCCCGACGTGGTACTCGGCGGCACCGGCAGCGATGTGATCCACGCTGGTGTGGGCGACTTCACCGACGTCGTTCTTGGTGACAATGGCGAAGTCGACTTCGACACCACCACGGTTCCTGGTACGGCGCTGGTTGCAACCGTTACGTCGACGGCCACCGACATCGGCGGCGACGATGTGATCATCGTGGGCGACGGCGAAGACTTCGTGATCGCCGGCGTGGGCGACGACCTGGTCAACTACATCATCGACCCAGTGACCGGTGAGCCGGTACAGATCACCGACGGCGACGATGCGGCCGACTATGTGATCGGCGACAACGGCCAAGCAATCTTCGAGACCACGACCGGCGTTTCGGTCGTCGAGTCCATCACCACAAACGCCCCTGAAGACGGCGGCGACGACTTCATCTTCGTCGACAACGGGCCCGACGTCGTGCTCGGCGGATCCGGCAACGACACCATCGATGCCGGCCTCGGCGACGACACCGATGTCGTCCTGGGCGACAACGGCAGCGTGTACTTCGACAACGTCACCGACGAAACCGCCGCACTGGTTAGCCTGATCATCTCCGAGCCCACGGGCTTCGGCGGCGTCGACGTGATCATCGTGGGCGACGGCGAAGACTTCGTGATCGCCGGTGCCGGCGGTGACCTGGTCAACTACACGATCGATCCAGTGACCGGCGAGCCGGTGCAGGTCGGCAACGACGATGCTGCTGACTATGTGATTGGTGACTACGGCCTGGCCGAGTTCGACACGTCCAGCGGTGAGTCGGTTGTCAGCTTCGCCACGACGACAGATCCTGCCGATGGTGGCGACGATCTCATCTTCGTCGACGAGGGCCCCGACGTGGTGCTCGGCGGTTCGGGCAATGACACGATCCATGCCGGTGTGGGTGACTTCACCGATGTGGTGATCGGCGACAACGGCGAAGTCGAGTTCGACACCAGCAGCGATACCGCAGTCGTCGAACGAATACTGTCTGAGCCCACGGGCTTCGGAGGCGTCGACGAGATCATCGTGGGCGACGGCGAGGACTTCGTGATCGCCGGTGCCGGCGGTGACCGGGTCAACTACACCCTCGATCCAGTGACCGGTGAGCCGGTACAGATCGCCGATGGCGACGACGCTGCCGATTACGTCATTGGCGACTACGGCCAAGCGGTCTTCGATACCAGCACCGATGAATCGGTGATCGACTTCATCACCACTACGGCTCCTGAAGTCGGTGGTGACGACTTCATCTTCGTCGACGACGGCGCCGACGTGGTGCTCGGCGGTTCCGGCGACGACACGATCGACGCTGGTCTGGGCGACTTCACCGATGTGGTGATCGGTGACAACGGCGAAGTCGATTTCGACACCACGACAGTGCCTGGTACGGCCTTGGTTGAACGCATCGTGTCTGCACCGACCGGCTTCGACGGTGTGGATCAGATCATCGTGGGCGATGGTGAAGACTTCGTGATCGCGGGTGCTGGCGGTGACTTGGTGAACTATGTGATTGATCCGGTGACGGGTGTGCCGGTGCAGGTGGGTGGCGATGATGCTGCTGACTATGTGATTGGCGACTATGGCAATGCCGAGTTCGATACCAGCACTGGTGAGTCGGTTGTCGACTTCATCGAGACGCTCGCTCCCGAAGACGGTGGTGATGACTTCATCTTCGTCGACGAAGGCCCCGACGTGGTGCTCGGCGGCTCCGGCAACGACGTGATCCACGCTGGTCTTGGTGACTTCACCGATGTGGTGCTGGGTGACAACGGTCAGGTCGATTTCGATACCACCACGGTTCCTGGTACGGCGTTGGTCGAGACCATCACGTCGACGGCTACTGATCTGGGTGGCGACGATGTCATCGTTGTCGGTGACGGCGAGGACTTCGTGATTGCCGGGGTGGGTGATGACCTGGTCAATTATGTGATCGATCCCGTGACGGGTGAGCCGGTGCAGGTGGGTGGCGATGATGCTGCTGACTATGTGATTGGCGACAGCGGCAACGCCGAGTTCGATACCAGCACTGGTGAGTCGGTGATCGACTTCATCGAGACGATCGCTCCCGAAGACGGTGGCGATGACTTCATCTTCGTCGACGAAGGCCCCGACGTGGTGCTCGGCGGCTCCGGCAACGACGTGATCCACGCTGGTGTGGGTGACTTCACCGATGTGGTGCTGGGTGACAACGGTCAGGTCGACTTCGACACCACCACGGTTCCGGGCACGCCGATCATCTCGAGCGCCATATCAACAGCCACCGGTGTGGACTCCGACAATGGCAAGGACGAGATCATCGTGGGCGATGGCGACGATGTTGTCATCGCGGGCGTCGACGACGACCGAGTCAACTACCTGATCGACCCAGCAACTGGCCTGCCAGTGCAGGTGGGTACAGACGACGGCGACGACATCGTGATCGGCGACTCCGGCGGGGTCCTCTTCGACACCACAACCGGCGCACCGCTCGTGACCAATGTCATGACCATTGATCCAGAAAACGGACCAGGCGACGACCTGATCTTCGTCGACAATGGCAACGACATCGTGTTGGCCGGTAGCGGCAACGATGTCGTCGATGCCGAGAACGAGACCAACCCCGACGATGGCGCCGACATCGTGTTTGGCGACAACGGCTTTGTCAGCTTCGACCTCGTCGATTCCGGCAATGGCCTCGAACCTGTGCTGGCCGACATCGGCTCTACTGCAACCAACATCGGCGGTGACGACGTGATAGAGGTCGGCGAAGGTGACGACATCGTCGTGGCCGGCGTCGGCGACGACCTGGTGAACTATCTCATCGATCCGGTCACCGGCGAGCCAGTGGAGTACGGCACCGACAACGGCGTCGACATCGTGATCGGCGACAACGGACAAGCCACATTCGACACCAGCACCGGCGTGCCACTGGTCGAGATCGTCATGACCACCGCACCCGAAGACGGCGGCGACGACTTCATCTTCAGTGGCAGCAACAGCGACATCGTGTTCGGTGGGTCCGGCGACGACGTCATCAACGCTCAGACGAACGGTGACAACGATGGCGCCCAGGACATCGTGGTCGGCGACAACGGTGTCGCCGTGTTCGACACCGATGATGGCGTCTCGATCTTGATCGGCATCAGCACCAACGCACCTGACTCGGGCGGCGACGATGTGATCACGACCGGCACCGGCGATGACATCGTGTTCGGTGGCCTCGGCCGGGACTCGATAGATCTATCGGGCGGCTACTTCAGTGATGTGGTCGTGGGCGACAACGGTCGGGCCGTCTACATCGACGGTGTACTGCGCTCGATCATGACGACCGACCCAGAAGACGGCCAAAGCGACTCCATCGATACCGGCAACGGACCCGACGTGGTTCTCGGCGGTGGTGGCGATGACATCATCAACGCCGGCACGTTTGCAACCGGCGAAGTGCATCGCAACGTTGTGCTCGGCGACAACGGCGTGATCATGTTCACCTCCGACGAGCAACTGTCGGTGATCTACACCACGAACCCCTACAGCGGCGGCAACGATCTGATCCTGACCGGAGGTGGCGAAGACGTGATCTTCGGCGGCGCAATGAGCGACCTCATCGACGCAGGAACAGGCGACGACCTCATCCTGGGCGACAACGGCTACGCCGACTATCAAGATTCCCACAACCACACCCTGGGTACGCACCAGCTGGTGTACAGCACAGACCCTCTCGGCGGCGGATACGACGAAATCCACGCCGGAGCCGGCGATGACCTGGTCTTCGGTGGCTCGTACAGCGACACCATCTTCGGTGACGCCGGCAACGACATCCTGCTCGGCGACCATGGCCTCTTCAACCGCCGGTTCGCACCGAATCAGCAATTCCGCTCGATCCTGACCACGAGTCGCGACGCTGGTGGCGACGATCTGATCTATGGCGACAGCGGCCCATTCATCGGCGGTCTCGGCTATGTCGACTTCGACGACGTGATTCTCGGTCAACAGGGCAACGACGAGTTGTATGGCGGTCTCGGCGACGACGACATCACCGGTGGCCACAATGTGATCGGCGGCCACGACGGCGACGACTTCATCGACGGCCAAGAAGGCGCCGACGTGGTTCTGGCCGACAACGGCACCATCAAGCGCACGCTCATCGGTTTCGACATGGACAGCTACGAGCGTTATCCCGAACCGTTCGGCGACGTGATCCGCACCATCTGGCGCTTCGACGACATCGACAAGATCGGCGGCAACGACACGATCTTTGGTGGCGCCGGCCGAGACATCCTGCACGGACAACGAGGTGCGGACCGCATCTTCGGACAAGCCGGCGACGACAACGTCTTCGGTGACTTGGGAAGCGACTTCCTGAGTGGCGGCGAGGGGCACGACGTGGTGCTGGCTGAGCCCGGACAGATCGTTCCGGTGTTCAATGTCGACGGCACGCCGATGATCAACGTCGACGGTTCCTGGCGTCGAGATATCATCCTCGAAGAACAAGGTGTGATCGTCGATTACATCAACGCAGGCGTGGACTTCACCACCGCCTTCACGAGCGGCCTGGCCGATCGTCTGATGCGTGCCGATCTCATCCTGATTGCCGGGATTGCGCCGACCGCGCACTCCCCATGGGACACGCTGCTGATCCTGATCGATTACATCCACGCGTCGACGAACGAGATCGACGGCGGCGACGGCAACGACGTCTTGTTCGGTGGTTCCGCCGCCGACCTGATCTTCGGGGCCGACGGCGACGATCAGATCTTCGGCGGTCTCGGTGACGACATCCTGAACGGCGGCAACGACGACGACCTCGTGGTGGGCGACGACGCCACCAATGCTGCTCTACGCAGCTTCCTGTCACGCATCTTGCGAGGTGTACGGCTGACCGACGACCTCACGACTTCGCTACTCGGCGTCGAACTCGGACCCGATGGAACGTTCGTGGTGCCTCAGGCCCTCATCCGTCCTGAGATGGTCGAATGCGCCGCCCAGGGTGCGCCACTGGCCGAAGTCCTCACCGGTGCGCCGGCGTTGCTCAGCGATCGCTTGGTCCGCAACGACGGTGCGGTACTCGTTCCGACCCTGGGTCTGGAAGCGGCGTTGACCCACAACAGTGACCGTGCCGGCGGCAACGATGTGGTCGACGGCGGCGATGGCGACGACGTGCTGATCGGCGATCATCTCATGATCAGCCAGGCTCTGCCCGCCGTCCCCGAAATCCAGGAAGCAGCCGCGAACCTGCAGGCAGTGGTCAACCGCCTCATCGTCGGTTATGCCCGATTCACCACCGAGTACGATCTGGCCCGCAACACCGCAGATGACGTGCGGCGCTATCACCCCGACCGTCGGGTCACGAGCGGCAACGATTCGATCCGCGGCGGTCACGGCGAAGATCTCTTCACCGGTGACGATGCAGTGTTGACCGAGATCGATCGCGGTCCAGTGGACAGCGAAGAGTCCTTCGTCGCCGAGGCGCTGCTGTCGCAGCAACTGCTCGACGATCTGATCCATCTCGGTACCGACCTGACGAATCAGATCACGCAAGCTCGGCGACTGGTGCTGGCCGGCCTGGGTACGGCACTGCGGCCGACACTGCACGAGGTGACCATCGGCAACGACGAAATCGACGCCAAGGTCACTGCTCGAGTATTCGGCGACACCGACGCCGACACGATCTCGGTGGGCGACACGACCTATCTCGATACCGCCCAGCCAGCACCGGTGACGCCGGAGATGATCGCAGCCGCGCAGCGAGCGCTGGCAGATGATGCGAGCGGGCGTAACCACTCGCTGGAGCTCACCCAGCTCTCCGCAGCCGAGGAACAGTTGGCCGCATCAGCGACATCAGCCTGTGTGACCACCAACCCCGTCGATCGAGTGGCGGTCGACGCCACTGATGTGGTGCTTGCGGCGCCATCACAACTCGTTGCGCCACCCGTGCTGAGTCCGGCGCTCAGCGTCGACGCCGGCTAATCGGTCGTCCGACGGGGCGCGGATAGCGCCAAGCTCAGGAGCCTCCAGGTTCATTGTTCCGCCCTCGTGCGCAAGCAACCCTCAGAGTTGGCACTCGCGGGCCGCCTGGCCGCGGCCGAGTCGAGGTTCACCGGGTTGCGTGGATCGGGTGGTCTGGGTGGCAGCGACGGGTGATGGGTACACGCCGCTGCCACGGATCAGGCCAGGTTCAGGCCGGGGTCAGGCGTGGAGCCAGCCTTGACGGATCGAGAGCCACAACACGCCGGCTGCCACGATGGAACCAACGACTATGGCGGCGATCCAGCTGAGCGAGCCGAGCAGTAGGCCGACGATGATCGATGAAACCACACCGACGCCGATGGTCTTGGGAAGCCCGATGTCTTGAGCTCCGGGGAGGATGGCTCGCCCGCCGAAACCGATGATGGTGCCGGTGATGAGTGTGCCGATGAGTGCTGCGATCATGCGCAAGCTCCTTGTTCTGGGCGCTCTGTGCGTCCGAGAGTGTGAAACGCCGGTTTAGCCGCTGTATTCCCGTCGTTGATAGCCGGAGCGCCTGGATTATCGAGATTGTCACAATGATCGTTGATGTCGCAGGGCGGCTCTACTGTGGCGACATGGCTCTTCTTCATCGGGCGACATTGCGTCCGTCCAAGCTCGACCTTCTGGCTTCCTATCTCGGCAGTGGCGAACTCAGGGCATTGGGTGCCTATCGCTTCGACGACCCGGCGGGTCACGTGGGCATCGAGAGCCATGTGGTGCAGGCCGGCAGCGACGTGCTGCACGTTCCCCTCACGTATCGGTCCGAACCATTGGCAGGCGCCGAAGAGTGGGGTATCGGCACGATCGAACATTCCGTGCTCGGCACCCGTTGGGTTTACAGCGCGTGTGCTGATCCGGTCTATGCAAAGGAACTGGTTCGAGCAATCCTGACCGGTGGCAGCCAGGTCGAGCAGTACTTCGAAGAAGGCGACGAACGCCTGTATCGCGAGCCAACCGCCACCGTGATCGGCAACGGCACGGCTGGCACCCCGGTCCCCGTGATATCCGGGGTGCACGCAGAGTCGTTCGACGCCGACACGGTCATCGACGCCGGCGCGATACAGGTCGTGGTGCGTCATGGCCTGAGCACACCCGAGCCCGAGTCCACGTCGGGCACCTTGTCTGCCACCTGGTCCGGTAGCGACTCGCCCACCATCGTGGCCTACATCCCGTAGCCGACCCGTGGCACGAGGCGACAGTCAGCTCAGGTCGGCGAGCCAGTCACGCAGGTCGCGCATCGAAGCCGCACTGATCTCGTGCTGCATTGGATACTCGCGGTAGGTGAGATCCACGCCGTGCTCGGCGAGTGAGTCGCGAATGGCACGGCCTCGGTCGACAGCAACCACCGGGTCGAGCGTGCCGTGGTGAATCAGGATCTCGGGCAACGGCTCACTTGCAGCGGGGTCACGAAACACATAGTTCAGGCCGGCGAGTTCGGTCAGCATGCCCGACAGGCAGGCAATGGCCGCGGGGCGAGCGGCCCCCGGAGTACGAAGCGCCGATGCAAGGGTCATGGCGCCACCTTGGGAGAAGCCGATTATGACTGCGTCGGATCGATCGAGTCCGTGGTCGCCACACGCCTTGTCGATGGTGGCATCGAGTGCGTCGACCGAACCCGTGAACATCGCCGGATCGATATCGCCGTGGTCGTCGCGCTCATACCAGCCTGCGCCGATACCCATGACCGAGTGCGGGCCTCGTGGGCTGATGGAGAAGAACCGGCCCTGGGGGTCGATGTGGGGCACGAGCCCGGCCAGATCGTACTCGTCGGCTCCGTAGCCGTGAACGAGCACGAGCAGCCTGGTTCCAGCGCCGGTCGTTCCCACCGTGTTCACCCGAAGTTCAGCCATTGATGACACGCTAGCCGAGCATGCGCAGCGGGCTTACGTGGGTTGGCTGACCGAGCAGACGCCCCGAACAAGGTGTTGAAGCACAGCCGAAAACGGCAATGGCCTCTTGCCCGAGGGGGGACAAGAGGCCGTTGCCTTTGGAGGTGGTACGCCCGTCAGCTCTCCGGGCTGGTGAACTCGATACGGCGATTGGCTTGCTTGTCGGCATCGGTGACCTCGGGGTCGACCAGCAGTCGATCCTCGCCATAGCCAACGGCACTCAAGATGTCGGCATTGACACCTTCGCCGACCAAGTAGGCAACGACCGAGTTTGCTCGGGCTTCGCTGAGCGCCTGGTTACCTTCGGCACTGCCATCGCTGTCGGTGTGGCCGCCGACTTCGACAAGCGTGCCTTCGGGAAGGGAGCGCAACGTGGCTGCAGCCTCGACCAGAATGGGCTCTGACTCGGCCCGAATCGTGGCGCTGGCGACATCGAACTGGATGCCTTCGAGCTGGGCGATATTCGCCGTGAGCGAGCGCAGCGTGATCCCGGCAGGAACCATGATGTTGTCGATGACATGCACGATGCCGTTGTCGACCCGCAGGTCCGGGCTCAGCACATTGACGTCGCCAGGCAGGCTGCCATCGCCGTCGATCACCAGCGTCTGGCCGGTCAGTGTTTCGAAGCGGGCGCCGGCAACGATGTCGGAGGCTGATACCAGGCCAGGCACGACGTGGTAGCTGATGACCTCTTCGACATCGCCATTGCTCAGTTGAGCGAGCAGGTCGGCGTTGGCATCGAAAGCGTCGTCGGTGGGAGCAAACACCGTGAACGGCCCAGCAGCAGGATCTGCCAGGGCACCGTCGAGGCCGAACACCCCAACAAGGGCTGTCAGCTGGGACAGGTCGGGTGTCTCACCGGCCAGGCTGGCAATGGTGACTGCGGGGGCCGGTTCAGGGGTCGCTGTTGGTTCTGGGGTGGCGGTCGGCTCAGGAGTTGCGGTCGGCACCGGCGCTGCGGTAGGCGCTGGTGCGGCTGCTACCTCGGGTTCCGGCGTTGGCTCCGCAGTCGGTTCGGGAGTTGGCTCGACGGCAGCTGCGACAGGCAGGAGACCGGAGATGGTGTGGACCACGCCATTGTTGGCATCGATATCGGCGTCGTCAATGGAGATCGATTCGTTGATCAGACCGTCTTCGTCGAATATCAAGTCATAGCCACCAATGGTGGTGACCGTTCCTTGGGAGATCAGTTCGTCGAGGCTGAACTCGCCGTCGACGATGTGGAACTGAGCAACTTCGGTTGCATCGCGATTGGTCATGTCGTCGAGGAGGTCGTCAGGCGAGCCGATGGCCTGGTCCCAGGCGTCGTTTGTAGGAGCAAAGACGGTGAACGGCCCCGCTGCTTCGTCGGCCAAGTCGTCGGCGTCGTCGCCGAGATCGAAGAAGTCGGCTGAGGTGGAGAGATCGCCGTCGCCGTCGAGCACGGTCTGAATCGTGGAGTTCTCGGACCCAGCGCCGCCGCCCAGCGTGAAGTTGTCGGCTATGTCCGACGCTGTTCCGCACTGCGAGATGCCGAAAACCAATAAGCCGAGTATGGCGAGCACGCCGAAGGCGAGCCAGAGCACCTGTTCATCAGCCGAACGATCGGACTCCTGCAGAAGTTTTTTCTCGTCGTTTGTACCGCTCGTGTCGGTCATTATTCCCCTCGTGTGCTGGTGCAGTCACCAGCGGTTCTTTGTGTAGACGCATGGGGAGCCCCAAAAGTCGCGCAATTTGTTCAACAGCACGAAGATACCGCTGTCTCGCCCAAAGTCCGGCAATATCATTGATTGGTCGGACAATATCAACGGCCTAATGATGGCTATGGTGACGTCGTCCCGACGAATTTCGTTCGCATTATAGGAGTCATCATGAGCACCGCCCCTCTGCAACAAGCCATCGCCGCAACCCGCGAAGTCATGGCCAACGTCAGCGCCGACCAGTTACAGAACGCCACCCCGTGCGAGTCATGGGATGTAGCCGGCGTGATCAACCATGTGGTTGGCGCCCAACACTTCTTCGTTGCTGGCATGACCGGTCAACCACCGGCTGGGGGCGAAACCAACTGGGCCGAGGGCGATTACCTGGCTGCATTCGACGAAGCTGCCGCCGCCACCGTGGCCTGTTTCGAAGAAGAAGGCGCCCTCCAGAAGACCGTCGCCATGCCGTTTGGCGAAATGCCAGGCGCCGCAGTGATGGGCTTGGCCATGACCGACACGTTCACCCACGGCTGGGACATCGCCAAGGCGACGGGCCAGTCGACAGATCTGGCACCCGAGCTCGCTGCCGGAATCTTGGCGCAATCGCGCCAGATGATCCAGCCAGGCTTCCGTGCCGAACAAGATGGCGCAGGGCCATTCCTGGCCGAACAGGCTTGCGCCGATGGTGCCTGCAATGCGGATCAGCTCGCAGCCTTTCTGGGCCGTCAGGTCTGATCACCCAACGGATCTGATCCAGGGGGCTCAGCGGATAGGGCAACGCGGATGATTGCCGATCACGGCGTCTCCGCTCTTGGGTTCGATGAGCTCGTTGGTTCGTGGGTTCGTGGGTTCGCTCATGGTTGGGCTGCGGGGCTACGGCCTCGCTACCTCAACGTGACAGCCGATGACCTTTTGCGTCTCTTTCGCTCAATCCCGAAGCGTCAGACGAACGAGCCGGTTCCCTCGCCCAGCCCGGTCAAGTGGGCGTGGTCGTTGTAGCGCTCGAGCTGCCACGGCGCGCCCGACGCTGCGCTCATCCACACCGAGAACGAAGCGTTGATCGAACCGGTGAACGAGGGTTCCGCCGCCGGTTCGCCGCCTGCGAAGTGGTGAGCGGCCGCCCGCACCACCCAGCCATGGCACACGACCCAGGTGGTTTTCCCGACGGTTTCCGCGGTGAGCTGATCAAGGGCACCGCTGACCCGAGCTTGAAATACGAGAGAATCCTCGCCGCCGGGCGACAGCGCCGGCGCCCATGTCGAGAAGGGCCGATGACCGAACTTCTCGACGAAGTCGACCACCGTCATGCCCTCGACTTCACCCGGGATGCGCTCGATCAGCTCGGCGCGCTGCTCGGCTTGCAAACCTGTCGGCTCGGCGACGATCGCTGCGGTTTCGATCGCCCGCCGCATGGTGCTGACCACCACGGCATCGGGTGCCAGATCGGGCAGGGCCGCCAGCCGGTCGCGAGCCGCCGCTGCTTCGAGTCGGCCTCGGTCAGTCAGACCGCCACACGTGGATTGACTCGAGATCCACTCCTCGAGATTCGACCGAGATTGGCCGTGGCGCACCAGCACCAAACGACTTGGAGACTCTTCATTCATGTCCGCAAGTATGGGCTCCGAGCCATACCTGGCAAAGTCGACGTCTTCGCTCGACCGGGGCACAGGGTAAGAGTCCCATAGGCGCCGCTGGTGAAATTGATCCGCGTGTGCGGGAACAGAGGTACTGTTAACCGGGTTCGCACTACCGACGTCCTTCGATTCGGAGATTTAGAATGAACATCGACATCACCCCCGGAGCGGAGCAATTGCTGCAGAAGCGCGGCGGGGTCATGACCATCGACTTCATCTCGGCGGTGGGTTGAGGCAAGGTTGCCGAGGTGTCGGTCGACACCAATACCAAAGGTAAAAACCTCGCTCCGTATCGCAACATGCGACACAACGAGTTCAAGATCCTGATGGCCCCCAAATTGATCGGCCTGGCCCAGGCCATGCGCGTCGACGTCAAGGGCGGTCTGCGGAAGCGTCTGGTTGTGGAACTCGACGACGGTACGGGCGGCGCCTGCGCCATCTAACAGGGCCGCGCTGGCATCCACCGGCATTCTTCCGCACCCTGCCAGTGCTGCCCCAGAGAAGTTGCGTGCTGCTGGGCTGCTCGTGGCATAGCCCACTAACCTGCGCTGATGGACATTGAATTCTGGATTGACCCTATTTGACCATGGTGCTGGGTGACTGCCCGTTGGGTAGTCGACGAAGTACAACCGAATCGTGATTTGAACATCACCTGGCAATCGATCAGCTTGCTCGAGAAGAATCAGCCGGACAAGGACAGCGACTACTACGCACCGGTCGCGTTCACGCACAACCTGCTTCGTGTGATCGAGGCGATCCGCAGGGGCGAGGGCGAAGCTCGCGTCAAGGACGCCTACTGGGAATTCGCGAGCCGCATCCACCACGACAAGCAACGCCAAGACAGCTTCGACCTGGCCGATGCGCTCGCAACTGCTGGTTTCGATGCTTCGTATGGCGATGCGTTCGACGACGAGTCCTACGACGATGTCATCCGTGCGTCGATGAAGAAGGGCCTCGATCTGACCGGCGACGATGTCGGCACACCGATCATTGCCCTCGACGACGACAACGGTGACCGGGTTGCTCTGTTCGGCCCCGTCATCACCCGGGTTCCGCCCACCGAACAGTCGCTCAAGCTGTGGGATGCCTTTATCGGTGCCGCCCAGATACCTGGCTTCTGGGAGCTCAAGCGCACCCGCACCGAGAGCCCAGAGTTCGGCGAGCGCCCAAGTTGAATCTTTGCTGCCCGGGTTGTCGTTCATGATCACTTCGGGCAGAACCGCAGGGTTGTTGGCACCCCTTGCCGGGGCACTGATCGCCTTTTCCATGCCGCCGTGGGGATGGTGGCCGCTCGCATTCGTGGGCGTCGCCATCCTCGATCGTTTGCTGGCAGGTCAACCGCGTAAGGAACGTTTCAAGCGAGCCACGCTGGTCGGCATCTGGTGGCTCTTTCCCGGCACATTCTGGATGTGGGATCTGACGATCCCTGGCTATCTCATTCAGGGTGTGATGTTCTCGATGCTGTACGGGTTGGTTGCCATGGCGTTGCCTGCCACGACCGGGCGACGAGTAGCACTGCCGGCTGCGCTGGTGGTTGCTGCGCTGGTGCGCTGGAACTGGCCCTTCGGCGGTGTACCGCTCGCCAGCCTGGCGATCGGCCAAGCCGACGCACCGTTGGCGCAGACTGCTCGGGTATTCGGCTCGCTGACCATCGTGGCGTTGGTCGGTGTCGGCGGTGTTGTCCTCAGTGCGCTGTCCGAGCGCAACCTTCGTGACGTCGCCGTTGGTGTCGGTGTGTTGGCATTCGCCACCCTGCTCACGCTCATTGCGCCCCACGGGCAGGCGATCGACACGATAGATATCGCCATCGTGCAAGGTGGTGGGCCGCAGAACACCCGGGCAGAAAACACCAGCGCAAGAGCCGTGTTCGAACGCCATCTCGCCGCCAGCCAAGATGTGCAAGGACCGGTCGACTTCGTGCTGTGGCCCGAGAACGTGGTGCACACCCGTGGCCCGCTGGTGGACTCGACCGTGTTCGACGAGATCGTCGAAGTAGCCCGAGATCTCGACGCGCCCGTCATTGCCGGCATCGTCGAGTCCTTCAACGACGAAGGTTTCTTCTTGAACGCGTCGATGACGATCAGCCCCGAGGGTGAGGTCCTAGGTCGCTATGACAAGTTGCGCCGAGTTCCGTTTGGCGAGTTCGTGCCCTTTCGCAGCCTGATCGAGCGGGTGGCACCTGCCTTCTTGCCCTCTAACGACGCCAAGCCAGGCACGGGCCCCGCCATCATCGAGAGCGGCGTCGGCACGGCAGGTATCAGCATTTCGTGGGAAGTGTTCCACGACGATCGCACCTACAGCGGCATGAAGAACGGTGGGCTTATCCAGTTGAATCCGACCAACGGTTCGTCGTTCTGGCTCACGATCGTGCAAACCCAGCAGATCGCCTCGTCGCAGCTGCGCGCCATCGAATCGGGGCGATGGGCGTTGCAGGCCGCGCCGACCGGATTCAGCGCCATCATCGAACCCAACGGCACCATCGTGGAACGCACCGGCATCTCCGAAGCTCGCGTGCTACAAGGCGAGGTCGAACTTCGCGAAGGCACCACCTGGGCGACCCGGTTCACCTGGTATCCGATGTTCTTCATCGCCATTGCTTCCTACGTCACTGCCTGGACGCTGCACCGGCGCACGGAACAGCACCCGACTCCGGATCTGTGAGCGTGAGCGCACAGCGAGTGTGCTGTGACGCTCACACCTGCGGTGGGTACGGTTGGGTCGGTGCGAGCATTGATACAGCGGGTCAGCGAGGCGCGGGTTCGGGTCGACGGAGAGATCATCGGCGAGATCGATGGGGGAGTGCTGGCGCTGATCGGGGTCACTCACGACGACACACCCGAGCAGGCCAAAAAGCTGGCGGACAAGATCGCCAATCTGCGGATCTTCACCGACGACGACGACAAGATGAACCTGAGCGTCTTGGATGTTGGCGGCGCGGTGCTGGCAGTCAGCCAGTTCACTCTGTACGGCGACACGCGGAAGGGTCGGCGGCCTGCTTTCGTCGACGCTGCTCGCCCCGAGGTGGCCGAGCCTTTGTGCGACGCAGTTGTTCAGGCGTTGCGTGAGCTCGGGGCGACGGTCGAGACCGGGCGGTTCCGTGCTGACATGAAAGTCGAGCTGATCAACGACGGACCGGTCACACTGTCGATCGAGGTCTAAGACCTGCTGGCTGCCTCGGTGGCGGCGAGGGCGCCGAGGTTCTTGATGGCCTCGGTCCATGCCGCAGTGAGCTGTTTGGTCAGCAGCCCCTCGGCGAACTTTCCGAGCCTGGTCGATTCGAACGCGCCGATATAGGTGATCGTCGTGCGAGGCGATCCGCCCTTGGTGCGGTCTTCGAGCCGCAGTCCTTCGGCGGCGCGCTTGGCCGTCGGCAAGGGCCACTTCACTATCGTGAATGCGTATTCCGTTTCGGGCTCGATGCTGATGGCGACTTCGTCGACCTTCAATCGATTGACTTTGACCGTTCGCGTCTGGCCAGGTTCGGTCCAGATCCATGGTGTGGCGTCGACCGACGATATGCCCTCGAACCATCTCACCCATGACGCTTGGTCGACAATCAGCTCCCAACAGACATCAATCGGTGCCAACACAGTGGCGCGGGCGACGATACGAAACGGAGCATCGTCGAGAAACGAGGCCGGTGCAGGTTCGAGCGAAGGCATCCTCGAGTGTCGCGTGCCTACTGAGCGAAGACAACCGCAACGCCTGTGGCTATGGCGACAGGGTGAGCAAGGCAATGGCGCCGGCCTTGTCGAGGGGCTCGTTCCCATTGCCGCATTTAGGTGACACCACACACGACGGGCAGCCGTCTTTGCACGCGCACGCTCGAAGCAGGTCGAGCGTGGCTCGCAGGTGGCGGCCGGCCACGTTGTAGCCGAGTTCGGCGATGCCGGTTCCACCGGGATAGCCGTCGTAGATGAAGATCGATGGGTGCAATGTGTCTTGGTGCATGGCGGTGGACACGCCGCCAACGTCCCAGCGGTCGCAGATGGTGAACAACGGCAGCATGCCGATCATGGCGTGTTCGGCGGCATGTAACGCACCGGGCAGCTGGCTGGTGACGACCCCGACGTCTTCACAGAGTCGGTGTTCGATCGTGTACCAGAACGCCCGGGTGACAAGTCGCTGCGGTTCGAGTTCGAGTTCCTCGTGCGACAGGATCTTGCGGCTGCGGCGATCGCGTCGCTGGTAGCCGGTGACCTGGGTGGTGACTTCGACCTGGCCGAGCATGAGCTCCATGGGGCCGACCGCCTGCTTGTCGTCGATCGCCAGCACCGAGATGTCGGTCGAGCTGCGGGGTTGGGTGTATTCGTCGTCGGTGGCCAAGTCGACCACGGCCAACAAGTCGTGGGGGTCGAAATGGTCGACCTTGTAGGTCTGACCGCGGTGCAGATACACGGCACCGTCGTGGACCAGTGACGGCGCACGCGATTCGTCGACAGTGCCGATCAGGGAACCATCGGTGTCGATGATCTTGACCTCGTTGGCGGAGCCCGAACGCAGGCCGATACCGCGGCTGGGATTGCCCGAACCCGACCACATGGCCACCGGTTGGTCGTCGTGCAGACGCGCCACGACGAGATCACTCATGACCAACCGACGTACGGTGTCGTCGAGAATTTCGGGCCAGTATCGACTGTCGTCGTGGCCGAGCGGAAGCTCGAACGCCGCGCACGCCAGATGCGGATCGGCGATGAATGCGTTGGTGACATTGATGACCGCCGGTTCAGGTGGGCGCGAGAACACCTGGTCGGGGTGGGCCATGAGCCACTGATCGAGCTGGTCGTCGCCGGCGACCAGAATGGTCAACGATGCTTGTCCGGTACGCCCCGCACGCCCCGCTTGTTGCCACATCGAGGCGATCGTGCCGGGGAATCCCGACAGCACGCAGGCGTCGAGCCCGCCGATATCGATGCCGAGTTCGAGTGCATTGGTGGCGATCACTGCTGACACTGCACCGCTGGCCAGCTCGTCTTCGATCTCTCGGCGTTCGCTGGCCAGATACCCGCCGCGGTAGGAACGCACCACATTGTCATCGAGCACGTTCACCCGCCGCCGCACATCACCCGCGATCAATTCGGTCCCCTTGCGACTCTGCGCGAAGGCGATCGTGCGATGACCGGCGTTCACCAGAGCAGCGACCGCCGATGCAGTCTCTGAGTTGGTCGAGCTGCGAGCCCCGGAGACGTCGTCGAGCAGGGGAGGATTGAGTAGCGCGAAGGTGCGCGGGCCATGCGGCGAGCCGTCGTCGTCGATCTGGTGAACCGGCAAGCCGCACAGTTCAGAGGCGAGCGCGCCCGGTTCGCCAATGGTCGCAGAGGTGAAGCAAAAGGTCGGCTCGCTGCCGTAGTGGCGAGCGACGCGAATGAGACGCCGCAAGATATGACTCACATGGGTGCCGAATACGCCTCGTAACACGTGCAGTTCGTCGATCACCACGAACTTCAGTCGCCGGAAGAAGCGAGCCCACTGGCTGTGATTCGGCAGGATCGAGCCATGGATCATTTCCGGGTTGGTCAGAATGGTGTTGCACCGATTGCGAACCCACGTGCGCTGTTCATACGGGGTGTCACCGTCGTAGGTTGCCGGCTTGACTCGCTCGACGCCGAGTGATCCAAACGACCGCAACTGATCCTGGGCTAGGGCTTTGGTCGGGAACAACAGCAGCGAGGTCGCACGGCCGTGACTCTCAGCGGCAGCTTCGGCGATGGGCACCTGGTAACACAGGGACTTGCCCGATGCGGTACCGGTGGCCACGGCAACCGACTGCCCGGCACGCAGGCTGTTGATCGCCTGGGCCTGATGGGTGAAGAACTGGTCGAAAGGCAGCGCCTGGGCAACGTGGTCTGGCAACGGCTGATCCAGTGGCGCAAAGCGGGGCGAGCGAGCGGCAAAACGCTCGACGTGCACGATGCGGCCGTCTTCTTCGAGGCGCGCCAGCAGTTCGTCGAGGCCGTTGGCGCTCATCATCTCCACGCACTCAACAGTAGAGAACAGGTGCGACACCCTCGGGGACACCCGGTGATGGACGCTCGATTGGAGCGATCCGATGTGGGTCAGCGGGGCGACGACCGCAGCTGTCGCCCCGCTGCGCTACGCACTACCAGATCGAGTAGAGCAGTGCGAGCTGGGCGAAGAGCCATGCTCGGCGGTACAGGTAGGCCGACGACGAGTCCCAGCCGTACTCACCGAAGAAGTCGCCGAATTGCAGTGCGCTTTCGGCCCACTTGATGAAGAACTCGTTGCCATAGGAGTCGATTGCGACATCGATCGAGCCTTGCGCAAGTCCCCGCATCTGGTCGAGCAGATCCTGCACCAGCAGGTCGACCTGAGGGTCCTGGACCCGCTCGAGTTGGCCGATTGCCGTGGTGATCTTCGACCATGCGACGTAGCCGTTTTCAGCGGTCAGGGAGTCACCGTCGTCGGACCAGAAGCGGTCATCGTCGACTCGGTCGAGAGAAAGTATGGCTCGCTCGACTCGTCGCACATCTCGATTCGACAGACCATCGATGTTGCGCAATGCATCAGCGACGGCACGAACCTCGTCACGGACCGAATCGTCGACGACCAGGTCGCTGACGATCACATCGAAGGACCCGGTTGCCGTGTTCAGGCTCGAATCGGCGGCCGTGCAAGTGACGGTGGTGACGCCGATGGCGAAGGTCGAGCCACTGGCCGGCGCGCAGCTCACGGCAATGTCGCCGTCGACATCGTCGGTCGCCGTGACGGTGTAGACAACGTCGGCACCCAACTCGGTCGTGGCGTCGACGGTGATGTCGCCTGGAAGAGTGAGCACCGGCGGCACGGCGTTGTCAACGATGTTCACGCGGTCGGTGCCGGCTTCGGGATAGTCAGCAGCGGTGATGGTGCCGCCGAGTGTGCCGGTGATGTAGTCGCCGAGAGCTTGCTGGTAGCTCGTGCCCAGTGCAGTGAAGGCAAGGCCGTCGAGTGGGTAGCAATCACCGCCCCGGGCCAGGAAGTCGATGGTCGACAGGGCAACGTCGGGGCCAGCAATGACCTGGCCGTTCTGGATGATGGGGGTGCCGTCGTCGAGCGTCATGTCGAGAACGCGCTCGCCGGCGCTGCCGATCACGGCACACGTGGCGTCGATTTCGCGGGCCGCAGCGTTGGCGTTGATGCGCACGGTGAAGCCTGCCGGTTGGGCGAAACGACCCGAGGCTGCTGGCAGACCTCCATACGCCACTTCGAGCAGCTCCTTGAGCGTCTCGCGTGGCACTTCGGTGACGACCACGAAGTTGGCGAAAGGCGCTATGTCGAAGGTATCGCCCTCGGTGATGTCGCCAGCAGGGATAACCGCGTCGTTGCGGATGCCGCCACCGTTCTGGATGCCGATGACCGGTGTGGGAGCGCCGAACGCCGGAGCCAACAGTATGCCCGCATCGAGCAGCGCGTCGGAGAGCAGGGAGCCTTCGTTGGAGCTGGTGGTTCGCACCGATGGCCGGGTGCCATCCAGGTCGACTTCGCTGGTGCCGATGATGTTGGCTTCGAGCGAAGCAACGGCGTTGGCAATGGGGGTTTCCACTTCGGCGAGCACGCCGGGATCCTGGGCCGCGTCGAGTGGCACCAGGTTGGCCGCACCGGTCGCCGAGACCAGATCACCCTCTGGGGTGAACGTGACGTCGAGCTGGCCAATGCAGCGGTAGCCGCCGGGGCCGGTTACGAGTGGCACGGTCTTGCCGTCGGCATCGGTGACGACACCGGGGTAGCTGTCGGCGCCATTTCCGTCGTCGTCGAGGCCGATGTTGCAGGTGTCACCGGGGTTGGCGAACAGCTCGTCGCCGCCGCCAGCGATGGCGATGTCGACCCCGGACAGCAGCGGGATGAGAGCACGGTCGGCGTCGACGCCCTGCAGGTGCGAGATGAGAATGATCTTGTTCACACCGGCCGCTTCCAGCGCAGCAGCTTCGGCGTTCACCGCCCCGGCAACATCGGCGGAGATGACCACGTTGCGAGGGCTGGAAATGGTCGGCAGCAGCGGGGTCACTGCACCGATCACACCAACCTGGGTGCCAGCGACATCGATCACGGTGGACCCTGCCAATTGGCCCGACGCTTCGAGCGCCGCCAGCAGCGGTTCGCCCGAGAAGTCGGCGTTGGCAGAAAGGAACGGGATGGCCGGGTCAAACCCGGAGATGAACGCTGCGGTCACTTCTGGCCCGAAGTCGAAGTCGTGGTTGCCCAGCGCCATCACGTCGTACAGACCACTCAACGCCACCGAGTCGTAATACGGCGTGCCCGGGTTCGCTGCGGTGCGGTCGAGGCTGGCGTTGAACTCCTTGGACGCCAAGAAGTTGTCACCCGACGTCAACGTGATCACGCCGTCGGTGCCGGCATTGGCCTGCAAGTCCTTCAGCACGGCAACAAAGCGCGCAATTCCGGGAAACCCGTCGCCAGGCAACAACTTGGACTCACCATCGTTGTTGTGCAGGATGCTGATCGTGACATCGGTACTGATCGACGGTTCGAGGTCGAGACCGACGAGCACAGGATCATGGTCAGATGATCGGAACGCATCGGGGGCGTAGATCGGGAGCGCGCCCGACTCGCGCTCGAACGAAGCCTCGTTGGCGTCTTGAATGTCGTCGTTGTAATCGAACAACCCGATCTCATCGGCGTTGATGTTCCAGCTCGCGGCACCAGTTACCTGCGGCGTCAGCGCCGAGTTGGAAAGTGCGTAGTCGAGTGAACCGATTTGGCCGTCGAATACAAAGGTGTACGCCTCGTCGCCGCCGAAACGGCTGACGAGGTCGACATACCCGGCGCTGGCCAGGGCGGTGATGGGATCTTCCATGGCATAGGCGTTGAGATCGCCGATGATCAGATTGTCTGCGTCGCCACTGCCGGTTGGGTCACTCATCATGTAATTGATCAGCGCTATCGCGGCGGTCGTGCGTGTCTGATTGCAGTTGGCCTGACCATCGTTCAGGTCGGGATCGCCCAGGTCGTCGCAGTCGGACCCTTTGGACTTGAGGTGATTGACGGCAATGTTCACGATGCCGCCGGTGGCGATCTCTTCGAACGTCTGGATCAGCGCCGGGCGATTCTTGTCATCGTTGAAGGCCGGGGCGACCAACGAGTCGAGAAGGACGAAGTCGCCGACGGGGGTCACCGTGGCCGGCTGGTAGATGAAGGCTTGCTTGATCGGATCGGTGCCATAGGCGCCGGTGTCTATGTAGTCGTACTGGCCGGGCGAGGTGGCTGCGTTCAGCGCTGCAACCAAGTCGGCAGTTGCGGCGCCGGCATCGTTCTCGATCTCGATGAGCCCGAGCACGTCGGCATCAAGAGCGACCATGGCGGCCACGATCTTGTCGCGCTGGCGAACCAGTTCGGCTGCGCTGTGCGCACCGCGGCAGTCATCGGCTAGCGGCCCGCACGTAGCGCCTGGGGTATCGAGCGTGGTGAAGTAGTTGAGCACGTTGAAGGTCGCAACCGTCATACTTCCGCCGACATCGGGCACGGTTGCCGGCCGCGGGTTCGTTGCCGCAAAGGTGTTCGATACGCCATCGATCGGGCGGATACGCCACTCACCGAAACTCCACTCGATCACGCCGGTGAGATTGTTGACGGTGTCGCCGCCACGGAAGAAGTTGGTGGTGCTCAGCCCAAAATCAGGCCAGGCGTAGGCCTCGTTGTCCAAGGGGAGAGTGGTGCGATCGTTCTGGTCGTTGTTGTCATCGTCGAGCACGATCCGGCGGGTGTCCAGGTCGGCCAGATACGCCTGGTAACCGGCAACGCTGGGCGGGTTGATGTCGGTGAACTGGCTCGGGCGTTCGGTCGAGGTCAGGACCACGCTGCCGAATCGAGCGAGCTGGAAGTACTCGCTCACAGCGAGTGTTTCGGGGAACTCCACCACCATGCCTTCAACCGACTCGTATGTGGCTGCGTCGCTGACTGCGCCGGCGCCGAGCGCGATCGGCGTGGCCGCAGGAAGGCCGTTGCCGGTTGACACAACGGTTATTGATCCGGCGGTGACATCGAGCTGGGTCATGTCGAAGAACTCGACCACGGTGCCCTGCAGGTCGACCGCATCGCCAGTGGCCAGCGCCTCTGGGCAGACATCGCCGCAGAACACGTAGAGGCCTTCGGAGGTGTCGGGATTGCCGTCGTCGTTGGAACCGTCGTCCTGGACGAAGAACCCGTTGAGGGCGTCGTCGTCGGTGATCAGCGATGTTGCGATGCCTGCGGTTTCGAGAGTGCTGTCGACCAGTTCACTGGACGCCCCGTTGCCCTGGATCATGTTGATCGGGGCGAACGGTATTGCCTCCTGCGCGTTCGCCTGTGTCGGAGCCAGCGCCAACACCGCAGCAAACACTGCGATCCCAACGAATAGTGCTTGCCATCGTTGCCACATATCTGATCCCCCAAAGGTGCATGCCCGCGCCGCCCAACCTACTCAATGAGGGGCAAAGGTCAAGGCTGTACGACAAGAGTTCGTCGACCGTTCATCCCGCGGACATGCAAACACCGGCGCAGCACTCGACGCCAAGAACGGGGAAGCTTCGGCAAGCGCCGCTTCTCGGGTGCCCGGGGGAACTAGCCTTACAGGGTGATCGAGCCCACCTTCGAGGTCGCCCACTACGGGCGATGGGCCGCAATGCGAGTCACCGGTGAGATAGACATGGCGACTGCACCACGGCTGCGACAACATGTGTTGACCGTTACGTCGCGTAATCCCGAGGGGTTGGTCCTGGATCTGGACCGCGTCGATTTCATCGACAGCACCGGACTGGGCGTCATGGTCGGTGCCGCGAAACGCATGCGGATGATCGAGGGAGCCTTTCGCATCGTGTGCTCGCAAAAGCACCTGAACGAGCTGTTCAGGATCACTCGACTCGACGAGGTCTTCGACCTGTACGAGACACTCGAAGAAGCGCTTGCCTCGGTGCCCGGCGTCGATGGAGCAACCCGTTCGGATAACCCGGAAGGCGCTGCTCAATGAGCGAAGACTTCGAGATCGAGATCCCGCCGACTTTCGAGCACCTCGCCATGGTGCGCTCGGTGCTGTCGAGCGCCCTCGAAGCCGAGCCGATTCTCAAAGAAGAGCGCTTGCAGGACCTTCGCCTGGCGCTCAGCGAAGCGACCACCAACGCAATCGAGGCCCACAACCGGTTGGGCACTACTGCCCCGGTGGGCATTCGTATCACGGTGGCCGACAGCAAGGTCACGGTGCGGGTCAGCGATCAGGGCGGCGGCTTCGATCCGTCGAAACTCAAGAAACACCCGCCGGTCACCGATCCCGAGCGGCTGGAATACGAACGTGGCCTGGGTGTCACACTCATGCGCCGGCTGACCGACGACTGTTCGATCACCCCGACCAAAACCGGCACGACCGTCACCCTGGTAGTTCACCGCTAAGTGCGCAGCCGAAGCAGCCAGTGGTTCGAGTGGCGCGGCCTGAACGTTTCGCGCCTCAGGTAGCCTCGGCTCCCGATATGCAGGAGACCAAATTCAGCGACCTCACCTTCTTGGGTGGCAAGAGTGTCTTCGCTCGATTCTTTGCTCGCCCGGCGAAACGGTTTCTTGCGATCGAATCGGCCGGCGGCGTCGTGCTGCTAGTGGCGACCGCGGTTGCCCTGATCTGGGTCAACTCGCCATGGGGCGACAGTTACGACGCATTCTGGAACGCACCGGTCAATCTGTCGGTCAACGGTGTCGAGATCTTCGACGACCATTCGTTGGTCGAGTTCGTGAACGACGCGCTCATGGCTTTGTTCTTCTTCGTGGTCGGCCTCGAGATCAAACGCGAAATCGTCGACGGGCAGCTGCAGAACATGAAAGACGCAGCGCTGCCTGCCTTTGCTGCGCTGGGCGGCATGATCGTGCCCGCCGCTCTGTTCTTCACCATCAACTTCGGGGGGCCAGGCCAGGACGGCTGGGGCATTCCAATGGCGACCGATATCGCGTTCGCCGTCGGCATCGTTTCGCTGCTGGGCGATCGCATTCCTCGACGGCTCAAGGTCTTCCTGCTCTCTTTGGCGATCGTCGATGACATCGGTGCCATCATCGTGATCGCGCTGTTTTACTCGTCTGGCATAAGCACAACTTGGCTGGCCGCAACTGTTGCACTGCTCGTGCTCGTGTTCGTGCTCGGCCGACTGCGTGTCTGGTGGATTCCCCTCTACGTGCTGATTGGTGCGTTCGTTTGGTGGACCACCTTTCGCTCCGGCATCCATGCCACGATCGCCGGTGTTGCCCTGGGGCTGCTCACACCGGCCCGCCCGCTCCAGAACGAAGACGAGACACGTGCCATTGCCCGCTGGCTGCGAGACAAGCCAGAGGTCTTCCCGGTCGACGTCCGCTACGCCAGTTTCCATATTCGCGAGTCGGTGTCGGTAGCCCAACGACTCCAAACGGTGATGCACCCCATCACCAGCTACGCCATCATCCCGGTCTTTGCGCTCGCCAATGCAGGCGTGCGGATGAATGGCGACATCATCTCGGCGGCATTTCAGTCGCGGGTCACCTGGGGCATCATCATCGGCCTGGTCGTCGGCAAGACCGTCGGCATCACCGTCTTCAGCCTGATCGCGACCAAGCTCGGCATCGCCAAACGACCCGACTCACTCACACTGCGCAATCTGGTTGGGCTCGCCATGATTGCTGGTATCGGCTTCACCGTCTCACTGTTCGTGAGCAACCTGGCGTTTGGCGGAGACGACCACCACCATGACGAAGTCGCACTAGTCGCCGAGGCAGCCCCCGGCGAGCTGGCATTTACCGAAGCCGACGAATCGCACAGCGACGACGATCATTCCGAGAGCGCAAGCGGCGACGACGGGGCGGGCGCAGTCGAAGACAACGCCAAGATCGGCATCCTGTTCGCATCAGTTTTCGCCTCGATTGGCGGCCTGCTCATCCTCTCCGGCGGCAAACCCGACGACGAGTAGTCCGGCTGTGGCTGGTTGCGTCCGCCGCGCTTGCGAGCTTTTCATAATCGGGTCAGACACAAACTCGAGGTCGCGGACGTCGTCGTTGGTTCATTGTTGGTTCGTTGCAGATCAGGGCTTCGGAGCAGCGCCGTCTGAACAAAAAACAGCCCATGTGGCAGGGGGCGCGTGCGATATTGGTCGCCGAGGTGCTTACCCTTGCGGCTGATGGGACATGCACTAGTCATAGTTGAGAGCCCGGCAAAGGCTCGCAAAATCGGTGAATACCTGGGCGACGGTTATGTCGTCGAGTCGTCGATCGGCCACATCCGCGACCTGCCGCGCGGCGCCGCAGATGTGCCCAAGGCGTACAAGGGCGAGAAGTGGGCTCGGCTCGGCATCGATGTCGAGAACGACTTCAAGCCGCTGTATGTCGTGTCGAGTGACAAGAAGGAACACATCAAAAAGCTGAAGAGCTTGATGAAAGATGCCGACACGCTCTACCTCGCAACGGATAAGGATCGCGAAGGCGAAGCCATTGCCTGGCACCTGCTCGAGGTGCTGTCGCCGCCGACCAATGTCGAAGTCCATCGCATGGTCTTCACCGAGATCACCGAAAAGGCGATCCACGCTGCGCTCAACGAACCTCGCGAACTCGACCGCAAGATGGTCGATGCCCAAGAAGCTCGGCGCATGCTCGACCGCTTGTACGGCTACGAGGTCTCGCCGGTGCTGTGGAAGAAAGTCATGCCGAAGTTGTCGGCTGGCCGAGTGCAGTCGGTTGCCACTCGCATCGTGGTCGAACGTGAACGTGAGCGCATGGCGTTCGTCGCCGCGTCGTACTGGGATCTCGAAGGCACCTTCTCACTGACCCGTGACGCCGCCGACGGCGAACCTGCTGCCTTCACTGCCAAGCTGCTCGAGGTCGATGGCAATCGCATTGCACAAGGTCGCGACTTTGCCCAAGACGGCACCCTGACCGGTGATGTCGTGGTCATCGACCAAGCCCGCGCCGAATCACTGGTGACCGAGCTGCAGGACCAACCCAGCGATGTGAAATCGGTCGAGTCCAAGCCGTACCGTCGTCGCCCGGCTGCGCCTTTCATCACCTCCACCCTGCAACAGGAAGCCAGCAGCAAGCTCAAGCTGTCGTCTTCGATGGCCATGCGAGCCGCCCAGAGCCTGTACGAAAAAGGTCTGATCACCTACATGCGTACCGACAGCACCACGCTGTCGGCCGATGCACTCGACGCCGCTCGCAAGGTGATCAACGAGAAGTACGGCAGCGAGTTCTGCCCGCCCGAGGTCCGCACTTACAACAAGAAGGCCAAGGGCGCCCAAGAGGCCCACGAGGCCATCCGCCCTGCCGGCGCCGAATTCCGGGCCCCCGAAGACGTGTACAAAGAGTGCGTGAAGAGCGAGGCCTCGCTCTACGAACTGATCTGGCAGCGCACGGTTGCATCGCAGATGACCGACGCCACCGGTGAGACCGTGCAGGTTCGGGTCGGCGTGAAATCGACCGGCGGCACCGACACCACATTCTCGGCCAGCGGTACCGTGATAACGCACCAGGGTTTCCGCAAGGTCTACATCGACAGCGATGATGACGACGGCTCGGGCACCGCAGCGCTGCCTCAGGTCGCCTCCGGCGATTCGCTCAAGGCCAGCGATCTCGAAGCCACCGGTCACGAAACCCAGCCGCCTTCTCGCTACACCGAGGCCTCGTTGGTCAAGAAGCTCGAAGAGCTCGGCGTCGGCCGCCCGTCGACCTACGCCGCCATCATGGGCACCATCGAAGACCGGGGTTACGTCTGGAAGAAGGGTTCGGCGTTGGTGCCGAGCTTCACCGCGTTCAGCGTGATCAATCTGCTCGAACAGCACTTCCCCGATCTGGTCGACTACGAGTTCACCGCCCAGATGGAAGTCGACCTCGACGGCATCGCCGAGGGTGTGGGCGAGGCCATTCCGTGGCTGCGCCAGTTCTACTTCGGTAACGACGATGATCCCGGCCTGAAAGAAAAAGTCGACAACCGGCTCGGCGAAATCGACGCCGCTGCGGTGAACAGCATTCCGTTGGGTGTCGACGCCAACGGGCAATTGGTTGTTGGTCGCGTCGGCCGCTACGGCCCCTACGTGCAGCGTGGCGATGGTCAGCCCAGTCTCGATGGCACGCCGAATCGCGCCTCGATCCCCGACGACATTCCACTCGATGAGCTCACTCTCGAGCGTGCCATCGAATTCATCGATGCACCCAGTGGTGACCGAGAGCTGGGCGACGATCCAGTCACCGGCAAGGTCGTCTTCGTCAAAAACGGTCGCTTCGGACCGTATGTGCAGTTGGGCGAGATCGACGATGATCCCGATGGCAAACCCAAGCGGGCGTCGGTATTCAAATCGATGGACCCACTCGAGATCGACCTCGAGACCGCACTCAAGCTGCTCGAACTTCCTCGTACTGTTGGTGTGCACCCCGAAGACGGCAAGCCCATCACCGTGCACAACGGCAAGTTCGGCGCGTATCTGTCCAAAGAGTCCGCCGAAGAAGGCAAGAAGGCCGACACCCGCAACATTCCTGCTGGTGAAGATGTTCTGCTCACGATCACCCTCGAAGAGTGTGTGGAGATCCTGAAGCAGCCGAAGCGCCGAGGGCGTGCCGAACCCAAGCCGCCGCTCAAAGAAATGGGCATCGACCCGTTCAGCGGCATGAAGATGGTCATCAAAGATGGTCGCTTCGGTCCCTATATCACCGACGGTGTGGCCAATGCATCGCTGCAAAAGGCCGACACGATCGAAGAGATAAGCGACGAACGAGCCAGCGAACTGCTCATGGCCCGCCGCCAACGCGCCGGAACGCTGTACATGGAAGACGGCGTAGAGAAGTGGGAACCGCCAGCAAAGAAGGGCCGCAAGAAGGCGGCAGCAAAGAAGAAGAAAGCTCCCGCCAAGAAAAAGAAGGCGGCGGCCAAGAAGAAGTCGCCAGCCAAGAAGAAGGCGGCGGCGAAGAAGGCCACGGCGGACACGAGCGCCGAGTAGCTCTTGGAGTCCACGGCAGCGAACGTACCGGTTGATCGACTGGTCCTGCTCGGCCGCGTAATCATGGGCCTGTGGGCCATCAATTTCTTGTTACTGATTACCGAGACGGTCACCTATCGCGGCCAGGGCACTGTGAGCTTGAGTCTCGCCATAGCGTCGGTGGCTATTGTTCTGCTTCGGCGCAAGCCCAGGTAGCGAGCCAAACAGCGACTACGGGACAGGGGCCGCGCTGCTGGGTCCCCTTGAACGTCACTTCTGAATGTGCGTGGGCGCGGTTACCTTGTCGTGATGGAGGCCGTGCCACCACCTGACGAACCGGCCGATGAGCCGGCAACGACAACGAGTCGTTTCATGTTGGGCCAAGATGCGTTCGGCGCCTGGGAAGCACTGCGCACGCTGGTGTGGGGAACGCCCCAGTTCTTGCGCCTGTGGCTGGCCCAGCTGGTCACCTCGACCGGCGAGTGGGTGTTCTTCCTCGCCGTGTCGATCAAGGCGGCCGAGGTCGGTCCCGGTACGCCCGAGGGCGCAGTCGCGCTGGTGCTGCTGGCTCGCCTCGGCCCGGGGTTCTTCTTCGGTCAACTCGCAGGCGTGCTGGCCGACCGATGGGATCGCCGAAAACTCATGGCCGTCTGCGACGTTGCACGCGCCGCAGTGGTGATCGCTTTCCCGTTCGTGAGTCATGTGTGGCAACTGGTATTGCTGTCCCTGGTGCTCGAAGCCTTCACCTTGTTGTGGATTCCCGCTAAAGAGGCCCTGGTTCCCAACCTGTTGCCGGCCAAACACCTGCCTACGGCCAACACGCTGTCGGTGCTCGCAACCTATGGCACCTTCCCCATAGCGATCTTCTTGATGTGGATCTTCGAAACCCAGAGCAGCGACGGCACCGTTGCCGGCTTCTTCTTCGATTCCGCCACGTTCGTGGTGTCTGCCATCTTGATCTGGTCGATCGTTGTGCCGAAACGGCCGGCCGTTGCGTCCGCGCCACGCCCGATAAATGCGAACAAACTCGAGCTCAAGAACATCTTCGGCGAGGTGCGCCAGGGATGGAAGCTGATTTTTGGTGACCCCACTCTGCGCGCAGTCAACATCGGCCTGGCCGTCGGCTTGGTGGGCGGGGCCATGTTGGCCACGCTGGGTCGGGTCTATCTCGACGAGGTGCTGCTCGAAGTCGACTCCAGCCTTGCACTGCTGTGGGGGTTCGGGGTCGGCGTGGTGGTGGGTGTGCTCACGTTGCTGGTTGTTTCCCAACGCATCGACCGCCCATGGGTATTCGGCCGTGCCTTGCTGCTTGCGGGGTTTGCGCTGTTTCTGGCTACCTCGATCGACGCCACCAGCATCGTGATCGTGCTGCTCGGGTTGACCGGTTCTGCTGTCGGGGTCGTGTACATCTTGGGCTTCACGATCATTCAGGAAACAACCGACGACGAGATGCGGGGCCGAGTCTTCGCTGCGTTCTACAGCGTGGCTCGCGTCGGCGTTCTCTTGATCGTCGTGGCTGCGCCCGCGCTGACCGTGTTGTTCGACCGTGTCACCGAACTCACGGTCGACGGCACCGTCAACGTGTTCGGCTACCGGTTGCTCATTCCCGGAGTCCGGATCACATTCTGGGTAGCTGCGCTCATCATCGTCGGGGCAGGCGGGTTCGCCATGCGCACCTTGCGGAACGTCACGCCCAGGAACTCCGACCCGACACTGCGAGCCGTCGAATAACGAATCCGTGCCAGGAGGTTCAGCGGATAGCTGAGGAATTTCGACTCGAGAGCAAGCTGCACCGTGGACCAGCGGCCCGTGAGTGTCAACCCTGCGGGTTGCTTGCGAACACGAGCGGGAACATGAGCCAAGAGGCTGCTGAGCTTGTCGCTGTCCGCGCGGCCTGCAGGCACGCGTTCGTTATCTCGGCTGCTACCTGCTCTGGCCGCAGAGATCTGGGCAAGAGCAGTGGATGATGGTGTCGCTTGCGTACGCTGCGGATGTGGTCAGCGGTGAGAGACGAGCAGTGTCATGAGGGGCCGCTTCATCGCATTCGAGGGTGGAGAGGGCTCGGGCAAGTCGACCCAGGCCCATCGCGTGGCCGGAGCGCGCAATGGTCTGCTCACCCGTCAACCGGGTGGCACCGAGATCGGTGCGTCGATTCGAGCGCTCGTGCTGAGTCCAGAAACGGCCGGCCTATCGGATCGAGCCGAAGCTCTGCTGATGGCGGCCGATCGTGCCCAACATGTCGACCAAGTGATTCGCCCGGCGCTCGAGGCCGGAACCGACGTCATCTGTGATCGCTATGTGAGTTCCTCGTTGGCCTATCAAGGAGCGGGGCGCGAGCTCGGCATTTCGCAGGTGCTGGCCTTGTCCGAGTTTGCCGTGGGCGACACATGGCCGGACCTGAACGTCTTGCTCGATGTCCCGGTCGAAGTCGGTCTCGGCCGCATCGACGGTCCACCTGACCGGCTGGAACAGCAAGGCGATGGTTTCCACGATCGGGTTCGTTCGACGTTCCTGGCATTGGCCGCCGACTCACCCGAGCAGTGGTTGGTCATCGACGCGACGCAACCGGTCGAGGTCGTCGGGGCTGAACTCGACGCCGCACTACGAGAGCGATTCGCATGGACACTATGACCGCTGACGTCGAGTCAGCATGGCAGACCGTCGTCGGCCAGAGCGAAGCAGTGGATGCGCTGCGGTCCTGGTCGACGGATCCGGTGCATGCGTATCTGTTCGTCGGCCCGGCGGGTACGGGCAAGCGCCAAGCGGCCCGAGCCTTCTCGGCCGCCGTGCAGTCACAGCTGTTCGTGGGCGACCAGGTCGGCCGCGACCGACAGCTGCGCCTGGCCCTTGCCGACAAGCACCCCGACGTGGAGATCTACGAACCCGACGGCCCCCAACTGTTGGTCAAAGCGGTGAAAGAGTCGATCATCCCGTCGGTGTTTCGTAAACCGGCCGATGGGCCTCGGCGCATTATCGTGATCGATCGCTTTCACGATGCCAACGCAGCCGCAGCGATTGCACTGCTCAAAACGGTCGAAGAACCACCACCGAACGCCATCATCATCCTGCTCGGTGAATCCGTGCCGGTGGAACATGTGCCACTCGCAAGCCGTTGCGCCAAGATCGAGTTTCCTCCGCTGAGCCGCCAAGACCTGGCCGGCTGGATGTCGGATCATGGTGTAGCGCCAGACCGTGCCGACGAACTGATCGAAGCATCGGCTGGCGATCTTCGCCGACTCGAACTACTCGTCGATGATCCGGGTTTCGCAGAACGCTCGGCGCTGTGGCTGAGTCTGCCAACAACGATCGACGGCACCGGTGCCACCGCGGGTCGACTCGTTCGCGAGTTGACCACCATGATGGGCGCGGCGTCGGAACCACTGGTGGCCCGCCATGCGCTCGAGCTCGAGGAACTCGATGCCCGCGAGGAAATGCTCGGCACCAGGGGATCGGGCCGAAGTGGCGTCGACGCCCGCCATAAGCGCGAACTTCGGCGGCTTCGTGTCGACGAATTCCGCTTCGGTCTCAGGGCATTGGCGGTCCAGTACAGCCAAGCGCTGGCCAATGGTGGCGGCCGCGAGATTGTCGATGCAGTGGCGCGTCTGCGTCAAGCGAATGATGCATTGGTTCGCAACCCGAACGAGTCGCTGCTGCTGCACAATCTCTTTTGGAATCTGCCGCCGCTGCGGAGCTGAGCAGCCCCACTATCGTTGGTAAACCCTATGGATCACGTGCACCACCTTTCAATGTTTCTACGCCGAGCGACCGCACTCTCGATAGTGGTTGTCGTCGTGATGGCCTGGGGCGTTGTGACCAGCAGCGCGACCGTCGATGCTCAAGAAGTCGATTGCAAGGATGTGCCCTACAACGAGCGCATCATCGTGGTGTGTACATCGACCGACGGCGACACCACGGATTCACCGAACTCCGACACGACTTCCGCCGACGATGATGATGATGATGAGAACCCCGACGCAGACGACCCCAACGCAGACGAGACCGACGCAGACGACACCGACGCAGATGACACCGATTCGGAGGACGGCGAAGAAAGCGACCCCGCCGACGATGCTGTCGAGGTGCGAGATCGAGGGACCCGGGGTAGTCGTGCCGCCGGCGCCGACGCCGACCTAGGTCCGCTGCTGGTGAGCAATGACGGCGATGCGGGCGAGACGGGATCGGCGGTAGCCGACGATGTCGCGTCGGACCTAGAGGATCTGACCGAGCCAGGCAAAGAACTCGAAGAAGCCGAAGAACCCGAAGAGGCTGCTGTCGCGGACCCAGGTGCCAGCGAAGCGACCGAGCGCGGCGCCGAGAAGGCGCGCGCTGCCACAACAGGCGGTTCATTTTCGAGCAACCTGCCGATCATCATCGGCATCGCTGCGCCGGCAGCAGTGGGTGGAGCACTGATGCTCGCAGCCCGCCGACTCTGACGAAAATTCAGCTACTTCAAGAAGCGGTCGAAGAACTCCAGGATGATCTCGGCTCGTTGCTTGCGGTGAAGCGGAGATCCGCTACGAGAGAGTTCGTGGGTTTCACCCGGGAACAACCAGTACTCGACATCGGGCTTGTCGAGTAGTTGGCACGCAACGAAGAGCTGCGTTGCCTGATCTGTCGGACAGCGAAGGTCTTCCTCGGAGTGCACGATCAGCAGAGGCGTGTTCAGCTCCTTGACATAGGTGATGGGTGACATGCGGCGGAACTCTTCGGCGTCATCTACAAAGCGAACGCCGACCTCGCTGCTGAACATGCCGGCTATGTCGGAGTTGTATTCGAGGCTGACCATGTTGTTCACGGCTCGTTCGCTGCAGGCAGCGGCGAAGCGGTCGGTGTGGGTCACGATCCAGCTGGTCATGTAGCCGCCGTAGGACCCGCCGAGGACTCCGATCTTGTCGGGGTCGATGAAGTCGAACTGATCCAGTGCAGCATCGACCACGGCCATGCAGTCGTCGTAGTCGGCGCCTCCCCAGCCGGTACCAGGCACCTTGTGCTTGGGGCCCAGAATGGCCGACGCCCACGAGTTCTCACGCCCGGACCCGCCGCGTGGGTTGGAGCACAACACCACATAGCCGGCTTCGGCTTGCATCTGGAACTCGTCGAAGTAGTAGTTGCCATATTGGGTGAACGGGCCGCCGTGAATGTTGAGCAACGTTGGGTATTTCTGGGTCGGATCGAAGTCGCGCGGTCGGAAGATCCATGCGTCTACCTCGTGGCCATCAGAGGGGGCCAGGAAGTGCTCGCCGGGCCGCGGGTTGGTGGCGGCCAGGAAGCTCGCGCTCACGGTCGTGAGCTGGGTGGTTTGCCCATCGGTGTACACGTACAGCTCGGCCGGCTGGTCTCGTTTGGCTGCCGTGTAGGCAATGACATTGGCGCCGTGCAGGTCGCCGGCAGAATAGCCGGTGACATTGAGATCACCGACCAGGATCGGCTGCGGTGTGGCGTCCTGGTCGAGCGCCATGCGGTAAAGGTGAGTGTTGCCTCGGTCTTCGACAGCCGAGATGATGCTTCCGTCGGGAGCCCACACGGGCGCCTGGCCGGCCATGAACGGCATCCATGTGCGGTCGACCGACTTGGTGATCCAGCCGGGAGTCGCGACCTCGCCCGGGTGCAGCAAGCCCAGATGGTTGTTCTGTGGATACCACTCGGGGTCGTCGTATCCGCCCACCACGATGTGCGCGCCGTCGGCGGCAACGATGGGATTGCCGTAGCTGCCGGTGCCATTGGTCAACAGTTCATAGGAAAGCTCGTCGTCGTCGAGCGTGCGACTGATGTCGGTCGTGGCGATGTCGGTGGCGAAGTCGGTGCGGCGCCTATTGATCCCGAACACGATGCGTTGGCTGTCGGGGAACCAGCTCGGCGACGAACATTCGTGACCGCCGGGAGTGACATTGCGAGGGCCAGCGGAACCGTTGGTCGGCACGACATAGATGTGCTTGGGGCGATCGGTGATGAAGCCCTCGCCGTTCAGGGTGAAGAACAGGTGCTCGATCTTGCGAGCGGGCCGGCGCGCAATCTCGTCGGAGTCGTAGTGGTCGCCACGAGTGCGATGGGTCATTGCCAGCCATTTGCCGTCGGGCGAGAACGCCAGCTGGCCGAACGACTCGTTGCCCTCGGCCAGCGTGATGGTTTCGCCCGGCACACCGAACGGAAGCAGGTGCAACGTGGACTTCGTCTTGCCTTTGGCGTCTCTGGCTCGGCTGGAGCTGAAGGCAAGCTGGCGGCCATCGGGGCTCCACCGAGGATTCGCATCGCGCTCGGTTCCTGCAGTGAGTGCCCGAGGCGGAGCTGTCTGATCGGTCGGGACCACCCAGATCTGGCTGCGGTAGCTGTTGGCTTCCTCGTCGATACGGCCGACGACATAAGCGATGTGGTGACCATCGGGGGAGAGCTGGGGGTCCGAGACGCTCGTCATTGCCGCGATGTCAGAAGGTTTCATGCGCCCACGCTAGTACCACGATCGTCGTGGCTTCTGATGCCGTTCGACCGATTTGGAGAAGTCATGAATTCGAGCCGGACCCGCTGCCCACGCCGCTACTCTTTTGCCCACGCCCGGGTAGCTCAGTCGGTAGAGCAATTCACTCGTAATGAATAGGTCAGGAGTTCAA